>FKKE01004134.1_pt1 | contig 34025 bp, 43 predicted proteins | sample 1106331 | NCBI WGS metagenome assembly FKKE01 (sample SAMEA3931202, study PRJEB13176) | freshwater metagenome | biome: Drinking water system; feature: drinking water; material: freshwater | place: China | collected 2013-02-06
TCTTGGCGCCGTAGTAGAAGCCCAGGTAAATGTCGCGCAACACCTGCCGCTTGGGCGGATAGACCTTCCCGACCCCAACCAGCGAAAAGATGACTTGCTTATCATTCGTGGCCATTCGTTCCTCACAAAAAATGTCTAAAAGTCAAAAGGTCAGAAAGTCGAAAGTCAGGGGTCGCTGAAGACCGAGACGCCGGCCCCCAAGACTTTCGACTCTGTGACTTTCGACTTTCAGACCGGCATCAAGGTGTGCGCCCACGTTATCAAAGCGCGGATCGATACTCAATGGTTCAGCGCCCCCGCCGCCCGGCCGATAACGGAATGCGCATCGTCGCTCATGCTTGCCCCGACTCGCGGCATGGATTTGATCATGGATTCATCGGGCCATTGATTCGCCATTGATTCAATGGTGCAATGGTGCGATCGTCATTCGTTCCATAGTTCAACCGATGATCTCTCCTGATTCTCCCTGGCGCGCGCTGACACATCGCAACTTTTCCCTCTTCATCGTCGGACGGGGGCTCACGCTCTGCGGGATGTGGATGCAGACCATGGCCCAAGCCTGGCTGCTCTATCGCCTGAGCAGTTCTCCCTTCTTGCTGGGCCTCCTGGAATTGCTGCTGCGCGGGCCCCTGCTCGTCTTCGGCCTGTTCGGCGGCGTCTTGGCCGACCGCTGGCCGCGCCATCGCATTCTGCTCGTCTCGCAAAGTCTGCTGTTGGTGCAGGCGGCCATCTTGGCGGCCCTCACCCTCGGCGGCCTCGTCACAGCCGGCTGGCTGTTGGGGCTGGGCCTGCTGTTCGGCCTGATCAGCGCGGTCGACGTGCCGGTGCGCCAGGCCTTCGTGACGGACCTCGTGCCGCGCCACGACATCCCCTCGGCCATCGGGCTCAACTCGTCGATCTTCAATACCAGCCGGATCATCGGGCCGAGCCTCGCAGGCGTCCTGGTCGTCGCCTTGGGCGAAGGCCCTTGCTTTCTCATCAGCGCGGTCGGCTTCTTGATGATCCTGGGCTGCCTGGCCGCCATCCGCATGCCGGAGCAGCCGCAGTCGACCCCGGGGCCGATCCTCGCGCAGCTGCGCGAAGGGCTCGCCTACGCCTGGCACAGTCCTCACGCCCGCACGATGCTGCTGCTCTCGGCGGGACTCAGCGTGGTGGCGATGCCCTACAGCACGCTCCTGCCGGTCTTCGCGCGGGACGTCTTGCAAGGCAACGCCGCGTCGATGGGCTGGTTGATGGGCGCGAATGGGCTCGGCGCCCTCGCCGCGGCACTCCGCCATGCGCGCCGGCGGAGCACGGACGGCCTCGTCGGCTCGATCCTGGGCGCCCTCTTCCTCTTCACCGCCGGACTGGCGCTCCTGGCGGCGAGCCGGAGTTTGGCGCTCTCCCTCTTCGCGCTGCTCATGATCGGCTACGGCATGGTCAGCAGTCTGGCCGGCGGGAATATTCTGCTCCAGATGCTGGCGCCGGAATCCTTGCGCGGGCGCGTAGCCAGCCTCTACGCCACGATCTCGCTGGGCACCACCATCTTCGGCGGTCTGCTTGCCGGGCTTGGCGCATCGGCATTCGGCGCGCCCCGCACCGTCGGGATCGGCGCGGCGCTCACCTTCACCCTCGCCCTCTGGGGATGGACGGCGCTTCCGCGGACACAATCCGATACTCGCCAGCCCCTTCGAGAGGAGCCCGCCGCCACCGCGCCACAAGACCTCGAACGCCTCGCCTAGCCCACATTATTCGTTCTGGCATAGCGATTGCTCACTCCACCCCGGCTTCAACCGCGGACCGTGCATGCCGTGCGGCCGAATCGCGGAGATCCGCGGATTTCGATGGGAAATGCCTGCGGCCCGATCGGGGCCTCGAGGCAACATCGCACGGGCAGGGTGCAAAGGGTGCCGAGTAGGGGGAAAAGACTGCCGAGCGGATGGCGTGAGCCTCTCGCACGACGGACCTGCGGGCGCATCGCGACGCTCGTGTGTCTCGTCGTGTTGGGCGGCGGCTGCTCGTTCGTCCGAGGGACCGGCGGGAGATCCGAGGCCCCGCCCTCTACGCCGGCGTCACCGGCGCCCGCTTCCGCAGAAGCCGGCTCGGCGAGTCAACCGACAGCTCACGCCGGCGGCGCTGCCGCCTCGACGACTGCCGCCACCTCCGAAACACCGGCGCCTGCAACGGCGACGGCGGCGCCACAGCCGGCCGCCGCGCCGCTCCCTCCGCGCAAATGGCGCTTTGAGGCCACCCTGCGCTACTGGGCGCCATCGCTCCACGGACGATTTTTCAGCGCCGAAGGCGGCAGCGCTGGCACGGTCGCCAACTTCTCCAGCGATTTGGGCCTGCCCGAGAACAAGAGTTTCTTCTATCCGATCGTGACCGCGTATCTTGGCGAGCGGCATCGCGTCACCTTCTCCTACCTGAATATGCGGTACACCGCCGACACGACGGTGTCTCGAGCCATCGATCTTCAAGGCAAGGGCTTCACCGTGGGCGCCCCGCTGCACTCCGAAGCGAAGCTCAAGGAATTGGCCATGACCTACGACTATCTGGCCTGGAAACGCGAGAAGTGGATGGGCTTCATCGGCGGACAACTGCGCTACTTCGACGCGGCGGTGAAACTCAACAGCACCGGCGTCACCGTCAACGAGCAGGGGAAGATTCCGATCCCCACGATCGGCGGCGGCGGCGAATACAAATGGCGCGACTGGGCGACCGTCAAGGGCGAGTACCGCGTCTTCGCCCTTCCGGCGGGCGATATCCGCGGGTCGCTGCAAGATGGGCAAGTCGGCGTGACGATCGATCTCTTGGGCATGGTGGGACGGGAGCCTCGGATCCTCTGCAGCATCTTCTCCTCGCTGGATTGCCTGCGGCTCGATCCCTCCTCTCTGGAGGGTTGGTCGCTGTCGGCGGGGCTCCGCTACTTCCGCATCCTGGCGAAAGACGGGAATACGACCTCGATCGACTGGCTCCAGAAGGGTCCGACGTTCGACCTGACCTATCGATTTTAGGGCGAACAGCGTTGCCTGAGACATCGGGCATTTTTTGTCTGTGATGGCCGCCCATCGGCGCACGTCCTAGTTCAGACGGAGCGTGGCCTCTTTCAAGACTTTGATTTTTCATGAGACTTCAACGGCGTGTCAGGGCCCATGACTTGCGAGACGCAATGGCTTTCCACCGAGTGGAGCCGGAGAGGCGAGAAGGACCCTCGACATGAATCTCCCGCGTCGTGATCTCATCATGCTCGTCAGTTGCTTCGGGATCTTCATCGCCTTGGGCGGGCTGGTCGCCTATTTCAGCGAAGATCTCGAGACCGGCATCGGCCCCTATTCCACTCGGTCGAAGAGCCCGACGGATCCCGGCCCCATGATGGAACTGGGTCCCTTCACCGTCAATCTGGCCGACGGCGACCGCCCCCGCTTTCTGCGCGCCACCTTGATCGTGGAATTCGACAAGACCGCCTCGCTGAACGAGGCAAAGAAGCGCCAGTCGGCCGTACAGAACGCCATCACCGCGACACTCTCCACCACCTCCTATCAGCAGGCACGCAGCTATACGGGCAAGTCGGCGATGCGCACGCGACTCGTCGATGAAATGAACCGAACGATGCCCAACGACGGCGTGCGTGCGGTCTACTTCCGCGAACTCGTAATGGAATAGCCCCGGCGCTTCCGCCCCCCGTTTGAACCCCGGGTGCGCCTCCTTTCACGCTGTGGTAGATTGATATCGTCTCGACCAGGCCTCCGATCGACGCGGCGGTCTGTCTGTTCTCGCCCGACCTGGCTAACGAAAGGACGATTCCATGAACCGGCGACGGAACGTGAGCGCGGTGGGACTGTGCAGCCTGGCGCTTCTGCTCATCGGATTGGCGGGATGCGCCGCCGATCCCTACCAGCAGCGGGCCGACCTCATTAAGAACAATGTGGAGAGCTTCTACGACAACCTGAAGGCCAACCGCGTCGAAGCCGCGATGCACGCCAATCAGAAGATCGAGGCCATGGCGTCGGAGATGGGCGAATCGATCCGGACGCGGATGCAGCAGCCCGGCATGAATCAGCCGGACCAGGAGTGGGCGCTGCTCAAGACCACGAATGAAACGGCGGCCGAGAATTGGTTGGCCCTGGCCCGCTACTTCACCATGAAGAAGCAGTATGACCAGGCTCGCTCGACCTATCAGCGCGTGATCAGCACCTACCGCAGCACGAACAACGGCAGTTATGCGGACCAAGCCGCGCGCGGCTTGAAAGACCTGGAGATTCTCAGCCCCGCTGAAGCGAAATGAATCCGCACATAAGTCGTAAGGGGTGAGGGCGTAAAACAGGACGGGAGGCCTCGAAACACCTGCGGCCGGGGAGATCGTCGATCTCCCCGGCCGCTGCTGCTTTAGCCGACCTCTTCTTGTTACTTGTTTCTCTGGGGCATGTCTTACTTCTTACCTTTCACTTTTTACTTTTCACTTCCTACGTTCGCGCCTTCCCATCGTCCAAATGGCGATGTTGCCAATCCAGCCAGGCGTGGCCGAGTTCGTGGGCAAGGATATAGCGCCGACGGGTAATGGGGAGCCGCTTGCGGATGTAGATGGTCCGGGTTTCATCGTCCCAGACCCCGTCGGCATTCCGATCCCGCTCGTTCATTTCCAGGTCGGTGAGCTGCCGGACGGCGATACGGTAGCCGAAGGGCAGCACGACCCGCGATGGTATTCGCATCTGTCGAACCTTGATTTCGTCGCCGTTCACAGGCTTAAACATGCCCTATTTTACCCTGTTGGAATCCCATCTTCCTTAGCTTGTTCGAGCACGATACTTCACATTACATATCAATGAGTTAGGATGCTCTCGACTGACAACAGCCGCAAGCGCTCACCAAGGCATTCTCTCGAATCCCTGAGCAAGCCGCTGCGTCTGGTCCTCTGGTCAGGACGGAAGAACCCGAAGAGTCGTGCGCGTCGAGGTGAGGCGTCGGGGCTCAACCCAGCACAGGCTCGCTCGACGCCGAGGGCGCGGGGATGGACGGGGGCACCACGGATTCATGCCGTATCGGCGATTTGCCAGTCCGATGGGAATACCCGTTCATGGCCGTCGCCAACAAGAGCAATGCCGCCACCAGGCCCACGAGGGCCCCAAGAGAGAAGAAACCCAGCAAGGTCACGCTACTCCGAGTCATCGTCTCCGCCTCCTTGTGTCGATGAACCGTTCGCCTTCTTTGCTTGTACCAGAGGCCTCGGCGAGGACCAATCGCTCGGATGGTGGAATCCCTCCCCGGTCGAGGGGCAAGCCATGGGGGCTGGCGGGAGACTAGCGGCCGGCTGCATCCGTTGGCACTCAGCCTGGCTTGTTCCTTCCCTCGCCGAGGGCGTATCATAGGCCCCCTACACGAAGGAGGGCGCCATGGGAAAGTCCAAGACCGGCTCGCCGACCAGAAATGCCTCCCTCGACCGTACGATCGAACGCCTCCGTGAGCAGCTCAACCAGCTCACACCCTATTTCAAGCAGACCAAGGCCGCGCCCACCGTGACATTGGACGATTACGACGCCGAAACGGAACGGCTCATCCAGAGCGCCTTCGGCGAGGCCTCGGAGATGGTGGAAGCCTACGAGTACGCCCAGGTCGGGGAAGCGGCCGGACTGGTGAACTTTCCCGATGACGCGCCGGAAGGTGGCGCCGGCGCCCGCGACACGGACCGGGAGAGCCTCAATCAGCGCAGGCGGGTGGTGGAGAGCTGCATCGCGGAATTGGAGGCGCGCCGGGCCCAGCTGGCCAAGAAGAAGCTGGCCACGAAGGCAACGCTCGTAGGCCCGCAGGTCGGCGACCACATGAGCCCAGACATCCGCACGATTCCCATGACCGCGTCCTTGAGGGACGCAGGCCGGCGGATGCAGGAATGGAAGATCGGCTCGTTGTTCGTGACCGATGACCGCCGCTATCAGGGTGTCGTCTCCGACACCGACCTGGCCCGGGAGGTGGTGGGGCGCGGTCTCGATCTCCAGACGCCCGTGAGTCAGATCATGCGCACCCCTGTGATCGCAATCGACAGCGCACGGCCGATTATCGAAGCCGTCCGCCTGATGAAAGACAAGGGTACCCGGCACCTGGCCGTGACCGATGCCGGGAACATCGTCGGGGTGATTTCCGTCTCCAATATCTTGCGCTACTATTCGGGCGTGGTGTGACCATCGTCGCCTCTCCCATGGTGAAGAGCCGGCCGCCTGGTCACCGGCGGCCGGCCCGCCAGGCTCCCCTCGGATGACCGAATCGCAACAATCGGCCAAGCCGGACGGCGTGATCGTGACCGGCGCGTCGACCGGCATCGGCGCGGCCTGCGCCCTGCACCTCGATCAGCTTGGATTGCGGGTCTTTGCTGGTGTCCGGAAACCGGAAGACGGGGAAGCCCTGACGCGCAGGGCGGGGGCTCGCATTCAGGTCATCCAACTGGATGTCACGGATACGGCATCGATCGACGCGGCGGTTCGCCAGGTCGCGGCTGCCGTGAGTGAGGCGGGACTCGCGGGATTGGTGAATAACGCAGGCATCGGCATCACCGGCCCCGTGGAAGCGGTGCCCCTCAGCGAGTGGCGGCGGCAGTTCGACGTCAACTTTTTCGGCGCCCTGGCCATGACCCAAGCCTGCCTGCCCTGGCTCCGGCGGGGGCGTGGGCGTGTCATCAACATCAGCTCGATCGCCGGACGGGCCGGCATGCCCTACATGAGCCCCTACGCAGCCTCGAAGCATGCGCTCGAGGCCATAAGCGACGCACTCCGCATCGAACTCCAGCCCTTCGGCATCCATGTCGCCGTCATTGAGCCCGGCGCGATTGCCACCCCGATTTGGGAGAAGTCGAAACAGGAGGCCGATGCCCAGCACAGCGGCTGGTCGCAGGAATTCCAACGGCTCTATGGAGAAGGTTTCATGAAGGTGAAGGACGCAGCCATGAAGGCGGGTGAACGCGGCGCGCCGGCACACCTGGTGGCGGCCGCCGTCGCCCATGCTTTGACTGCCGCGCGCCCCAAGACCCGTTACCTCGTAGGCCGTGACGCGAATGTTCGCGCGCTCCTGACGGCGTGGCTCCCCGATCGGCTCCAAGACCGCCTGCTCACCTGGGCGATCAAACTCCCGCCAAGAGCCTAGCCGAAGCGCCGAGCCGCCGCACAACCCAGCCGGAGGAGAGTCAAGCCATCAACCCGTGCGCGAGCGCCAAAAACACGGCGAGACTGACCACGCGCGTGACCCCGCCGACGAGAATCGTGGCCGCGGAGGCCGGATCGAACCCCAAACGTTTCATCACCGGCGGCGTCACGGCGCCCACGACGCTGCTGACCACCGTGCTCAGCGCCATCGCCAGCAACATGACGAGCGCCAGCCGTTCCGCATGCCGATGGCCATGGAGCGAGGCATAGAGGTACATCCCGATGGCGGACGTGAAGCCGACGAGGAGGCCGTTGCCCAATCCCACCAAGGCCTCCTTATTGAGCAGCCGCCGCCACTGGTGCAAACCCAATTCGCCCAAGGTCAGTCCACGGAGAGCCACAGCCAGCGCCTGCCCGCCGGTGCTAGCCGATTGGCCCACCATCACGGGAAGGAATGCAGCCACCGCCACGAACTGGGAGACCGTCTCTTCATAGAACCCCACAACCCCGGCGGCCACGAAGCTGCTCAGGAGATTGATCTGCAGCCAGGGGTTCCGCATGAACAGGCTCCGCCAGGGATTCGTCTGGACTCGCTCTTCCTGACCGACACCGACCATCTTTCCCGGCTGCGCCGTGAGGGCCAGGGTCTGCGCTTGGAACAAACTATAGCCGCGAAGGAGTCCGACCAATCTCCCAGCCTCGTCACAGACAGGATATTCCGGATAGTGCCGCGTATGCACGAAGGGGATCACCTCTTTAATCGTTTGTCCGGTGGTCAGCGAGAACGGCTGATCAACCATGATTTCAGTCACACGCTGATGGGGCTCAGCCAGGAGCACCTCCCGCATGACAAGGACCCCCACAAGGAGACCCTCATCGTTCACAACATAGCCATAGCTCACAAAGGCCTGCGTCACCATGGCGCGAAGCTTGTTCACGGCCTCGTGCACGGTATCAGTCGGCCGAAACAGCGCGACGACCGGCTCCATCAAGTGGCCCACGGTGCCGGCTCGGTACTCCCGGTTATAGAGCCAGCGCTCCCGCTGGTCCGCGGTGGCGGCGCGCAACACGGCGTCACGCCGTTCCCCGTCGATCCGCGGCAAGAGGGCGGCGACTTTGGGAGTCGGCAGAGCGGCCAGCACCGCGGCAATCCGGGCCGGCGACTCGGCGGCCAGCAACCGCGAGGCCTCCTGCGGGCCTCGCCGGAGAATCTCTCCGGTCAACTCGGGCACCGTTTTGGATCCGTCAGGCACCGCATCGACTGGGGACGACTCCGCTCTTCTCATCGATGACCTCGTCAGACATATGGAACGGCCAGGGCAATCCGATAGGAATCTCAGCATACTCCACCGACGGCGGAAGACCAACTGAATGGGCCTCGATCATCGCCGGCTCATCTGGCGATGGATGCCTGCGCACCGTATACTGCACCACTTTCGAGAGAGCCTGTCGCCATGCCGCCAGCCATCCTGTTGAGTTGCGAGTCGATCGCGAAGACCTATGGGGTCAAGGCGTTGTTCGACGGCCTGTCCTTCGCGCTCTTCGAGGGCGACCGCGTCGGACTGGTCGGCCCCAACGGCTCGGGCAAGTCTACCTTGCTGAAGATTCTCGCCGGATTGGAATCGCCGGATCGCGGCACGCGCACCGTTCGCCGCCAACTCCGCGTCGGCCACGTCCCGCAGGAACCGACCTTTGCAGAGGGACAGACCATCGACGAGGCGCTGGGCCACGTGCTCCTGGCCGACGGCCGCGATCCCCATGAGCACCGCGGGCTGATTGCCAAAGCGTTGAGTCTCGGCGGATTCCCGGACGGAGAGCAGGCCGTGGCCACGCTCTCAGGAGGCTGGCGCAAGCGGCTGGCCATCGCGCGCGCCCTGATGGAAGAACCGGACGTCCTGCTCATGGACGAGCCGACCAATCATCTGGATCTCGAGGGCATTCTCTGGCTGGAGCGCCTCCTGAAGGCGGAGGCCCGCGCCTACGTCGTGATCAGCCACGACCGGCGGTTTCTGGAGTCCGTCGCCTCGCGCATGCTGGAACTCAATCGCATCTATCCTACCGGCCTCTTCGAAGCCGCCGGACGCTACAGCGACTTCCTGGAGCAGCGGGAAGCCGCCCAGCAAGCCCAGGCAGCCGCCCAAGCCTCGCTGGCCAATCGCGTCCGGCACGAAATCGAGTGGCTGCGACGCGGACCGAAAGCCCGCACCACGAAGGCCAAGGCGCGGGTCGACGCCGCGGGACGCATGATCGGCGAACTGCAGGCGGCGGAAGCCCGCAGCGAGCAGGGGGCCGTCGGCATCGACTTCGTCGGCTCCACCCGCAAGACAAAGCAGCTGCTCGTCGGCCAGCAAGTCACGAAGAGCCTGGGGGGCAAACCGATTCTCGCCGGTCTGGACTTACAATTGGGGCCCGGGCAACGACTCGGACTCTTAGGGCCGAACGGCAGCGGGAAGACTACATTGTTACGGCTTTTGGCCGGCACACTCGAACCGGATGCGGGCCGAATCATCCGAGCGGATGGGCTGCGCACCGTTTATTTCGAGCAGGACCGCGGCTCGCTGGATCACACCGCCACGCTCCGCCGCGCCCTCGCGCCGAGCGGCGACGCCGTGGTGTACCGGGATCGCTCGGTCCATCTGGTGTCCTGGGCCAAGCGATTTTTGTTTCGCCCTGAGCAGTTGGACCTGCCGGTCTCGCGCCTCTCCGGCGGCGAGCAAGCGCGGCTGCTCATCGCGCGACTCATGCTGCAGCCGGCGGACCTGCTCATCTTGGACGAGCCGACAAACGACTTGGACATCCCCACATTGGATGTGCTGGAAGACAGCCTGCTCGACTTTCCGGGCGCCCTCATCCTCGTGACGCACGATCGATGGCTGCTGGATCGCGTTTCCACGATGCTGCTCGCGCTGGACGGCAACGGCCAGGCCGAATGGTACGCCGACTATGCGCAGTGGGAAACGGCGCAGGAACGAACCGCCGTCACCCCGCCGGCACCAGGCGATGAACGGCCCGGTCCCGGCCTGACCCGCGGACCGGGCGCGCGAAGAAAGCTCTCCTACCATGAGGAGCGGGAGTGGGGGTTGATGGAGCAGAAGATTCTGAAGGCCGAGGCCGCCTTGGCCGCCTGCCAGGCCGCCGTCGACGACCCCGCCATCGTCTCCGATGCGGAGGCGCTGCAAGCCCGGCATGCCGCCTTGGATGCGGCACAGGCGGACGTCGAACGCCTCTACGTCCGATGGGCGGAGTTGGAAGAGAAACGTCGAACGGTAAACGCGGAACGGTGACGGGAGAGGACCTCTGGCATGACGGCCGAACCCCCACAGCGTGAAGGCGCTTGCCTACAAAGCCCCTTTACCGCTTCAGCTTCCGAAAACAGTCGGTCGTGTGGTCATTCACCATTCCAGCGGCCTGCAGGTAGGCGTAGACGATCGTGCTGCCGACGAAGCGAAAGCCCCGCTTCTTGAGATCTTTGGACAGCGCATCGCTTTCTGGACTGGTCGCCGGCACCTGGGACATGCGCGCCCACCGATTGATCTTCGGCTTGCCGCCGACGAACGCCCAGACATAGCGGTCGAAGGAGCCACACTCCTTCTGCACCGCCAAGAAGGCCCTGGCGTTGGTCACGGCCGAGTCGATCTTGAGTCGATTGCGGATGATGCCGGGGTTCTTGAGGAGCGTGGCTTTCTTCTTGGCGTTGAATCGGGCCACCTTCTTGGGATCAAACGCCGCGAAAGCCTTTCGATAGCCCTCTCGCTTCAGGAGAATCGTCTGCCAGGTCAGCCCCGCCTGCGCCCCTTCCAGCAGGAGCATTTCAAAGTGCCGCCGATCGTCATGGATCGGCCTTCCCCACTCGCGATCGTGGTAGGTGATGAAGTGCGGCTTTCCGCCGACCCAGCCGCAGCGTGGCTTGTCGTCAGAAACGGTGGCGTGACGCGTCGACATCGGGATGAGCCCAACCTGCAAAGAGACGGAAAGATTCTAGATAAGTCGCGCCTGCCGTGGCAATCACGATCGGGGATGGGAATCAGGACGGCGTCACGCCGGCATAAGCCTCCGAGGATTGCGCTGACTCAGGAATCATGGTACAGATCAGCGATGTAGCCGCTGGCCTCTTCTATCAGCTCGATGACACATCGCGCCCTTCGAACCTTGGTCATAGGCAGTACACTCCTTCTCGCCACGGCGGCAGGCTGCGCCACCTCCCAAACGGTCTCCTGCCAACCGAGTGAGAAAGCGGCCGTGACGGAATCGATCTACTTCGGGTCCAACAAGCCGGGCGGGACCGTGACGACGATGGAGTGGGCCAAGTTCGTCAACGACCACGTGACACCGGCCTTCCCTGAAGGTCTCACCTCCTGGGCCGGCTCCGGCCAATGGCGCATGGCCGACGGCAAGATCGAGCGCGAGATTTCCTATATCCTGCAGCTGACCCACGACACGACCGAGGAAAAAGAAAGCGCCATCCGGGCAATCATGGATCGGTACAAGAAAGAGTTCCACCAAGAAGCGGTGCTTCGCGTCCGCTCCCACGCCTGCTTGTCGTTCTAGTCCTCCCTCGCTGCGCTGTTTCCTCTCGTCGGGATGCCACTGCTTGGATGCGCCTCAGCGGGCTTCAGGGCACGACTCTCGGCTCCCGATCCTCCGTGAGCTCTCTCATTACGGCGGTGAGCCTGGGCTGATGCAGCCGGAGGCGCCGGAGTTCACGCAGGCCTTGTACTCGCGATTTTTCGACTCCCAGCGCAACATGGCCTCTTCGTGGTCGGCTTGCTTCCCGGCCTGTCGCAGATAGGCCATGCGCTCGGCGGAATTCCGAAACGTCTGCCCCACCGGCTCGATGTTCAGCCGCACGCCGCGCAGCTTGGTGCCCACGACGGCCGCATGCTCTTGTTCGTTGCGGAATCCGATGTAGCGGTTCCGCTGCTTGAGGTCATTGGCGAAGTAGTTCGCTTGATCGTGCCCTTGATCGCCGGCCTTATCGAACCACTTGATGGCCTCCTGACGGCTCTGCGGCACCGCGATGCCGAACTGATAGGCCCGCCCCAGACTGAACTGCCCTTCCGCGTAGCCCTGCTCAGCGCTTTTCCGATACCAGCGGACCGCCTCCGCCCAATCTTCCTTTACACCGATCGCATCTTCGTACATTTTCCCGAGATTGGCCTGGGCGACGGCATGGCCCTGATCGGCGGCTTTGCGATACCAGCGCACCGCCTCGTCGGAGTTCTGACGGACGCCTTCTCCATGTTGATATTGATAGCCGATCTGGAGCTGCGCCTTGGCCAATCCCTTGTCGGCCAGCTTTTCAAAAATCTTGGCCGCCGCTCGATAGTCTTTCGCCTTGTACAGCCGGACTCCTTCGTCGAACTGCGCCTGCGCCGGGCTCACCGTCTCCGGGCCCTTGCCCAACCCCGCCAGCGCCTGCTGCGCGTCCCGTGACCCGGCCGCCATCGCTTTCTGATAGTAGGTCCTTGCCTGTCCCACGTCTTTCGAGAGCCCGATGCCGTGTTCATAGGCCCGTCCGAGGTTCAATAATCCATCGCTGTTATTCTGATCCGCCGCTTTGCGATACCACTTGGCCGCTTCCGCCGGATCAGCCTTCACGCCGTCCCCTCGCTCGTACAGATAGCCCAGCACCGCCTGCGCGGGCGGATGGTTCTGCTCCGCCGCCTTCCGAAACCAGGTCGCGGCCTTGGATCGATCTTTCTTGTGATTCAGCGCAAAGGCATAGGACAAGCCGAGACAATACTGATCGGCAGGAGATCGCGGATCCGAACCGATCTGGAGAATCGCTCTGCGGCAAGCAGCAAAGTCATCGTTGAGATCGGCCTGTGCCGGAACGGGAAGCAGGACAACGAACGCCACGAGCAGCACGATCATAGGCATGGAGACCTCCGAGCGAGATCAGGACTCAGGCTGCCCCCTATTCAGACCCGGGCGCTTAAGAGGTTCCATGCAACTCAAGCGCAGAAGGGACGGGAATGGCGATCACTGAACGCCATACTTCCGCTTATCCTCCCGGGTTTCTTGATGGTTCTGGTAACGGTCCATGGCTCCTTTATCCCCCTGATTGCAGGCCCCCGCCACAGGACCCGAATAAATGCTGCAGGGATTTCCACCGCCGCCACCACTACCAGCGTCAAAGGCGGCAGCGGCTCGACGCTCGATCTTGGCGCCGATATATCTTCCCAACTGCACCTCATCCTTGAAATGCGGCGTGTCGGGCTTCTCCAACCAGGTCGCGATAAAGCCGGCCCCGCCGTTCTTGTGGCGGCCGGCCCGATCCAACCACTTAATCGCCGTCCGACGGTCTCTGTGAAGTCCACCCCAGCCGAATTCATAGGAGAGTCCCAAGATGAACTCCGCCTGGTCGTAGCCATGGTTTGCGCTCTGCTGATACAGCTGGATGGCTTTGACTTGATCCTTCGCCACACCGTCGCCTTCGAAATACAAATTGCCCAGCGAAAACAGCGCCATACGATGGCCCTGTGCCGCCGCCTTCCCGTACCACTCCGCGGCCTGCTTGTAATCTTTTGCCCGACCTAAACCTTCCTGATAGATCCGGCCCAACAGCGCTTGGGCACGGGGATGGCCCGCATTCGCAACTTCCACCAGGATCGGGAAGGCCGCGGCGTAGTTTTTCTTGGTCGTGAACACGTCATAGCCCTGCTTGAAGCGCGCCTCGACCTTCGGGTCCGCGCTGACAAACTGTTGGGGATGTTCAATCGAAGTTGGGCCCTTTTTTTGTGAACCGGTCAGAGGGGTGGACGGTTTAATCGGCACCGTCCCGCCGGGTTGTCCGCTGGGCCGGCGAGACGACGATGCGTGGCTATTCGTGTCCTGACGAGGCGCCAGCAAGTCGGTGAGGGCGGCTTCCGGATTGCTCCTGGTCGCTTTGACGAAGGATTGCGAGGGGTCCGTGCTGGACAGGGTGGCGCCGTCCGCCGATAGTGCCATCTTGTTCACGAACCCGCCTTTGGCCCATTTCAAGGTCACGGCGCGCTTGGACGCATCTGTGCACTCCCAGGTTCCCGAATTCCCCGACTGCTGGGTGAAGGTCCCATCGGACTTCATCGTCACCTCGCCGCCGGCGAACCAGGCCCAGGTTCCGACCGCGGACTCGCACGTGGCGGGAGACGACAGGGATGGAACAACGAAGGTGGCAACGCCGGTAAGGAGCATGAGCCGGAGCACGCAGGAGACCTTCCAGGTTGTCGGCGCGGAGGAAGCCATAGAGGCCTCCGGAGCTAAGCGCTGCGACCGAAGTCGGACGAGCAAGGCGATCCCGGGAGCGAGGTCCATCTCGACCTCCCGCAACACAACGAAGGGGACTCTCGGAACGCAACGATTGTAGCGGAGGGCTGGACGCTGGGCAACCGACCTGGCGGGGCGCATGGGACCGCTTCGGAGAATCAAAGCTTGAAACGACTCCCGACTGCGGTTCTGAGCCTCGAACGAACCTCCACTCACAATCAGGGATTACCACAAGGGCCGGCCGTATCGGTCTTGCTGACCGGGGTCGAACGTGCGGCCGCCCTCGCCTCGACAGCCTCCGCCGCCCCACGAACCGCCCGCGGCCCCGCAGGCGCCGCTGCCGTAGCCTTCCATGCTGCGGCGGAAGGCCTCGGCCTCCTGCGCCACTTTCGCCATTTCGCCGTTCAACCATTTATAGCGCGCACGGGAGTCGGCGAACCGGATGCCCTTCGGATAATGACAGACGCCCCAATAGAGGGCCCGCTCTCGCTCGCTCAGCACGCCGACGCAATGCGCCGGATCGCGCAGGTGGATGGCGTAGAACTTGGCCATGCCGTCGCCCTGATCTTCAGCCCGGTCGAAATACCGGATCGCCGCGTCCAGATCATGCGGCACCCCAAGCCCAAACTGGGACAGGAGCCCCATGCAATAGAGCCCGAGCGCGTCATATTGTTCCGCGGCCTTTCGGCACCAGGTTTCCGCGTCGCCCCAATCCTCGGTGACGCCCTGTCCCAGCACATAGCGCAGGCCCACCTGGGCTTGTCCCCGCGCATAGCCTTGCCCCGCGGCTTTGCGGAACCACTTCACGGCCTCCGCCTCGTTCCGCGACACGCCCTCGCCGTTGCGCAACAGCACCCCGAATCCTACCTGGGCCACGGCATTGCCGGCCTCCGCCGCCTCACGATACAGCTTCGCTGCCTCCCCATAGTTTTTCCGATCATAGGCCGCTCTGGCGCGATCGGTCTTGTCGTGCGCGGGACGAGCGAGCGCCTGCTCCCGCTCCAGGCGCAGCGCCACAATCGCATCGGCACTGCCGCCCTTCGCCGCCTTCTCAAACCATTTGTGCGCTTCTCGCGCACTGGCTTTGACACCTTTCCCCGTCGAATAGAGCCGGCCAAGGTGAAACATGCCGTCCGGATAGTCCTGATCAACGGCCTTGCGAATCCACTTCACGGCCTCAGCATAGTTCTTGGATACGCCATGCCCCCGTTCATAGTGGTAGCCCAAGACCGTCTGCGCGCCGGCATGCCCTTGCAACGCCGCTTTCGCGAACCACTGGGCCGACCGAACCGGATCGCGCGGGAGACGCGCAATCGAGTTCTCGCCACGCCAATAGGCATAGCCCAAGCAGAACTGATCGAGCGGCGTGGACGCCGTCGGGGCCGCCGACTTCTTAAACGTGTGAAAGACCTTGTAGCGGCAGACGCGAAATTCATCGTGAAGATCGGCCCAGGCCGGAGAGGCCATGAAACAGAGCAGCCATCCGAGCACGAGCTGACGGACGCGCATGGCGAACCCCTGTCGCGGGAGGAGACCATCAGGCTAGCGCCCGATCATGGGGCTGTCAATGCCGAGCGGATCGTTGCGTGGAAGAACGGAGCGTGAGGCGCAGATCGCCGACATCAGGGCCAAGAGCGGAGGGACGAGGGCAGAGCGGATGGAGGGCGATTCAACCGCTCCGACAGAGGAGGCTTGTTATCTCATCCCATGCGCGCGGGCGAGACGCTCACAACCTTTGAATGTCCCTTCTGGATCTGCTCACCGGATCCGCTCACGAAACGACTCCTGATCCCGTTTCATGGCCTTGGCCCCTCCGGCTCAGGACTCCAAAGGCATCGCGAAGAATCGGCGAAGTCCGACTTGTTCGGGGACAGTGTATCGCTCGAGCCCGATCCGAACTTCCTCCTGCCGAACCGATAAGGAATAGGTGCGGAATAGCCGATCCCACCCTGAAAAGATCGTTCCGAAATTAGAATTGTGATGCAAGGGAAGTTGAGAATGATGGATCCAGTGCATGTGCGGGGTGATGACCAGCAGCCTTAGGCGTTTGTCGATCGGTTCCGGCAATCGAAGATTGCTGTGTTGGAATTCAGCTGCGACGACCAGAAGAGTTTCGAAAAGGAGCAGCCCGATTACCGATATACCAAAGAGTATGACAGCGACAGCCTTGATCAGCATTGAAATGAACACTTCGCCGGGGTGAAACCGAAACGCGGTCGTGACGTCCAGATCCAGGTCGCTGTGATGAGCTCTGTGGAAGCGCCACAGGAACGGGATGATGTGATTGGCCCAATGGAAACCGTAGAAGGTGAGATCGAGTAGGACAATAGACGCGACGACATTGCCGAGGGAACCTACGTCAAGGTAATGGAGCAGTCCCCATCCTTCCGTCTGACGGCTCACGAGCGCCAACATCCCGCTGAACAGAAGGTTCACCGCCACAGCGTTGCACCCTGCGATGGAGAGGTTGGTGGCGATATGGCGGAGCCTTGATCGGATCGAAGCCCTGAACGGAGTCCATGACTCGATTAACAGGAGAATCGCTAGGACCCCGAGGACTGCTGTCGGTCGTAAGAGGGAAAGACTCTCCACATCCATTGAACGTCCTGTTGCTTCACGTCTGGCGTGTCGGTTAGACCGGGCTTTGGATTTTTCATGAACTCAAAGGGAAACTGTCACTCGCAGGAACGTCGCCGGGATTGATGTGCTGCCGTTCGCGCTCGTGTTCTGGGCAGTTGCCAGTTCCACCAGTTGACGGTGGAGATCCTCCATGTTCCCGGTTTTCTCCGCTGCCTCAAACGCGTTCATGGTCGGGCCATAGAATCGCCGGAATGATTCGATGAGTTGGGTTGGACTTTTGTCGGGCGACCTGAAGTAAAACGTGTCCTTCACCAAAGATATGTTCTCCTTGGGTACTCCGGCCTGACCGAACCGCTCGACGATGTGCGACTCCACCCCCCACGTCATCGGACTGATAAAGCCTTCAGGCGGCGGAGGCGTGAACGAGGAGCTGATTTTCAACAACTGCGACACGAATGACGTGGGATCGTTTGGAATCCAGTTGCCCATCACGATACGACCGCCTGGTTTTGTGACTCGGACCATCTCCTTGGCTACGTCGTGGGGCCTGGGAGCGAACATGGCGCCGAAGACCGTGAGCGTCAGATCAAACGAATGATCACTGACCCCTTGCAAGTGGCACGCATCGCCCTCTTGAAAACTCAGTCGGGTGAGACCCGCAGCCGTCGCTCGTTTGTTCCCGGCGTCCACGAGGTTTCTGGCAATGTCGATTCCAACAACCTCAGCGCCCAGTTGTGCGAGGGGAATTGCCGTCGTGCCATCCCCGCAGCCGAGGTCCAACGCCCGCAGCGGCGGCGTTATTCCAAGCGACTTGACGAGAGCTTCTCCCGATTGACGCATCAAGGCGGCGATCTCAGCAAAGTCGCCTTTTTCCCACAGTGCTTTATTGGGATTCATGTAACGCTCCTCTCAATTGATCACAGGGTTCATCTGGCCGAACGTCCCGGCTCAGCGGCGGCGTGAAGCGCCGTCCGCTGCACCGGTTGTGAGGCTGCATTCTCGAGGATTGCGTGCTATTGGCGTTCGTACACCCGGACCTCTGGGTCCGCCAGGAGGTAGGGCTTCAACTCTCTCACGACATCGTTGCCGAATAGCTTGCTCGTGAGGTAGCTCTCTGCCGAGGCTCGTGAATCGAATCCGTGAAGCACCTGTACATCCTCTTCACGGAGGAGCAGCTCCTTGGATTCCGCCCCCGGAATCGTCGCGAGAAACGGCGGCTTGTACTTCGAGTACACCGCGCCGGCCTTCGTGCGATCTTTCGCGGGCACCTTCATCGTGATTTCGAGATATGCGTTGATCATGTTCGCCTCCTGTCGGTTTGCGCGGAATCGCCGCGTCGACGCTGCCACAATGGGAGCGTGCCCCCACTCTGACAGGTCGCAGATGACGCGTCTGTTCTCTAGATAACAGTGCCGCAGCATCTTCAAGAATCGATCAGCCTCGCAATCTCCTCGATCCCGCGAACGCACACATAGTCACGGTTGTATCCGAGCACGCCCTTGTCACGAAGTCTGTTGAGGATCGTGCTCACAACCGGTCTGCTCGCTCCCACCAGGTCGGCCAACTCCTGTTGTGTGAGGCGAAGGTGTTGCCCGAAGCCATGGTTGCAGCGAGTGGCGAACCCTCCTGACAACTCGCGGAAGGTCTCAGCGAGCCGCGCCTCGGTTCGTTTGAACGCGAAGCTTTCGAGCTTGCGTTCCATCTGGCGCTGGCGCAGAGCAAGAAGCGAAACAAGTTCCAAGGCGACGGCGGGGTGGCACAGCAACAGGCGCCGAAACTCGTCGATCGGCGCTCGCCAGATGGAAACAACTCCCTTCGCTCTCGCCGTGTCTTCGGCCGCCGTGGCGCCACTCAGAGCGGGACCGAAGAAATCCCCGGCTCCCAACGCCGCCGTGGTGAGCGCCGCGCCGTCAGAGGTGACCCTTGCGATGGTCACCTGACCATCGAGCACGCAAAAGACTGTTCGCCCGGGCTCGCCTTGCCGGTAGATCGTGCCGCGGTGCCGAATCGCTACAATCCGAGCCGTCGGACAGTCGCGACGGAGGTCTTCGGGCGGAATTCCTGCCAGCAGGGGGCACCCCTTCAGCTCATTCGGCTTGTTCATTGGGCTTGCCGACTTTCCCTTAGGAAGAATTTAAGGGGTCAACCCCCGTTGTTTTCTCTGCTCCAACCGAAGAGGCTCGATCTCTCATCTCAGCGCGCGGGCGAGGGAATCAGGAAAGTTGAATGCCCCTCTTTTCTCATTTTTCGGCCTCGATAGAGGCATCGTCTCGGTCTAACGCTCAGCATCAGCGGCGACGCGCAGCGCCGTCCGCTGCATGCTGTTGTTAGACGCCTGTCCTCGATGTCGCTGCTGGGTGTTCCTGCCTCGTGTGACAAAGTTCATAGGCGCCCCGCCTCCAGGAATCTGAAGTACCCGGTGCGGTTGAAGATGACCAGGTAAGGATCAAGTCTTGCATTCGCACATGGACTGACCACGGATCACGGATCACTGATCACGGTTCACGCATCACGTGATTCCGTTTCCCCTCCAACTCCTCCAAATCTGCCTCCACCTTCCTGATCCGTGTCGCGCGGACGGCGCCTTCGCCGCCACTGGCTCACAAGCTCCCGAGTGACATGGAGACGCAGAGACAGGCGTTATACGGCGAGCTTCGACACGCGCAGTTGTTTGCGGCGTTGCTCGGCGTGCCACAGGTCATACTGGGTCTGATGGTTGAGCCAACTCTCCGACGACGTGCCGAACGCCATCGACAAGCGGACGGCCATCTCCGGACTGATGCCAGCACGGCCATTGAGAATCGCGGAGAGGGTCTTTCGGCTGACTCCCAACGCCTGAGCAGCCTGCGTGACACTCACCCCGAGCGGGTCCAAACAGAGCTTCTTAATGATCATTCCGGGATGGGGAGGATTGTGCATGCGCATCGTCGTACCCTCTTTAATGATAATCCTCGTAGTCCACTGAATCAGCGTCTTTTCCGGCAAATTGAAATGTAATCCGCCAATTCCCGCTGACCGACACGGCCCAGGTACCCTTGCGGTCTCCCTTAAGCGGATGGAGATTCAACCCCGGCAAGGCCATGTCTTGCGGTGTGGTCGCCGCGTTCAATTGAGCCAAGATGAGCCGAAGCCGCTCCGCATGTTGTGCCTGAACACCCGACTTACTGCCTATCTCAAAAAATCGGCCCAATCCCTTGTGCTTGAACTTGAGGATCACGCGAACAACTGTAACCCATAAGGTTACAGATTGCAAGAGACTGTCCTACCCCGAGGCGTCCGCAGCTCATTGCTACCCGTGATGCGCTTTCCGTTTCCGATCCAATTCTTCTAAATCCGCCTCTACCTTGCGGATGCGTGTCGCGCGGACGGCGCCTTCGCCGCCGCTGGTGGCGCCAGAACCCCAGTGGTACAGGAGGCCGATCGTTTGCTGCTTGAACCAGTCGAAGACAGCCTTGTCCGGATCATGCACGTGCACGGCGGTCAGCCGCGCGAGCTCATCGACAAGGTCATCGAGGACGGCGCCGTAGGGGCTCGGCCACCGGAGCACTTCGCTCATCTGCGCCTCCGCCTCCTGGAATCGCTTCCGCGCCCCCAAAACCCAGATGCGGCGCACCGCAGCGAGATAGGCCGCATCCGTCGGCACAGCGCCCGTGTCGCGATCGCAATCAGCGGACCGTACAGCGGTTTTTCCAACATGCTTCCACGTGATAAGCCCCTCCGTCAGCTCCGGCACGCGAGGTGACACCGGCTTGGGCCGTGGGAGCGGCACCTCCTCACCCACCTCGAAATACTCCCGCATGTGGCCGTTGCGCGGCCCCTCGGTGGCCTTCAGCGAGAACGTCAGGGTCTGCGGTCCCTCGCCCCGTTCCCACGTCAGGTTCAGCGTCTGCCCGATCCAGTCGACTGAGATCTGGCGGAGGATGCCGGTCTCCCCGGCCTGCACTGCGATCCCCCGCGCATCGGCAAACGAGTGCAACACCGTCACTCGCACGTCCGCGCGCAAGTGATCGACGACGGCTCCCATGGGTCAGTCCTTCATGACGGACGCAGCCGCCAGAGCATGTAGAGGTTGCCGGCGTAGAGCAGGATGGAATGGAGGGTGAAGAGGATGCGCCCCGGGAGGAGTCTCTCGGGATAGTTGGGATCGCTGGCCATGAAGATGAACTTCCAAGAAAACCCGAGGATGATCCAGGCGAGGATCACCAAGCCGCCGGTGGCCATGAACCCATGGCCCACGGTGCGGGCCCACCAGGCCACATCGACCGTGGTGATGACGACCAGCACCGCAAAGGCGTAGAAGTAGAGAATGTACATCATGAAGTCCGCGCCGCTTGGACCTTGCGTGTCTTGCCAGACGTAGTAGACCGTGCCCAGCAAGGAGAGAAAGACCGTGAAGAGGGCGCCATACCAGATGGTCCAGAGCCCGCCGCCAAAGAAGAATGTGATCCACTGGCCATTCATCGGTTCCTACTCGTCAGGCACCGCGTGTACTTTGACCGTAAGTCGCACCATCGCACCCAATTTTGCCAACATGTCGATCAGGGCGTCGGTACTGGAGCAGTCGTAGATTTCCCCGCTCGAATAAACACGTTTCGGCCGCTGAGGGACACAGTGGGGGGTAAGCGCCGCAGGTGATCACTGTCATTACGGTTTCTTCGCGACGACCTTGCCATTCTCCCATACATAGATTGGCGTGTGATGAACCCGTGCCGTCTTTCGTGCCGCCTTGGCCGCTCGTCGCAAGGCCCGCCCAACGCTTTGGGCAAACAATCTGGCCTCTGCCTTTCCATTCTTTTTCATTGGCTTACCTCGAGGAGTCGTGGGGAACGGATCGGAGTTTCATGCGCACCGCACCAATTCATTCAGACGATTTTGCACAATCACAGCCTACGTGTCAGCCCTGGGGCTGTCAATTTTCTTGCCGGCGCAAGGTATCCAGTGATCAGTCATCAGTGATCAGTTTCCAGAACTGAACACTGCTCACTGTCAACTGAACAGGCCCTCGTTGGCCGCGCTCCCCCTTGCTGCATGCCCATCCACGCGCCCAGCTTGCGAGCTCCGCGGGCCTGTCGTATGCTCGCTGGCTGTGAGGCTGCTACGCTTCATCGCTCTCATGGCTGCGACGATGTGGCAGCTGACAGGGCAGTCAGCCGCCAAAGAGCCCCCGCCCTTTCTCCTCGGCGACTGGCACATTACCCGTGGAGAGGCCGCCCCTTGGGTCGCAGCGGAGGCTCAATCTAAACTCAACACCACTATCTTCGTCGGCCAGCGCCTGACATTCGGCAAGGGCCGCGTGACGGGCCCCTCCGTACTGGGATGCCGCGGCGTCCGCTATGAACGTGAGGCGGTTCTGGCCGAGGAGCTCTTTCAGGGCAATCTCCCCGCCCCGGCGCAAGCCGCCGCCGAGCGGCTGGGCTTCGCCAAGGGACCGGTGCCCACCATTCACGTGAGCTGCGGCACCGGCCTCTTCGACTATCACCAAGTGGATAGGAAAACCGTGCTGGTGGCGCTCGATAATGTGATGTGGACCCTCGAACGCGGCCGCAAGGTCGGCGCACGGGCGATTCCGCCGGAGACGACGCCCGCCGGCGCGGTGCAGTCACTCTACGCCGATCACTTCGCCCATGACATGGCCTTTACACCGGAGAGCGTCGCGCGCAAGCGGAAGTGGCTCGCCCCCGATTTGGTGCGGCTCGTCACGGCCTACTTCTCCCGGCCGGCCAAGCCGGGCGAGGTCCCGCCGATCAACGGCGATCCCTTCACCGACAGTCAGGAGTACCCCACGGGCTTCGCCCTCGGCGTGCCGATGATCGAACGGGATCAAGCGACGGTGACGGTAGAGCTGGCGATGGCGCCGAAGAAACGACTCGTGTCGGTGCGGCTCCTCCACAAGCGAGACCGTTGGCTGGTCACAGATCTGGTCTACGAAGACGGCGGGACCTTGCGGCAACTGCTAAACGCGGACCGGTGACGGCTTACCCCTTCTCGATGCGCCGGCCGTCGCGCCGGTACCGGATCACAATTTCCGTCGTGCCGTTTTTCACGTCCCAGCCCGAATAGACCCGTCCCCAGGGGAAGGCCATTCCCAGGTCGGGGTGTCCAGCCACAGGGTATGCGTCGCGGGATGGTCGTGCAGTTGGGCCAGAAGCCATGTGTTGTGATGCTCCTGCCGCGCCTGCTCTTTCTCTTTGGAACACTCCGCCCAGCTGGTCCCAAACTCCGGCCGCTCGACCGTGAGCGTGACGAACTCGATCTGTTCGCCGTGGAAGCAGCAGTGCCCGGCGAAGCGTTCGCCGCCGGCCTCCGCATGACGAAAGCCGAACAGCCACCAGGGGGGATTGCGCGTCAGCTCCTCGCTCGCTGCGCCGAGTGGCGACGCACGGAAGGTCTCGATCGACAGCGCCGGCCCGATGAGCAGCGCGGGCTGGAGAATCGTGAGCGTCCCCGTGATGAGATCGATCGCGTGCGCGGGCATCCGCGTGTCTCTTGCTCCCGCCCCTCGCCACAAGCCCCTGGCCACCGGCCCGCTTTGCACTATACGCCATCGGCCCTTCTCATCCCAACTCCTACTATGCGACAATGCGCCCCCAGCAGGCTGTTGAAACAGCCCGTCGCCGATCACCCGTTGCTTCCCGTCTGCAACGGGTGATCGGTCGCGCTGAACGGCCTTTTTGAACAGCCTGGGCATAGCTGACGAATTCCTCAACGCTTAGCGGATCTGGACCAGGGATGCCAACAGCCATTGCAATCACTCAACGTCTTCGATCAGTAGCGTCCGGCAGAAATCATGCGAACCCTCTTCAGAGCCAATACCAGTGCGCGCTTTCGAAGTTTTCAGGGTGTCTCCGATTTCAGCGCGAGATAAAAACTGGCCCCCTTAAAAATCAATGAGTTGCGGATTCAGAAACTGCCTTTTCCAGTTGAATCGGACACTACTGGTCTTCGATATTCGTTCATAACGGAGACCCCCCTCATCAATGGAGGCAGTGCGGAATGACGCGGATGCACACAGCGATAGTCAAACTGTTCCTGATCGCCGGCTTCCTCAGCAGCCTGCCGAGTCCGGCTGAGGCCCGGCGCGAGATGCTGACCGAGGCGCAAAAAGAACGTCTCCACCATGTCGAGCGGCTCGCCATCGAGGCCCTGGCCCTGACCGACCAGGGCACAGGAGACCCGGCCACGATCCGCGCGACCGTCGCCTCACGGCTGCAGAGGGCCGGGTACACGGTGGTCACCGATGCGGCTCAGCCCTACGATGCCACGCTCAAGGTGAAGTGCGAGCAGAGGAAGACGTGGGAGGGTACGGTGCGTTCCGGCGGAGAAGCCGACCAGCCCGGCGCCGCGTCACGCCTGTGGAACGGTCCGGCCTGCCAATTGTCCTACCGACTCGATCAAAAATGGGCGGACTGGCGCCATGAGGTGCGCGGGAGCGAGGCGCAGAGCGGCGCGCAGGCCCTGGGCCAGCTCAACGATCGGCTAGCCGACGACGCCTTTCCCTTTCTCCTCGCCGCGGAGTTCGGGCACACCGCCCGACTCATGGCCGCCCTCGCCCAGACCGAGACGCCGCTGGCGCACAAGACCGTCATCATGACGTTGCTGGGCAACATGTCCGCCGTGGAGGCGATTCCCGCGCTGAGCCAGGCCGCCCAGGACCGCGAGCCGACCGTGGCGAAGACAGCCGTGGTCGCGCTGGGGACGATCGGGCATCACGACTGCGTGCCCGTCTTGCTGGAGCGATTGAAGTCCGAGAACCCCGCCGTCCACCTCGCCGCCATCCAAGGACTCGGGCGGTTGGCGCCGCTCCACCCGGAGAGCCCCATCGTGCCGACGCTGTTGGAGACATTGCCGAAGGAAACGACGGCGGGCCAGATCGAAATCGTGCGCGCGCTGGGCAAGACCACCGACCGCAACATCCTCGGTCCGCTGCGGTCATTGAATCGCTCCGTGCAGGCCAAGAGCCGAGTGGAGGGCAGCCCGGAGCTCAAAGAGCTGAGCACCGCGCTGGGGCAGGCGCTCGATCAGTTCGACGGCACGCACACGCCCGATTAGCGCGGCTCTCCCCCGTTGCGTTGAGACGGCATCTCCGCGCCCGACCCAGATCGTTTCCCGGTCGCACGGAATCGAGCGGATTCCATACTCCCGCCTTCTTGCGGACCAGCCGGCCGACGCGGCCGCTTCGCGCAGACCTCCACCAGGGCCTGGACTCGGCCGTCCTGCGGGCTGATCATCAGGATCATCCCCTGATGCTCGGGGTCTCGCTTGAAGAATGTGGCATAGTCGTCATCATAGCGGCTCTCTCTTGCCGTGGTCTCGCCGCTCTTGCGATCGTAGAAGGTTTCACGGACGAAGGCGGACACGGTCTGCGTGCCGTTGGCCCGCGCCTGGCTCGTGACGCGCCAGAACACTTTGCCCGGATCGAGCCCGCCCTTGGTCTCATCCAGCTTGAGATTCGAGCAGAGCATCGTGCCCTTGGCCACCAGCACATACTCGCCCTTATCCACGAATTGAGCGACCCCGGTCCCAGGAATGCCGACGAGGAGGAAGAAGATCACAAGATTCTTGCGCATTAAGTGTCACCTTTCTGAGCGGACTCGATGAGCCTGCTGCCGGACCCCGCATCGCGAGTCAACCCCCATAAGGCATCCCGCCCCACTCATGGGCGTCGCGGGGCCGCCACGATCAGCACGCCCCACAGGATCATCACCGCGAGCGCGCGCTCCGTCACCGATTCAGCCACTCCTTCAGGAGAGACGAGGTACCCGAGAAAAATGAGCGCGGTGCATAGGGCTGCGAGGACATAGGCGAAGTGCCCTGGCGCATTCGTGCGGAGGAAAAAGAACGGGATGCCGTAGAGCAGCCAGTAGGGGAGCCCCAGCGGCGTCTTGAGGTCCAAGACGAAGACGCCTGCAGTGACGCACAGCATGACCGCGATGACCCGAGCAGACGGTCGACGAAGTTCCTCGACGCCGAGCCGCGCCGGCCTCGGCGCCTGGACGCTCGACAAGGTCTTTCCCGCTCTCAGCGCCGCACTCGATCCCATGAGATTCACTCCCTCCGATGGTGCGCTCACGGCGTCTTGATCGAGACCCCGCCTCTCGGCCGCAGCTGCGGCGCGAGCCCGGCCGAGGCATCCGGCTTGGCCGGCCCGCCAGGCGACACGAACATCTCATCGACGATCGTCTGCCCTTCCGGCGACAGGGCGAACGCGGCGAACGCCGCAGCCGCGGGATTGGCCTCTTTTCGCGTGAGCAAGAGCACGGGGCGCCGCAACGGGTAGCGTCCGTCCTTCACCGTCGGCTCGGCCGGATCCACTTGATCGACCATCAACAGACTCACGCCCACCCCGGACGCGATCGCCTCTTGCACCACATCGAGCGACGCATAGGTGATGGCCGCCACGTTGCCGGCCACCGTGCTGATCGCCCGCTGGTCGGACCGAATCATCCGTGCCGACTTTGGAGTGAGCCCGGCGATGCCCAGCCCTTCTTCGAAGCTCTGCCGAATATGCTGGTTCGGCGGACGATCAATCGGTTGGATCTCGAGATCGGGCCCGCCCAATTCTGACCACCGGGTCACGGTGTGCGTGAAGATGCTGGCCAATTCCTGCCGCGTCACCCCCTTGACCGGGTTGGTGAAGTCCACCACGACGGCGATGCCGTCCCAAGCCAGGGGGACTTCCCTCAACTCCGGATCGCTATGCCCCGCCACGGCCATATCAACCTCGCCCGATTTGACCAGATCGAGTGGCTGAGAGAGCGGGTCCCATCGGACCTGGACATAACTTCCGAGGTGCCGTTTCTCAAAGACCCGGGCCAACTGCTCGACCATGCGAACCTCAGGGCCGTTCCCCGCCACGGTAATCGATCCGGCTCTCGCCTCGCTCCCTGAAGACAGCGCCAAGGCGGCGGCCAGCCAGATCGCTCGTCCGCACACAGGATGACTCATCGCCACGTCTCCTCCTGCCGTGTGCTGCGCTCGCGTGCAGGCCGACACGCGCTTCGCTCAACACGCCCGGATGCCGGAGCGGGCTCGCAGAGCAGCCGCCTCGCCCGTCGGCTCCATCGGCGGGCGCGCGTCTACGCAGAATCGATGTCGATCGTGCTCAAGGGCTCGGTGGACTCGCCCTTGGACAACAAGGCCTCCACCTGCTCTTCTGTACAAGTCAGCGGATCGACGCCGCGGCGAGGCGAACCCCCGGCGGCAGATTTTCGTTTCTTTCGAGATGGTCGACCGTCGAGAGGTTGCGCCATGATCTCACTCCCTTCTGATACAGCCAGGTTCGCCGCAGGCGTCGGCGTGCCGGGTTAACGGGAACGGTTCAACGAATAGGAACCGCTCGGCGCCTGCGCCCTGATGAAGCGTTGCCATTCATCCACGTGCTGTTGAATTTCCATCAGCGCGTGATCGATTTGCTTGATGGAGCAGTGCCGCAAGGCGTGGAGGCTCTTTCCCGTCCACAGGCGCCCGCGCCGTCTCTCGGACGCCTGTAGGGTGAGCACATAGACTTGTCGTGTCTGTGTCATGGTCTCCTCCCGAACCTTCCGAGCCATCTCAGAGCTTTCCACCGCGCTCTCAACCTACGACCGCGGCTTCCTTCCGGCTCTCCCGCGGATAGACCGTCTCCAGGTAGATCTGCCTGATGGCATTGAAAGGCATCGGCGTCCCAAACGCCGCGTCATCCTGCGCAGTCGGAAACCGGAGTCCTGCCAGAAAGAGACCGAGCAGGCCTGCCGACGCCGCCGCGACAGTCCCAATCGACACATCCGGCCAGGATTGCGGCCCAGTCGTCGCGCCCATGGCCTGCCGGGCGGCCGTCGCCGGCGCCACCGCCCCAGGGGCCTGGTGCCGCCGATACTGCTCACGGGCGTCCGCCATGATCAAGCTGCCGAGCTGTTGCTGATTGTCCCCGGAGGCCTGCGCGTAGTCCAGCTCGGTCGCCAGCACCAGCCGTTTCGACTGATCCGTGCGCTCCTGCGATCGTCCCATCGCGTCCCATCGATCCCTTGTGGCGATTACGATGGCACTGCCCAGATTCGGCTGTTCGTGGATGCGAAAGTCCTCGTTCATTCGTCGGCTCGTGGCCTCGACGAGCCCCAACAGTGTTGCGTTGTAGGCCTTAGCGGAGGGCAGAGAGTCAAACGCGCGGCTCGCAATCCCACGCCGGGTCAAGTTGACGATCTCACGGCCGAGCACGGCTTGGACGCGGCCGGCCTGGTCCACCCGCGTACCCGCTGCGTTCCTCGCCACCAGATCGAGATCCTGTCCGGCCGACTCTGCGAGCCGCTGGTGGATCGCCACCGCCTTGGTCCATGCGCTCCCGGCTTTCCGAGTCGCCGCCGCGCCGTCGCGACGAATCGCCTCACTGGCGACGATGGCTACTTCCAACGGACCGCGCAGCCAATCCTGTCCGGCCGAGAGAATTCGGCCGGCCTCGACCGGAGCCTGTTCCGACGGCCCCGCCTGCAACCTCCATCCCGGCGCAAGAAACATGAGAAAGGCCCCGACCACGGTCGCGAACATTCCAATCCCCACGACGACATCCATAGGCTCATTTTTTCGCGACATGCTGACCTCCTCACGGCTCAAACGGTTAGGCCCATACTGCCCCCTGCGAGGCCTTCTTCCCGGTTTCCACGGACGGCACCGCGCGGTGTGTCCGAACATTCCATGACACAGGGGAGCGATCCATCCCTGCAGACTCTCTCCTGATTCGCTTTGACCGACCCATGATGGCTTGTGCCTCCTCGACGCGCCGTCCCTTCGAATCGGCGTCTCACTTTTTAGCTACAGCGATGGCGGGGCCGATGAGACCGCCGTCCCGACTTCACCGACCTCTTCCGCGCGACGCAGCCCGATCTCGTAACGGCCGTCGCCTCGCGGCGTCAGGCGGAGCGCGCCGAGCTGGCGCATGCGCTCCACCTCGGCGAACAGTTGGTTCCACGTGAACTCCGAACAATCCGCCACGAGCGTCTCGAAGGTGCAGGCGGGATGGCGCCTGAGCGCATCGACGATCTCCTCCGCGATCAACTTTCGACCGGACACAGGGCCTCCCTTCCGAGGTACTACCGCGTCGGCGTCTTCATCGCCTGGGCCTGGCTCAGGTCGTCCGCACCACCCGCCGTCGACGGCCCCTCGGTATCGAGGACGGACCCTGACTCGCCGTCGATCCGGACCGTCATGATGCCCTGCTCGGCGGTCACGATATCGACCGCCCAGAGCGTCCCCGGAGGGCGATGCTCGAGGCCCGCCTTGATGACCTGGCCTGGGAAATTCTCCAACGCCGTCCGGACGGCTTGATCGATCGGCACCGCGGCCTTGATCGCCCGCTCCATCGGAGGGCTGAGTTCCGTCTTCTTGTTCCCGGTGCGCTCATAGCTCCAAACCAATCCTCCGATCACCAACGTAGCGCCCACCGCCGCAACGATGCCCAATTGTGTTTTGTCCATGGTCTGTGCTCCTATGAAGGCCCATCAGCCTGGTCCATGATCGCAAGGGCCTTCCGCGATCACGTCGTCGCGTTCCCCCTGTCGTCTCCCACCGCCTCGTGCGCTTCAACACTCCCCTGCCCGCGGGCCGGTTCCCGTGCAACGGCTCGCCTCTTGGGCTTACAACGATCTCGCGACCACTCGATCTTTCACCAAGGCGTAGGCATGCTGCGGCAAGATCTTCCGCTTCACCAGCTCATCCGGATGCCGGTACGGCCTTCCGTCGACAATCTTCTTGGCGTAGTGGACGCCGATGCCGCTGAGGGCTCGGAGCCGATCGACCGCGGCCGAATTGATATCCGTCAGCGGCTGCGAGCTGGAGCCTACTCTCCCCGCCAGCGCCCGCCCTCTTGCCGTCATCCCCTCAGCCCAGGCGTTGATCCTCGCGTTGGCCGTCTCGTCTTGTCTCATGGTCTCGTCTCCCCTGTGTGAGTTGAATATCCTTCCGGTGGCCGATTCGGGTGAAATGGACGATCGCTCCCGTCTGACTCTGCACCCGGTTCCAGCGGAGCGCGGCATGCCGTCACCCCCGAGGCTGGGACACCACGATCTCGACCCGCCGGTTTTTGTGCCGACCGGACTCGGACGCATTGCTGGCCACGGGCCGCGAATCCGCATACCCGGTCGAGGTCAGCTTGGCGGAGGCCGCCCCGCCCTGCTCAAGCAGATGCATGGCGTTCGCCGCTCTCGATTGGGACAAGGCCTGGTTGTTCCGAAATTTCTTCGTCAAGGCGCCCGTGATCGCGACGTTGTCAGTGTGGCCATCCACGTGCACCTGCGCATTCGGAAATTCCTTCAGGACGCCGCCCACGCGCTTGAGCAGGGTCACGCCGACGCTCTTGACCGCGTCCACGCCGGAATCGAACAGCATACTCGAGGCCAGGTTGATCGTAAGTTGATCGCCGGCTTGATGCACCGTCACGAGGCCCGCCTGAATCTCCGGTTGCAACAGCGTGACTAGGCTTCGTTCCGCCTTAGCGAGACTCGGCTTCGGCTGATCCAGCAGCGCGTGCAGTCGCGCCACCTCTTTGTCCCGATCCGAGAGGGACTTCGTCAGACCCGCGTTCTCCTGCTTTGCACGAGCCAGGTCTTCCGAAGCGGCCTGCCCGAGTTGGCCTTTGAGCCGCGTAATCTCCAGATTGTCGGCGGCTAAGGCCTTCGTCAGCGTCGCCACCTGCTCACGGGCCCGCTCCAACTCCTCGGCCGATCCGCGCGCACGCGCCAAGTCTTGATCCCGCGCCGTGAGTTGGCGCTCCAGTTCGCCGATCCGAGCCTCCTGCGCGGGCGTGACGCCGATCGGCTGCCGCGCGGCCGCCAGGGCGTCCGCCGACCGTTGCCGCTCCGATTCCAACAGCGCGATGCGCAGATCTCGACCGTCGGGCTGAAGCGGAGGCGCCGCGGCAGGAGCCGGCGCGTTCATTTCATTCGACACACGCGAGATGGAATCATTCGGACTCTGTGGAGACGCCCCGGCGGCGCAGCCGCCGATCCCGAGGGCGCCGAGCACGAGACTGAGCACGGCCAATCTGTTCATCTGGTTTTCCCCTTCCCCTTCTGTGCCTGTCGCTGGTTGCGTTCTTTTCAATGGCGCGGAGGAGAGGACCGGCAGCGCCGCCCCTCTCCCACCGCGCGACGACGTCACTATGGTTTGGGCTTCTGAGCCGCCCCTTCGCTCGGCGTCATCTTGTCGACTGTCGGCCCATGCATCGCCGGCATCTGCCCCGCTCCCTGCGGCTCCGACGGCTTGGGCATGAACACATCGACCAACTTCTGGCCCGTGTGCGCGTCCTCCGACACGGCGGCGTCCGAGAGGGACTGCGCATGGGTCAAATTGGGGCGGCCTGAATCATGGGTAAACTCCCCTCGCGAGGGATACCCGGGATGCTCGGGCAGCAGCGCCGGATTCGCCGCGGCCAGGCCGGCCATGCCCAACACCGTCAACCCTGTCATCGTCATCGTGAAGATCTTCATGGTTGAACCCCTTTCGTTGAGCTCCCGATCACCGCCTCCGCCGAGGCCGATCCCAATCCCCGACTGGGAAGTCGTCCTGGTGGACATGCCGGTGCACTACCTAGAGCCGTCCCTTCGCTTGCACACTTTTTGGTCCGGCGGCTTTTCTCTGCGATCGACCGGGCCATTGTGCCCGTCTCTGAGACGTGACTGAGCTCCCCCTCATCGACAGACGGAGTACCTTCGCACTCACCCCCGTCCCCGCTTGTTCGTTGCGCCCCACTCCAATGACTGTCGCGCGTGCCGTCGTGTAGGATTGGGCGCCTTGACTGAGTCCCTCGATCCCCAGGGCACCCGGCCTCTGCCCCAGCAGCGCCGGGGAGTGAACCGGCCTCGGAAGATTGAGAGACGCTGCCCCCATCATGACAAATTTGGCCATGGCCACTTGAATCGTTTTCATGGTCCAGCCTCCTTTCAGTCACAAGACCTCCGGCCCTCCGACTCAAAATGATCCCGGCACCTCGCCGACTTACTCGCCGTGCAAGAATCGCGACCCACCGGAGCCACGGACGCGGCATGCACTCGCGAGTACCGAAGACTGCGGGACGGAACGGAGACTCTGGCGTTGGAGCGTCGGAGACTGAGGAATCGATCGCGCGAGGAGGAGGACGGGGACGCGCAACAGATAGGACAGTCAGCGAGACTGGAACGTCATGGCAGACAACTTCGCATCAGCACCACTCACCGACACGAGGGAGGGCGGCCAAGTCCCCCTCCCCCTCAGATGGTCAGACCCGTCGACGTTAGGCCGCCGCTCCTGCGGCGATCTTGTGCGAGGTGGAGTTGCACACCTCCAACTGCTGGACCTGGGGCGTGCCATCGAGCACCGAGGCCAGCGCCTTCAGCACGGCCGGATAGCTCTCCCGTGTGTAGGCATCGGCATTCTCGGTCTTGTCCCAGAAACTGATGGCGATCGCTTCCTGGCCCCCCGGACGAACAAAGGAGATTTCGTCCTGGAAGCCTTTCTGCTTCCGCAACAGAGGAATGACGTCTTTCTCGATCATCCGGGCGAACTCCCCTGTGCTATTGGCCTTCAAATGCATGGTCACATTTCGAGCAATCATGGTTCCCTCCTGGATTAGGTTGGCGTACCGCCGCCTCCAGATAACCTGTCTTGGTTCAGTCTACCTGACGGACCGAGCCTTTATTCTCGATCCGTTTACCACTCTAGGTTAATTCATTTGCATTAGTCAAGTGTAATATGCGATATATTTTTCAAACGATCTGAATGTACCGCTCTCAGTTAACCTCACAGGAGACCACCCCGTGGATCTGGCGCTGGCGATCCGGCATCGACTGAAGGAATTGGGACTCGAGCAGCGAGACTTGGCCCGGGCCGCCCAAGTGACGGAGTCCTATATCTCGCAGCTGCTCACCAAGAAGAAGCTGCCGCCTGCGCCGAACCGCACCGACATGTACGACAAGATCGGCAGAACCTTGAAGCTCCCGAGCGGCGAACTCGCCAAACTGGCGGACTTGCAACGACGGGAGCAGCTCAAAAGAAAGCTGGGAGACCCGCCGCCCCCCTTGATGCCGGACGTGCGCGCGGTGATCCTGAGCAAGTGCGCGCCGGACAAACAGCGACAGATTCGCGGCATCTTCGAAGCCCAGCCGTTCGGAGAACTCGAACGCTTCGTGACGCAGAAACTCGTGGGGGTCGTCAAAGGCGTCGCGAGGCGGGAGCTGGACAATGCCGCCTGGCTTCGGCGCGTCGCGCGCCTCAGCCGCAAGAGCTACCCGCAGATGCGCGTGACCGTGCTCGATTTTCTGGATGCGACAATCTTCACCTTGACGCGCGAAAATTGCGCGTCATTCTTGGACCCGCTGATCGAGTCCTGGGACATCGATCTGGCGACCTTCTGCATCGAGATCGTGCTCAACCGCCGTGTGGCTCCCGGACACCATAAGAAGTTCGAGTTCGTCGAAAAGGGGCCCGATCAGCCTCCGGACGAGGAGCCGGGCCTGAAAGAGTTCTTACAGAATCCGTCCTTGAGCCGCGAGACCACCGAGGAAGAGATCGCGTTTCTCAAAACCCTCCGCTTCAAGGACCGGCGCCCCACGCCGCTCTATTATTACCGCGAACTGCAAAGCCTCAGAGACCCGCTCCACTTTCAGCTGCCGCGCGGAGCGCGCAAGGGATGAGCGCCGACGACAGGGTCCGATGGGAAGCCTACCCCTCCTGGAACCAGTTCGCCTGGCTCTTCTTGTTCGGCCTCATGGCCGGCTCCCGCGGGCTTCGGCTGCTGCGCCTGGAAGAGGACGGATGGGGAAGCTGGTTGGGCGGCGCCGCGGGCCTGCTGATCTGCGCGGCGGGCCTGCGCCGATGGGCCCGGTACCGACTCACGTCGACCCATGTGGCGATGCGCAACGGTTACACAGGCGGAGACATTCAGTCCATCGCGCTCGGCGACATCGCCGAGATCACGCTGACGCAGGGCCCTCTGGCGCAATTCTTCGACATCGGAACCCTCTCGGTCCGGTCGGTCAGCGGGGCGCCCCCGCTGATCTTGCGAGGAATCGGCGGGCCGCAGAGGATCAAAACTCACATCGAGACGGCCAGGCGATCGGCTCCAGGGCCTTGAGGGACATCGGCCCG
>FKKE01005354.1_pt1 | contig 33801 bp, 33 predicted proteins | sample 1106331 | NCBI WGS metagenome assembly FKKE01 (sample SAMEA3931202, study PRJEB13176) | freshwater metagenome | biome: Drinking water system; feature: drinking water; material: freshwater | place: China | collected 2013-02-06
CGGCAAGTCCTCCCGCGGCGCCGCCGCCTCCGCCTCCGCCGGCGGTAGATCCCAACACGCCGCCGCCGGGCTTCTCGCTCGACGCACTGCGAGCGCAGGACGCGACCCGCTTGAGCGACCAGGCGCTGATCGCGGGGGCGCAGACCCTGGGCGTCGATGCGAAGGTGTTGAAGGCGATCGTGCGCGTCGAAAGCGGCGGGCCGGGGTTCGCCAACGAGAAACTACTGATCTCGTATGAGCCGTTCTTCTTCAGCGAAGCCACAGGCCATCGCTACGACGCCAGCCACTCGACGATTTCAAATCAGAATCGGGCGCCGCTCGCCGGCAGCCAGAGCACCCGCTGGGCAAAGCTTGCCGAAGCCTACGCGCTCGATCCGGCCGCGGCGCTCACTGCCACGTCGTGGGGCCTGTTTCAGCTGCCTGGCCGCTACTACGCGGTCGCGGGCTATCCATCCGTGTTCGCCTTCGTTCAGGACATGGCCCAATCCGAAGCGCGGCAGCTCGCTGCGTTCCAGGCCTATGTGACGCGCGCGTCGCTGGTTGATGAGCTGGAGCGGCGAGATTGGGTCGGCTTCGCCGGTGAGTTTGAAGGCGGGCCGAACGCGGCGGCTTACGCGCAGGCGCTGGCCAACGCGTTCGCGGCGCTGCCGCCGCTCGCGGACAATTATCTGCTTACACTTCGTCGGCTGAACGCCGACCCGCTGACGCGGGCAGATTTTGAGGCGATCGCCGCGCGCTTGGGCTGCGAGTGGGAGGCGGCGGCGGCGGTGGCCGAAGTTGAGTCCGGGCCCCTCGGTGGGTTCACCAGCGAAGGCAAGCCGGTGATCCTGTTCGAGCGCCATCTGTTTTCGCGCAAAACCAACTCGCAGTACGATGTGTCGCATCCGACCATCTCGAACCGCACGCCCGGCGGCTATCCGCGCACGCAGGCCGAGCGCTGGGCGCAGCTTGAGTTGGCCTATTCGCTCAACCCCGCGGCGGCGCTCGAAAGCGCAAGCTACGGTCGTTTCCAGGTGCTTGGGCAGAATTACCCGAACCTCGGCATGGCCAGCGCCCACGAATACGTGTCGAAGCTGGCGCGCTCGGAACGCGATCAGCTCGAAGCGTTCGAGGGTTTTGTCCGCGCCAACGGCTTGGCCGATGAGCTCCAGCGCAAAGACTGGACCGGGTTCGCCAGCCGCTACAACGGGCCCGGCTATGCCGCCAATCGTTACGACGAGAAGATGGCGGAGGCCTATGCGCGACTGAAGGCGACGCCGATTGCCTGAGGCCAAGGCGGATGAGGAGGTTCAGTGCCCGCGCTCGCGGTTGCGCGCGTGCGCTCTGCCGCACTAGATGCACTTACAATGGCCCGTTTTCTGATCACCTCCGCGTTGCCCTACATCAACGGCATCAAGCATCTTGGCAATCTGGCCGGTTCGATGCTGCCGGCCGACATCCATGCGCGCTTCCGTCGCTTGCAGGGTCACGAGGTGCTGTTCATTTGCGCCACGGACGAGCACGGCACGCCGGCCGAACTCGCGGCTGCCGAGGCTGGGCAGGATGTTGCGACCTATTGCGCGCAGCAATTCGAGATCCAAAAGGCCGCGTGTGACGGCTTCAAGTTGTCGTTCGATCATTTCGGCCGGTCGTCCAATCCGCCGAACCACAAGCTGACGCAGCACTTCTGCGAAGTGCTGGAGAAGAACGGGCTGATCGAGGAGCGCGTTTCGAAGCAGATTTATTCGATCGACGACAAGCGCTTCCTACCCGATCGGTATGTCGAGGGCACGTGCCCGAATTGCGGATTCGAACGCGCGCGCGGCGATCAGTGTGACAATTGCGGGACGCTGCTCGATCCGATTGAACTGAAAAATCCGCGCTCGAAGATTTCCGGTTCCACCAATGTCGAGCCGCGCGACACCGCGCATCTCTTTCTCAAGCAACCGAAGATGCAGGATCGCATCCGCGCCTGGGTCGACAAAGCGACTGACTGGCCGCCTTTGGCGCGCTCGATCGCTTACAAATGGCTGGATGAAGGGCTGATCGATCGTTCTATCACGCGCGACCTTTCCTGGGGCATCAAGGTCACCAAAGACGGGAAGCCACGCCCCGGGTTTGAGAACAAGGTTTTCTACGTCTGGTTCGATGCGCCGATCGAATATATCGGCGCAACGGTCGAGTGGGCGGAAGCGACCCGCGGCGACTGGGAGCGCTGGTGGCGCGAAGACAAGGGCGCAAGCGACGTCACCTACATCCAATTCATGGGCAAGGATAACGTCGCTTTCCACACGGTGAGTTTTCCGGTGACGATTATGGGGTCGGGCGAGCCTTGGAAGCTCGTGGACCGCTTGAAGGCGTTCAATTGGGTTACGTGGTACGGGGGCAAGTTCTCCACCACCGAGAAGCGCGGCATCTTCATGGATCAGGCGCTGGAGGTGTTACCCAGCGACTACTGGCGCTGGTATCTGATGGCGAACGCGCCCGAGAGTTCGGACGCGGCCTTCACGCTCGAGCAATTTCAGCAGACCATCAACGCCGATCTCGCCAACGTCTTCGGCAATTTCGTCAACCGGATTACACGCTTTGCCGCTTCGAAATTCGACAGCGCGGTGCCGGATGGCGGCGCGCCGGGACCGCACGAAACTAAGCTCGCCGACGAGTTCGCCGAGCGGCTTGCGGCGCTGACGCAATTTCACGACCAGATGGAATATCGCAAGGCCGCCGCCGAATTGCGCGCCATCTGGGTCGCCGGAAACGAGTATCTGCAGGCGGCCGCGCCCTGGACCGCGCTGAAGACGGATCGCGACGCCGCGGCGGTCGGCGTGCGCACCGGGCTCAACGCCTGCGCGCTCTTCGCGATCCTGGCGCAACCCTTCATTCCGGATGCGGCAAAGGTGGTGCTCGACGCAATTGGCGTCCCCGAAAAGAACCGCATGTGGCCGCTGCCTGCGGACCGCACCGTGTGGGACGCGCTGCCGCGCGGCCTCAAGATCGCGCCCCCCGACGTGCTGTTCAAAAAAATCGAGGACGAACAGGTGGCGGAGCTGGCGGCGCGCTTCGGCGGCGGCGGCGCGGCGTGAACGTGCGGAAGCTTTCGGCGGGCGATCTCGGCGCGTACCGTGCGCTGCACCGTTTCGGCATACTCGAAGCGCCGCACGGTTTCGTTGATGTGCCCGAAACCGACGCTGCGCGATCGGATGCGGACGTGGAGGCGATGCTCTCCAGGGGCGATGCGTGGGGCGTGTTCGATGGTAATCGTCTGGTCGGCAAGCTCACTATTGACGCACTGCCGTATCCCTCGCTTGCGCACACATTCTGGATTCATGCCGTCTATGTGCACCCGGATGCGCGGGGCTTAGGCGCGAGCGGCAGCCTGTTGCGCGCGGCGATCGACGATGCAGAGCGGCGGGGGGCGTTGCGCGTCGCGCTCTGGGTCAACGGTGCGAATACGCACGCGCTGGAGCTCTACAAACGGATCGGGTTCAGAGAGAGCGGCCGCATACCCGGGGGGATCAAGATAGCCGAAAAACTGGTGGACGATGTCCTGATGACGCTCGAAATTCCCCGGTGATGAGCGGCGGCGGCGTCTGGACGAGGTCGCTCCAGGCGCCTAACAATCGCCTGCGAACGGCGGGGACCAGGCCGGCAGCAGCGCGGAGGGGCGACCATGGAATATGTCGATCAGGCGGTGGCGATTTTGCGCGAGGGGTTCGCCAACACCAACAACCCGAAGGGCCTCTTGATTGCGCTAGCCGCGACGCTGTTCCTGGGTTCGTGGCGGCAATGGCTGCCCGTCGCCATTGTGGCGACCATCGTACATATCGCGATCGACCAGCTTGCGCCGATCCTCGCCGGCGACGGCGGCGCAGTGCGGCTGCCGCCGATCATGGAGCCCGCTTTTTGGGGCAACGCCGGCGTGCTGCTCGCCGGTTACGCCGTAATTATCGGCGTGTTCTACCTAATCAAGAGCATGATCTTCCGAAAATCCGCTGCGCACTAGCTGCGCCCTGCCGGCGCAGCACTAGCCCCGGCGTTGCCGTTCGGGCGGCGGCGGCGGCGGGATCATGTTCGGACAGCCAAGCGACGCGCCATAGCCGCGCAGGAACGTGCGCCGCTGTTGGCCGTTCGCGACCGCCCGCAAAGCGTCGCGCTCGGCGCGGTTGGCGCCGCTGATGCGGCGAACCCAGGAGCGGAACGGAATCAAGTCTTCGGCGGTGTTCTCAGCCGCCTGGATGGTCTGTTCCTCGACGAAATCGCCGCTGCGGTCCCAGACGTTGCGGTTGGGGCCGGGCTGGTAGCTCTCGGGGCCAAGCACGCCGTCCAATTGATTGATCTCGCGGGCCACGGCCGCGCAATCCGTTAGGGTCGCCGTCGAATAGGGATATTGCAGGTTTCGCAACAACAACGGGATTTCGGGACGGATCAACCCAACGTCGCGCAGCGGAATAGAAGCGGCGCCGCTGACGCCGCGGCGGGTGTCGGCCGTTCGGCCCGTGGAGCAGGCGGCGAGCCCGATGCAGACCGCGAGGGCCACCGCCAACTTACCTACCAAGCGTGCGCGCATTCCCAACTCCGGCGTTTGCGAGGCTTGCCTATACAATCGCCACCTTGCCGCGCCAATGCGGCGAGACAGGGGAAACGGCGGCGGCTAAGTCCAGGTGCATGCTTCCGGTCGAGGACGTTCTGCCGCAATTGCTGGCGGCACTGGAGATGCGCGGCGAAGCTGTGCTGGTGGCCCCGCCCGGCGCTGGCAAGACCACGCGCGTGGCGCCGGCGCTGCTCGCGGCCAATTGGGCGAAGCAGGGTAAGATTGTCCTGCTCTCGCCCCGCCGCATCGCCGCCCGCGCAGCGGCCGCGCGGATGGCGTTTGAGCGCGGCGAGCCGGTTGGCGCCACGATCGGGTATCGCGTGCGCCTTGATTCAAGGATCGGATCGAAGACACGGATCGAGGTCGTCACCGAAGGCGTGTTCACACGCATGATCCTGGACGACCCGGAATTGCGGGGCGTGGCTGCGGTCATTTTCGACGAATTCCATGAGCGCAGCCTTGAAGGCGATCTGGGCTTGGCGCTTGCGCGCGACGCACAGGGCGCGCTGCGTCCCGATCTGAAAATCGTCGTGATGTCGGCGACTTTGGATGCGGCGCGTGTCGCGGCGTTGTTGGACGACGCGCCCGTGATTGTCAGCGAAGGGCGGATATTTCCGGTGCGTCATATCTACCGCCCGCGCGATCCGCGGGCGCGGCTGGAGGAAGAGGTCGCAGCGGCGACGCGCGCGGCGCTCCCGGCGGAGCCGGGCAGTGCCTTGGTGTTTCTGCCGGGCGTGCGCGAGATCGAGCGGACGGCGGAGCAATTGCGCGCCAGTGTACGCGATCCCAGCGTCGACATCCGCCCGCTCTATGGCGCGATGAGCCCCGCCGATCAGGACGCTGCGATTGCGCCCGCGCCTGCGGGCCGCCGCAAGGTCGTGCTCGCGACCTCGATCGCCGAGACCAGTCTCACCATCGAAGGCGTGCGCATCGTGATCGATGCAGGGCTCGCGCGCCGGCCGCGCTTCGAACCGGCGCTCGGACTTTCGCGATTGGAAACGGTGCGGGCTAGCCAAGCCGCGATTGCGCAACGCACGGGCCGGGCCGGTCGGCTCGAACCCGGCGTTTGTTGGCGGTTGTGGAGCGAAGGCGAGACACGGGCGCTGCCGCAATTCGACCGGCCAGAGATATTGGACTCCGACCTCTCCGGTTTGGCGCTCGATCTCGCCGCCTGGGGCGTCAGCGATCCGGCTGCGCTTGCCTGGCTCGATCCGCCACCCGCGCCGGCGTGGAAAGAAGCCATCGCGCTGCTGAAGAACATCGGCGCGCTGGATGAAGCGGGCCGCTTGACCCCGCACGGCGAAGCGGTGGCGCGTCTGCCCTTGCCTGCGCGGCTTGCGCATATGATCGTTGTGGCGGCGCGCGACGATCAAGCGCTGCTCGCCGCGCGCATCGCCATGGTGCTGACCGAACAGGGGCTTGGCGGGCGCAGCACCGATCTGCGGGAGCGTCTGCATCGCTTCGCCAGCGAGCGCGGGCAGCGCGCCGAGAGCGCACGCGCGCTCGCCGGCCGAATCGCTCGCATGGCGGGAGGCGGTCAGACCGAAATCGACGAGGAGCAGGCCGGGCGTGTTCTTGCCATCGCCTATCCCGATCGCGTCGCCAAGGCGCGGCAACAGGGATTCAGTTTGGCCAACGGCCGCACGGTGCAGGTCGATGAGAGTTCGCCGCTCTTGCGCGAAGCTTACGCCGTCATCGCGGACATTTCCGGAACCGCAGCGCGGGCGCAGGTGCTGCTCGGCGCGCCGATCGCTTTCGCCGATATCGAGGCCATGTTCGGCCATTTGATCGAAACACGCGCCTCCGCGGTCATCGACGCCGCCACTGGCGCGCTGCGCGCGCGCAAGGTTCGCAGGCTCGGGCGGTTGATCCTATCCGAGACGCCGATGGAACGGCTGAGCGGCGAGGAGCTATCGCAGGCCCTGCTCGATGTCGTCGTCGATCAGGGCCTTCAACACCTCGACTGGAGCGATGCGGCGCGGCTGACGCGGGCGCGGGTGGCGTTCATGCGCGGTCTGGAAGGCGATCCTTGGCCAGAGTGGAGCGATGAGGCTCTCATCGCCGCCGCCCCCGCATGGCTGGCGCCGGCGCTACAGGGAGTCTCGTCGTTGAAGGCGGTAGATGTTTCGCGGGCGCTGCTGCAATGGTTGGATCATGGGTTGCGCCGCCGCCTCGACGCGGAAGCGCCCGCGCGTTTCGAGACGCCGGCGGGCTCGTCGTTGCCCATCGACTATGAGAGCGAAGGCGGCCCGGCGCTCGACGTGCGGCTGCAGGAGATGTTCGGCCTCCACAAACACCCAACTATCGCCGGCGGGCGCGTGCCGTTGACATTGCGTCTGCTTTCCCCCGCGCACCGCCCGGTGCAAACAACGAAGGACTTGCCGGGCTTCTGGCGCGGGTCGTATGCGGCCGTTCGCACGGAGATGCGCGGTCGCTACCCCAAGCACCCCTGGCCGGAAGATCCCCTGAGCGCCCCGCCGACCAGGCGCGCAAAACCACGAGGTTCGTGATGATCCCGACGATCGATGATGTGAGAGCCGCCGCCAAACGTATCGAGGGCATCGCGGTCAAGACGCCGCTCATCCGCAACGACGCGCTGGATCACATGACCGGCGCGAAAGTTTGGGTGAAGGCGGAGAACCTCCAACGCGGCGGCGCTTTCAAGATGCGCGGCGCCGCCAATGCGATGGCCGCACTCAAGCCGGAGGTGCGCGCCAAGGGGGTGATCGCCTTCTCCTCCGGCAACCACGCCATCGCGGTGTCGACCGCAGCGAAGATCTTCGGCGTGCAGGCGACCATCGTCATGCCGGCGGATGCGCCCCGGATAAAATTGGAGACAACGCGGAGTTTGGGCGCGCATGTTGTCACTTACGATCGCATCAAGGAAAGCCGCGAAAAGATCGGCGCTCAACTCGCGGCCGAGGGCGATCTCTCCTTAATCAAACCTTTCGACGATCCGCTCGTGCTGGCGGGGCAGGGGACCGCCGGTCTTGAGATTGCGGAGCAGATCTCGCCCGATGTTGTGTTTGTGCCGGCAAGCGGCGGCGGGCTTTCGGCCGGCACGGCGCTGTCGTTGCCGGGCGCGCGCATCTTCGCGGTGGAGCCCGAGGGACACAACGATATCCAGCGCACGCTTGCCAGCGGCGCCATTCAACGCAACGCGCCCGGCATTCGCTCGATCTGCGACGGATTGTTGACGGAAGAGATGGGAGAAATCCCCTACGCGATCGCGCGCGATCGTTTCGAGCGCGTGTTCGCTGTGTCGGATGATGCAGTGCTCCGCGCGATGAAATTTGCATTCGAGCGTTTGAAGATCGTGCTCGAACCGTCGGGCGCGGCAGCTCTCGCGGCGCTGCTGGAAGGCGGCGCAGACGTAAGTGGCAAGACGGTCGCCGTCATCGCCAGCGGCGGCAATGTCGATGCGGCGACCTTCCGCCGCGCGTTGGATACCTAGTAGCCGCCGCGCTTCAAGTCGCGTTCAAGCTCGATGGGAGTTGGCTGGCCGGCCAGTCGATAGCGATAGACCTGCAAGTTCTCGGTCACGCGCTGGACGTAATTGCGCGTCTCCGAAAACGGGATGAGTTCGACCCAGTCGACCACGTCCACCGACGGCGAACGCGGGTCGCCGAAGTCGGCAATCCACTCCCGCGCGCGGTGGGAGCCCGCATTATAGGAAGCGATCGCCAGCACGTACGATCCGTTGAATTCGCTGACCAGATCAGCGAGGTGCGCAGAGCCGAGGGTCATATTGTAGTGCGCATCTTGGGTGAGCGCCGCGCGCTCGTAGGGCATGCCTTCGCGTCGCGCTTGAGCCCGCGCCGTTGAAGGGATCAGTTGCATCAGGCCGTGCGCATTGGCGTGCGAGACGGCGCTCATTTCGAACTCGCTCTCCTGACGGATGATCGCCAACACCAAGGCCGGTTCGATGCGGCCCTGATTGCGGACCGTCGCCGGAATTTCGATCAACGGATAGGCGGCGCTGGCGGCGACGACATTGCGGAAGAGCCCTGCCTTGGCGCTGCGCAAGGCGGTGCGATAATAGGATTGCTCGCGCGCTAGCTGCGATAAGAGTTCGATCTCCATCGGATCGTCGAGCGTGTCGTCGAGATAGAACGAGATTGACTCGAAGTCGCGCCGTGCCCCGACCTGCGACATCAGCCGTAACGCCCGAACCAGTTCGCGATTCTCGAAGCGCGCACGGGCCTCGTCGGTGACGCGCGCGGTTTCGGGGAACGAGAGCAACGCCGTGCGTTCGCCGCGCGTCGCGGCGAGCTGGCCATAATAGGTGAAATTGAAGCGGGCCGCCTCGTCGAACAGGCGCTCGGCTTCGGCGTTCCGCCCAAGCGCCTCTTCCGCCTCAGCACGCCAGTAGAGCGCACGGGAAAGGGAAACCGGCGAAGAGACATTTTCGCTCAGGTGCGAGAAATGCTCGGCGGCGCGTTGCGGTTGGCCGAGATAGCGCAGGCTCAACCAGCCGGACAGCCATTCGGCGTCGGCGAAGGCTTCGCCGGAGCGGAGGCCGTGGTTCGAAACCAGTTGGTACGCAAGCCGATAGTTTCCCGCCCGCATGGCGCGGGGAACATAAAGCCGGCGCTCGGCGAAAATGTCGGCGCGCGCGGCGGCGGGGGCCTCAAGCGGATTGATCCGTGCGGCCATCTCCATGGCTTCGACCGGCTGATCGGTGCGCCGCCGATACTGAGCGCGGTCGAACAGCAGGCCGGGATCGTCTTGGCGCGAAGCGGGCACGGCGTCGATGGCCGCCTGCAAGCCCCGGCGTTGCCGGGTCTGGACCGCGATCCGCGCCTGCGCCAGCGCGCGATCAGCCGGCGAAATGCGGGAGAACAGGCGTTGCGCGGCGGTGCGTTGATCGCGCCACAGCAGGCCGCTCACCCGCGCGGCATGATCGTCTTGAGTCAGAATGCCGCTGAATTCTTCCAGTGCGCGATCTTCGGCAGCGCTGGTGAGCGCGTCTTCGCGCCAGGAGGCGCGCGCGATCTGTTCGGCCTCGGTGCGTTGGCCCGCGTCGCGCAGCGCGATCGCCAGCGCCATGCGGCCGTCGCCGGTGAGGGGGCCTCCGTCCTGACGCAAGAACGCAACACGCTCCTGCGCCGAAAGCGGACTGTCGAAGATCGCCTGCTCAGCGCGGGTGCGCATGGTCGTGCGGCCCGGCCAGCCCTGGAGTTCGTCGAGCGCCTGCTTGATGTCGTAAAAATAGAGCGGCGCCTCGTTGGCGGAGGCCCAGCGCCATTGCAGCATCCGGCGCACAAGCGGATCGGTGGCGCTGTCGCGCAGCGCGGCTAAGCCGCCCCAATCGCCGCTGTCGGCGGCGGCGAGACCGTCGCGCAGGCGCATCACCTCCGCGGCGGGCGGCGGCGGCGCTGGCTGGGCGTAAGCGGCCCCGGACGATGCGTCGTTCTGGCCCGCGCCTGACGCGCCCAGCAAGACGCACGCGAGAGCGCCCGCCGCGACGATCCGGATCAGATTGGGTCCGCCCATCATGCGCCTCGTCGTGTCCAACGCCCTCTGCAAACCGCCCAGCTGGGCCGGCGGCTCGCTATTTAACCTTGCCCGACACTGTGGCAGGAATCGCGCCAACGCCAGCCCCGGTTTCAGGTGAGCTTCATGGTTCACGGGTCGATTCCCGCACTCATTACGCCGTTTCGGAATGGAATCGTCGATGAACCGGCATTCCAGGCCCTGGTGGAGCGCCAGATTGCGGCGGGTTCACACGGACTGGTGCCATGCGGCACGACCGGCGAAAGCGTTACGCTCAGCCTGGAAGAACATGTGCGCGTCGTGGAATTGTGCGTGGAGGCGGCGGCCAAGCGCGCCCCTGTCATCGCCGGGGCGGGCTCGAACAATACCGCCCATGCGATCGAACTGGCCAAACGAGCGAAACGCGCAGGCGCGGATGCCGTGCTGGTCGTCTCGCCCTATTACAACAAGCCCAGCCAAGAGGGCCTGGTTGCGCACTTCAAGGCGATCAACGACGCCGTCGACATTCCGATCTATGTCTATAACGTGCCCGGCCGCACCGTCACCGATATCTCGGTGGAAACCGTCGGTAGGCTAGCGCAGCTGAAGAATGTCGCCGGCATCAAGGATGCGACCAGCGATCTCTCGCGCGTGGCGCGTCATCGCGCTTTGGCCGGGGAGAAGTTCATCCAGCTCTCAGGAGAGGATGGCAGCGCGTTGGGTTTCAACGCCCACGGCGGCCGCGGCTGCATTTCGGTGACCGCGAACGTCGCACCCGAACTATGCGCCAAAATGCAGGAGGCGACGCTCCGGGGCGATTTCGAGACAGCGCGCGCGATCGATGACAAACTCGCGCCGCTGCACAAGGCGCTGTTCTGCGAGCCCTCGCCGGCGCCGGCGAAGCATGCGTGCTCGCTGCTTGGCTTGTGTTCGGATGAGGTGCGACTGCCGCTCCTCACCTGCACCGATGCGGCAAAGGCGCAGATTCGATCGGCAATGACGCATGCGGGGCTTATCTAATCGTCATGGCCAAGAAGGACGAGCCCAAACGCAAGTTGATCGCCGAGAACCGGCGCGCGCGCTTCGACTATCTGATCGAGGACACGCTCGAGGCCGGGGTCCAGCTTGTCGGCACCGAGGTGAAGTCACTGCGCGGCGGACGCGCCAACATCGCCGAGAGCTACGCTAGCACCGAGAAAGGCGAACTCTGGCTGATCAACGCGACCATCCCTGAGTATCCGCCGGCCGGCCAGTTCAATCACGAGCCGCGTCGCCCGCGTAAATTGCTGGTGCGCGGGCGTGAATTGAAGAAACTCGCCAGCGCCGTGGAGCGCGAGGGCCGCACGCTTGCCCCGCTTGAACTCTATTTCAACGATCGCGGCATCGCCAAACTCAAGCTCGCGCTCGCCAAGGGCAAGAAGGCCCATGACAAGCGCGAGGCCACAAAAGATCGTGAATGGAAGCGCCAGCAGGGGCGATTGTTGCGGGACAAGGGATGAGGACGGCGCTCGCATTGGCGTTCGCGGTCGCGCTGGCGGGGTGCGTCAAACCCGTCACGGCGGACACGGTCGAGTTGGCGTGGGAGCAGTGTGAAGGCGCTGGCCTGCCCGACTTCCGGCTGCTCCAGTGCTCGGCGGTCATTGCTTTTCCAGGCACGACGCCGGAACGCCGGGCCGCCGCACTCATCGTGCGTGGCGCCATTCGTTCGAACGCTGGAGATTACGGCCGCGCGCTTGCCGATTTTGGCCGCGCCATGCGCCTCGACAGCGCCAACCCGCAGGCCTTCTTCGAGCGCGCCATCGTGCACCAGGCGCGCGGCGCTTATGACGACGCGCTTCGCGACTTCGATGCGGCATTGGCGCTGCAACCGGGTCTGCAACCGGCGATCGAGCGACGTGCGCAAACAGTCGAGCAGAAGGCCGAAGCCTACGAAGCGGAGCTTGTGCAGCTCAATGCGTTGATTGAGGAATCGCCAACGGACGCTGACCTTCTCAACAATCGATGCTGGCTGCGGGCGACCAATGGCGGCGATCTTGATCTAGCGCTGGCGGATTGCAATGCGTCGCTGATTGCTTCGCCGAACGACCCGAACGTGCTCGATAGCCGTGGGTTGGTTCATTATTTGCGCGGCGATTATGCGGCGGCGCTGGCGGACTACGAAGCGGCGTTCGCGCTTGAGCCCGACAACGGGCATTTTCTCCATGGGCGCGGCCTGGCGCGGCATGGTCTCGGCATGGCGGCCGAGAGCGCGGCCGATCTTGCGGCGGCGGATGAACTCCGGCCGGGGATCGCTCGCCTCTACGCCACCTATGGCGTGCCGACGCCTTGATCAGGCGAAGGCCAGCGCCTTTGCGCGGGCCATAACCGCTTCAAACATCTCCGCCGTCAACCGGCGCGTCTGTGTATTGTAGCGCGAGCAATGATAGCTTGAGACGAGCACGCCGCCGCCCGGCAGGGTTGTCTCGACGCCATGACCGAATTTGCTGGCGCCGGGCTTCATCCCATGGGCGCGCAGAACGCTTTCGTGCGCAATCGATCCTAGCGCCAGCAACGCGCGTACCTGGGGCAGCGCCGCAATGCGCGCGGCGAGGAACGGCCGGCAGGTCGCGATTTCCTCGGGTGTCGGCTTGTTCTCGGGCGGCGCGCAGCGCACGGCATTGGTGATCATCGCGCCCTTCAGCGTGAAGCCGTCCTTGGGATCGGCGCGATACTCCCCTTCAGCCAAGCCAAGCTTCTTCAGCGTTCCGTAGAGGAGATCGCCGGCGTAATCGCCCGTGAACGGCCGCCCGGTCCGATTGGCGCCCATGCGTCCGGGCGCCAGCCCAACGATCAGCAGACGCGCGTTCGGATCGCCGAACGATGGCGCGGCGCCGTTGAACCAACTCGGCTCGGCGCGGCGGTTGGCTTCGCGATAGGCGACGAGGCGTGGGCAGAGCTGGCAATCTGCCGGCGCCTCAGGCGGATGTGCGTTCACCGTAGATCGTTTCCCTTCCGGGTGGATTGGAGTGCGGAGACGAGTCATAGCGAAACTCGGCGCTGTCGGCGCATTGTGGTTCGGAGGCGTGGAACTTGCCAACCAGTGCGTTTGTCGCCTTGGGCGCCAATCTGCCGTTTGAGGGCGTCGAGGGCGCGCCTTTGCTCGCGCGTGCGGTCGCGGCGATGCGAACCGATGGGCTCGATGTCCGTGCGCTATCCGGCGTCTGGCGGACCGAGGCGTGGCCGCGGGGCAGCGGCCAGCCGGACTATTGCAACGCGGTGGTGGAATTGGACGCTGTGGGTCTTCATCCCGAGGCGCTTTACGAGCGCCTGACCGCCATAGAGCGGCGGTTCGGCCGGGAGCGGCGGGAGCGATGGGCGGCGCGCACACTCGACCTCGACATCATCGCCATGCAGGGGTTCGAAGGCGCGTTTGGCCCCATCAGCCTGCCTCATCCCCGAATGTCCGAGCGGGCTTTCGTGTTAGCGCCACTGGCGGAAATCGCCCCCGACTGGCGCCATCCGACCGGTCGTTCGGTGAGGGAGCTGCTGGAATCCCTGCCCGCCGGCTATCGTTGCGAGCGCATTGGCGCTCTGGCGTAGCGCCATTGAGGCCGGATTTCGCACTTGCGGCGGTGCTTCGCATTGCGAAATACCGCGAGCCCCACTAGGTTGGCTCACGATCCTGCCCTTTTTGACCTGAGGAAGCACGCCCTTGGCACGCGTAACCGTCGAAGATTGCGTAGAAAAAGTCCCAAACCGGTTCTCGCTGGTGCTGCTGGCCGCCCACCGGGCGCGGAACATTTCCTCCGGCGCGGAGCCGCTGGTGGACCGTGACCGGGACAAGGACCCGGTCGTCGCCCTGCGGGAGATCGGCGACGGGGCCATTACCCCGGAAGAGCTGCGCGACAGCTACGTGATGCTTTACCAGGACGTGCAGCCTGCCGCCGCAGCCGAGGATGAGCAGGATCGTCTGGCCTTGGCCGCCCCAGTGGAGACCAGCGAAGACGACGTGCTGCGCGCGCTCCAGCAGGAAGCGGAAGCCCAGCGCGACGAGCGGTACTAGTCCCATGTCGGGCGGTGACGGAGTCGCCGCCAAAGACCCGGCCAGCCAAGCAGCGGCAGGCGCGGGCACGCAGCCGCGCAAGAGCTACCTGCGCCAGTTTGAGCTGGTTGAGCGCGTGCGCGGCTACGATCCATCCGTCGACGAAAGCCTGATCAACCGCGCCTACGTCTACGCGACGGCGAAGCATGGCAGCCAGGTCCGCCATTCAGGCGATCCGTACTTCGCCCACCCGATCCAGGTTGCCGGCATCCTGACGGAGTACAAACTCGACGCCGCCACCATCGTGGCGGGCTTGCTGCACGACACGATCGAGGACACCGACGCCACGCCCGAAGAGATCGCCAAACTGTTCGGGCCGCAGATCGCCGAGCTGGTCGAAGGCGTGACGAAGCTTTCGAAGCTCGAAATCCAGAGCGAAGAAAGCAAGCAGGCGCAAAACCTGCAGAAGTTCATCCTGGCCATGTCGCGCGACGTGCGCGTGCTGATCGTCAAGCTGGCGGATCGGCTGCACAACATGCGCACGCTCAGCCACATTCCGAAGCCGGAGAAACGCCGGCGCATCGCGCTTGAAACGCTGGAAATCTACGGTCCCTTGGCGCGGCGCATCGGCATGGAGAAGATGGCGCGCGAATTGGAGGGCCTCGCCTTCCATGAGGCATTCCCGGAAATGGAGGCGACCATCAACGCACGCCTCGCGCAGTTGCGCGTCGAAAAGGGCGCCAATGTCGCCATCATCGTGCAAACGATCCTGGAAGTTTTCGAGTTCGCCGGCATCGACGCGCGCGTCTATGGGCGCGAGAAACAGGCGTACTCGATCTGGCGCAAGCTTCAGCGCAAGAGCATCGAGTTCTCCGATCTGGCCGACGTCTATGCGTTCCGCGTGATCGTCAACAATCCCGACGATTGTTATCGCGCGCTCGGCCTGATCCATCAGACATGGCGCTGCGTGCCCGATCAATTGGAGGATTTCGTCTCCAATCCGAAGCCGAACGGCTATCGCTCGATCCACACCACCGTGATCGGGCCGGGTAATGTGCGCGTCGAAATTCAGATCCGCACGCAGGACATGGATGAGATCGCCGAGAATGGCGTCGCCGCCCATTGGCGTTACAAGAACGAATCCTATGGGTTCGATGAAGAGACCGCGGCGTCAGCCGGGCTCGATGCGCGCGAGGCGACGCGATCGCTGCTGGAGATCGCCGAACACGGCGGCGAGGCCGGCGAATTTCTCGAGCACGCAAAGCTCGAAATGTATTCAGATCACGTGTTCGCCTTTACGCCAAAGGGAACTCTGATCCCGCTGCCGCAAGGCGCCACGCCTTTGGATTTTGCCTATGCCGTGCACTCCGACATCGGCGATCGCTGCATCGGGGCCAAGATCAACGGCGTCGACAAGCCGCTGCGCACCGTGCTGCGCAACGGCGACGTGGTGGAGATCGTCACCGGCGATAAAGTCGCGCCGGTGCCGGGTTACGAGGCGCTGACCAAGACCGGCCGCGCCAAGGCCGCGCAGCGGCGTCTCGACCGCCATGCCAAACGCGACGAGTTCGAGCGCCTCGGCCGCGATCTCGTCGCGCATGCGCTGCATCGGTATGGGCATGAGCTTGCCGACACCGCCTTGAAGCAGGCGGCCGAGAAGCTCGGCAAGCATGACGAAGAAGAGCTCTTCATCGCCGTCGGAGAAGGGCTGATCAAAGCCAGCGCCGTGGCGGTCGCGGCTTTTCCTGGGCTCAAAGAAAGGGTCCGCAAGGACGAGGGCCGGCGGCCGATGGAGCTGGAGAAGGCCAAACTTTATGTGCGTGGCGGCGATCTCACACCCGGCGTCGCGCTTCATTTCGCCGAGTGCTGCACGCCGATCCCCGGCGACCGCATCATCGGCGTGCATACGCCGGGCAAAGGCGTGGTCATCCATACCATCGATTGCGAAACGCTCGAGCAATTGGAGGCCGAGGGCAACGAGTGGATCGACCTAGGCTGGACGCCGACGGCGCTGAACAAAACCCTCGCGGTGGGGCGGATCGTCGCCACGGTCGAGAACAAGCGCGGCGTGTTGGCGGAGTTATGCGGCATCATCGCCGAGAACGAGGGCGACATCCTCAACCTGCGTTTGGCCAAGCGCACCACTGATTTCTTCGACATGATTTTCGACATTGAAGTCGCCGACGCCCGCCATCTCGTCAACATTCTGGCCGCCATGCGCGCGAGCCGGTCGGTGAAGGAAGCGGAACGGGTGAAGGGTTAGTTCGCGCGGACGAAGACGAAACGCGACTTCGTTATTTCGTCCAGATTCTCTATGAGGGCTCGGCGCACGGCTTCGCGAACGGCAGCTTGGCTCGTCCCCGTGCAACCACGCAGATCCTGGTGCGAGACGCCGTCTTCATCGATCCGCGTTTGATAGTCCGGCGTGATGCCCTCGATCGGCCCGTCGCGCAGGATATCGTCGCACCCGATCATGCCCAGCAGTCGCATTTCCGTTGCCGGCATCGCGCCGATCGGCGCGACCACGGCGTAGGTGATGGAATCGTCTTCGTTGCGGAGCTGATCGAGTTCGCCGACATAGAGTGGCGCAAAGCCTTCCCCTGTTTCGCGCTCCACAGCCGGGGCGAGGATCAGGCGATAGGGGCCATTGGCCGCGTCTAATTCTGCTTCGGCGCGCTCTCGAGAGTTGAAATTGGACACGAGATCGATGCGGAAGGCGATGCGCCAGGCGCCGTCCGCTTCGCGGCGAAACTCAAGCGGAACGCATTCTTTCGGGAAGCGCCGCCGGCGCACATTGTGCTCGGCGCACTCTTCGCCGAGGGCGATCCAAATGCCTTCGGTGAGGGGCGGCGGGCCCTGATCGGCCACCGAAAACAGCGGCCGGTCGGCGGTGAGATTCGCGCAACCGCCAATCGCCAAGGCCAGCAATGCCACCGCCAGAGACTTATGGACCGCCATGGCTGTCCTCCAAGTAGGCAGTCTACGCCCTTCAAAGCCCAGCCGATAGCGGCGGCAACATCGACGCGCACGGGACGAGCCGCTACATACGCCCCATGAATCAACAGCAAGTCCTTGACGAATTCCGCGCCGCCGGCGCTCTGCTGGAGGGGCATTTCATTCTCTCTTCCGGTCTCCACTCCCCCGTCTTCTTCCAGAAGAACGCCGTGTTCATGGATCCCGCGCGCACGGAACGCCTCTGCCGCGCGCTGGCCGAGAAAGCGCAGGCGGCGTTCGGCAAGATCGATGCGGTGGTCTCGCCCGCAGTCGGCGCCATCATCCCGGGCTACGAAACGGCGCGGCACCTCGGCGCGCGGGCCATGTTCGTTGAGCGCGAGAAAGGCGAGTTCCAGCTGCGCCGCGGCTTCGAGATCAAGCCGGGCGAGCGCGTGCTGATGGTCGAGGACGTGATCACCACCGGCTTGTCGTCGCGCGAGTGCCTGGACGCGATCCGCGGCCATCCCGGCGAACTCGTCGGCGCGGCCTGTTTGATCGATCGTTCCGGCGGCAAGGCTGACATTGGCGCCAAGCTTGTCTCGCTCGCCTGCGTCAGCGCGCCGGCGTATCCGGCCGATCAGTTGCCGCCGGAGCTGGCGGCGCTGCCGGCGATCAAGCCGGGTTCGCGGGGGTTGGCGGCATGAGCCGTCACGTCCGTCTCGGCGTGAACATCGACCACGTCGCCACGATCAGGAATGCGCGCGGGGTCTCCTATCCCGATCCCGCGCGCGCGGCGGTGGTGGCGCTCGAAGCGGGCGCTGATGGCATCACGGCGCATTTGCGCGAAGACCGGCGTCACATCTCCGATGCCGATATCGCCCACCTCGCCGCCATGCTGCATGAGCGCGGCCGGCCGCTGAACCTCGAAATGGCGGTCACCTCGGAGATGCTGGAGATCGCGCTGAAGCACCGTCCACATGCTGTTTGCCTGGTGCCGGAGCGGCGCGAGGAGCGCACGACCGAGGGCGGTCTCGATGTGGCGGGCGGCCACAACTGGATTGCGCCGTTCGTCGAGAAGCTCCGCGACAATGGCAGCCGCGTCTCCCTCTTCATCGGCGCCGATCCCATGCAGATCGAAGCGGCGAGCCGCACCGGCGCGGCGGTCGTCGAGTTGCACACCGGCGCCTATTGCGACGCGATGCGCGAGGGACAAGCGGCGGAGGCTGAAAGCGTGTTGGCTGCCCTGAAAACCGGCGCGACCCAGGCTGCTGCGCTTGGCCTCGAAGTGCACGCCGGCCATGGCATCGATTACGAAACCGTCGCGCCCATCGCCGCCATTCCCGAAATCGCCGAACTGAATATCGGCCACTTCCTTGTCGGCGAGGCGATCTTCATTGGCCTAGGCCCCGCGGTTGTCGAAATGCGCCGCCGCATCGATGCGGCGCGGCGCCCATGATCATCGGCATCGGCTCCGACATCATCGACATCCGCCGGATCGAGCGGACGCTCGCCCGTTTCGGCGACCGGTTCGTGCAGCGCATCTACACCGAGAAGGAGCGCGCCCGAGCGGAAAGGCGGCCGCATGAACGAGCCGCCACCTACGCCAAACGGTTCGCGGCCAAGGAGGCGTGCTCGAAGGCTCTCGGTACAGGCCTGAAACAAGGCGTGTTTTGGCGGGATATGGGCGTGGCCAACCTCCCCAGCGGCCAGCCGACCATGATCCTGACCGGGGGCGCGGCGCGGCGTCTGGCGCTGTTGACGCCCCCCGGCCATGTCGCCCACATCCACGTCAGCCTGACCGACGACTACCCGCTTGCTGTCGGTTTCGTCATTATTTCGGCGGAGTTGGACCCCAGGCCCGGCGAATGATCCGCGCCAGTGGGGAAAAGCATGGCCGCGCGTAGCGTAGGACGGTCAGTACAGGCAAGGCGGCCAGAGGGTCATTAGCGAGAAACGCATGAGCATGACGACGACGAGTTCTTCGACGCCTGCGATGGACGTCTTCTGGGATAACGTGAAGACGATCCTCTACGCGCTCGCGCTCGCCATGGTGCTGCGTTTCACCATCGCCCAGCCCTTCCGCATTCCCTCCGGCTCGATGCAGCCTACGCTCGAGGTCGGCGACTATATCGTGGTGACCAAATGGTCCTACGGCTACGGCCGCTTTTCGTTCGCGCCGCTCGAAGGGCTGCTGCCGCATGGGCGCCTCTTCGGCAGCGAACCCGCGCGCGGCGATGTGGTGGTGTTCCGGCCGCTGCCGGAGCCCGACAAGGATTTCATCAAGCGCGTCATCGGCTTGCCGGGCGACCGCATCCAGATGATCGACGGCTTGCTGCACATCAACGGCGAGCCGGTTCAGCGCGAGTCGCTCGGCGAGACGGCGTTCGAGAATGAGCACGGCGTGGTCGAGTATATTCCCACCTACCGCGAGACGCTGCCGAACGGGGCGAGCTACATCACCTTCGACAAGGGCGTCACCGAACTCGACAACACCCGTGTCTTCGAAGTGCCCGAGGGGCATTATTTCATGATGGGCGACGATCGCGACAATTCCGCCGACAGCCGGGTGCCGTCGGTGGTGGGTTACGTTCCCTACGACAACCTCGTCGGCCCGGCGCAGTTCGTGGTGGTCTCGTTCAACGGATCGACGTCGATCTTCAGGCCGTGGACGTTGTTCACCGGCTTCCGCGGCGACCGCTTCCTGAAATCGGTCCATTGAGGCGCGGCCCATGAAAGGGCCGGCTCACGACGCCAAGCTCGCCGAGCTTGAGAGTCGCATCGGCTATGCGTTCAAGGATCGCGCCTTGCTACGCGAGGCGCTGACCCACGGCAGCGTGCATGAGGGCAAGAAGAAGCGCCGCGACTACGATCGTCTGGAGTTCCTTGGCGATCGCGTGTTGGGCCTGTGCGTCGCGGAGCGATTACTGGCCGAAAACCAGCAAGACCAGGAAGGCGATCTCGCCCCGCGCTTCAATTCATTGGTCAACCGGCAAGCGTGCGCCCGCGCCGCGCGCGCGGCGGGTTTGGGTGACGCCATCGTACTCTCCGCTTCGGAGGAGGCGCAGGGCGGACGGCAAAAGGAAGCTATCCTGGGGGACGTGTGCGAGTCGGTGATCGCGGCGCTTTATCTCGATGGCGGACTGGAAGAGGCGCGCGCGTTCATCAGCCGTTTCTGGGGCGATGCCTTCGACGACGCTAAACGCACGCAGCGCGACGCGAAGACCGCTTTGCAGGAATGGGCGGCGGCCAGAAAGAAGCATTTGCGTTACGTCGACGTCGCGCAATCCGGCCCCGAACATGCGCCACGTTTCATCATCGAGGCGCATGTGGAGGATTTCGACCCGTCGCGTGGCGAAGGCGCTTCCAAGCGCGAGGCACAGCGCGCGGCGGCGGAAGCGTTCCTGAAGGCGCGAGGCGAACGTGACTGAGCAGCGTTGCGCCGTCATAGCCGTGCTCGGCGCGCCCAACGCCGGCAAGTCGACGTTGGTGAACACGCTCGTCGGGGCCAAGGTCGCGGCGGTGACGCAGAAGGTGCAAACCACGCGGGCGCTGGTGCGGGGCATCGCCATGCGCGACGAGGCACAACTGGTGCTGATCGATACGCCGGGCGTGTTCGCGCCGAAACGCCGACTCGACCGCGCCATGGTCGCGGCGGCCTGGAGCGCGCTCGAGGGCGCCGATGCGGTTCTGCACGTCGTGGATGCGAGCGCTCATGCACACGCCAAAGGCGGCGCCGATCAACGGTCGATCGAGGACTCCGCACAGATTGCGTCGAAGCTCAAAGAGATGGACCTTGCCTCGATCCTGGTGCTGAACAAGGTCGACGCCGTTCCGCGCCCGGCGCTGCTCGAACTCACGTCCAAGTTGGTTGAGCAAGGGCTCTACACCGACGTGTTCATGATCTCAGCCAAGAACAATGACGGTGTCGCCGATCTGGCGAAGACGCTGGCCGAGCGCGCGCCGGAGGGTCCCTGGCTCTTTCCCGAGGATCAGACCATGGACGCGCCGGCGCGTGTGCTCGCCGCCGAGATCACGCGTGAGAAGGCGTTCCTGCGCTTGCACGAGGAGCTGCCGTACGAGTTGATTGTCGAGACCGAGGCCTGGGAGGAGCGCAAGGACGGCTCCGCGAAGATCGATCAAACCATCTACGTGGCGCGCGAAAGCCAGCGGAAGATCGCCATCGGCGCCAAGGGCGCGACGATCAAGACCATCGGCGAATTGGCGCGGAAAGAGATGGAAGCCGCCTTCGACCGGCGTATCCATCTCTTTCTGCATGTGAAGGTGGACGAGGATTGGACCGAGCAGCGGTCGGTGTATCGGCGGCTCGGCTTGGATTACGAAGCTTAGAGATGACCTCTTCACGAGAACCGGTTGAGCGATACGATCAGCTTCCAGTTGAACTGAAGAACCGAATTGCTGACCTCGGGGCGCCAACATTTATACAACTCGCAGAGTTGGTGGCGCTGGGAGGGGTGGCGACCGCGATCGTTCAGTACCTGCCAAATCAGAGGGTGGATAGAGTTGCAGTTTTCGTGGCAGAGCTAGCTCGCCGCCTTGATGAGGTGGCGGCGAACCTGGCGAAGCTGGAGGTCGATCTGAACGCGGGTTCGGCTCCCGAACGGGCGCGACTGCTTCGAGACGCCGCCAGTGCGGCTGAGAAAGCGGTGTCGGACCAGCGGGCTGCAAGAATTGCCCGTATTGCCTCGGTGGGCTTGGCCAGTGGTGAACTCGCAGCGCAGCGCGCCCGAAGCTTTCTGTCTCTCCTAGAGAACCTCACCGACGTTGAACTTGCGGTGTTGGCGTTTTTTCAGCGAGAGCATCGGCACATCGATGCATGGCGGCCGCTTTCGACCCAACTGTCGGCATCACCATCGCTAGCGCGGATATTCGAAAGTGATGTGGCCTACTGGATAGCATGTGTCTCCAAGCTCGAGGCATCCGGACTACTTCGCCGATCGACAGTTTGGGGTGGAGAGCCAGAGGGTGACCGATCTCAAACAGATGTCGATCGCATGATGCATCGGGTCGATCTGTATTCACTGATGACGCTGGGTCACGAGTTGGTGGCGATCGTAGAACTGAGCCGCACTGATGGAATGGGTTGATGACGCCATCGTGCTTGGCGCGCGGCCGTTCGGCGAGGGCAAGCTCGTCGCCGAGGTGTTCGCGCGCGAGCATGGGCGCTTCGGCGGCGTCGTGCATGCCGGGCGCAAGTCGCAGCCGATCCTGCAGTCGGGCAACGTCGTGCACGCAGGCTGGAAGGCGCGGCTCGCCGAACAACTCGGTTTCTACAGTCCGCTTGAACTGGTTGAGCCGCACGCGACGCGCCTGCTCGACGATCCGATCGCGCTCGCCGGGCTTTCCTCGGCGGTGGCGCTGATCCGCGGCGCCACACCGGAGCGGCAGGCCTATCCGCAGCTCTATGACGCGCTGATCGTGCTGATCGAGGCGATGCCGCACACCGACATTTGGCCGGCGCTCTACACGCGTTTCGAACTGGGGCTGCTCTCGGCGCTTGGTTACGGTCTCGATCTGAGTCGCTGCGCGGTGACGGGCGAGACCGTGGGCCTTGCCTGGGTCAGTCCGCGGACTGGACGTGCGGCGACAGCCGAGGCCGGTGCGCCGCACGCGGACGTGCTGCTCAAATTGCCGCCATTCCTGGTTGATCCGGATGCGCAACTAGGTTCGGGCGATGTGGCGGATGCGTTCGCGCTAGCTGGATATTTCCTGGAGCGGCGCGTGTTCGAGCATCGCGGCGAGGGCATGCCCGATCAGCGCCGCCGGCTGATCGAACGCTTGGGATTTGCGGGGCGGCTCTAGGTGTCAGGTGTCAGATGCCGGGCGCCAGCAGTCTCTGGCGTTTCGACGCGATTCCTGACACCTGACAGCCGGCACCTGACACCTGGAAGCTAGAATGGCTGACGATATCACCCGCTCGCCGGAAGAAGGCGGGCGCATTGTGGAAGAGCCGATCGGCGAGGCGCTGGCCAAGCGCTATCTCGCCTACGCGCTCTCAACCATCACCAGCCGGGCGCTGCCGGATGTGCGCGATGGGTTGAAGCCGGTGCACCGGCGCGTGCTCTACGCGATGAAGCGGCTCAACCTCACGGCGGATGCCGCATTCCGCAAGAGCGCGAAGGTCGTCGGCGACGTGATGGGCGATTATCACCCGCACGGCGATCAGGCGATCTACGATGCGATGGTGCGCCTCGCCCAGGATTTCAATTCGCGTTACCCGCTGATCGACGGCCAGGGCAATTTCGGCAACATCGACGGCGATAATCCCGCCGCCATGCGCTACACCGAAAGCCGCCTGACCAAGGCGGCTGAGGCTCTGCTCGAAGGCATCGACGAGGACGCGGTCGATTTCCGCCCGAGCTACGATGGCTCGAAGGAAGAGCCGGTGGTGCTGCCGGCGGCGTTTCCAAACCTGCTCGCGAACGGCGCCTCGGGCATCGCCGTCGGCATGGCGACGAACATTCCGCCGCACAATCTGGCCGAGTTGATCGACGGCTGCCTGCTGCTGATCGACAATTCGAAGGCCACGACCGACGAGTTGTTGAAACTCATCCCCGGTCCGGATTTTCCGACAGGCGGTATCGTCGTCGAACCGCCGGAATCGATCCGCGAGGCCTATGAGACGGGCCGAGGCGGCTTCCGTGTCCGCGCCCGCTGGCAGACCGAAGACCTCGGGCGTGGCATGTGGCGCATCGTCGTCACCGAGATCCCGCACCTGGTGCAGAAGTCGAAGCTGATCGAGGCGTTGGCGGCGGTCATCGAAAACAAGAAGGCGCCGCTGCTGGGCGACGTGCGCGACGAGAGCGCTGAGGAAATCCGCATCGTCATCGAGCCGAAGTCGCGCACGGTCGAACCCGACGTGCTGATGGAAAGCCTGTTCAAGCTCACCGCGCTAGAGAGCCGGATTTCGCTCAACATGAATGTGCTCGACGCCCAGGGCGCACCACGGGTGATGAGTTTGAAGGAGGTGCTGCGCGCTTTCCTCGACCACCGCCGCGACGTGCTGCAGCGGCGCACCGCGCACCGGCTGGAGAAGATCGCCGCCCGCCTCGACGTGCTGAAGGGCCTGCTGATCGTCTATCTCAATCTGGATGAAGTGATCCGCATCATCCGCAACGACGACGATCCGAAGGCGAAGTTGATTGCGCGCTTCAAGCTGAACGAGGTGCAGGCGGACGCCATTCTCAACACCCGGCTGCGCCAATTGCGCAAGCTTGAGGAGATGGAAATCCGCCGCGAGGACGCGGCGCTGCGCGAAGAACAGAAGGATCTGCAAGGTCTGCTGGAAGACACGCGCAGGCAATGGCGCAAGGTCGCGGGAGAGTTGAAGGAAACGCGCAAGCTGTTCGGTCCTGGCACGCCGTTCGGCAAGCGCCGCACCGAGCTTGGCGAGGCGGCGGCGGTGGCGGCGGACGTCGACATCGAAGCCTTCGTCGCGCGCGAACCGGTGACGGTGGTGCTGTCGGAGAAGGGTTGGATCCGCGCGCTGCGCGGTCACGGCGATCTGGGCAATCTGCAATTCAAGGAAGGCGATCACGCTCAGCATATCGTCCGCTGCGAGACGACCGACAAATTGCTGGCCTTCGCCTCGGATGGCCGCGCCTTTACGCTGGATGCACACAAATTGCCCGGTGGGCGCGGGCACGGCGAGCCGATCCGGCTCTCGATCGAACTCGGCGACATCGACGAAGTGGTGGCGCTGTTCGTCTATGAGCAGGGCGCAAGGCGGCTGGTGGCGAGCCATGAGGGTTACGGCTTCATCGTGCCCGAAGATGAAATGCTGGCGACCAAACGCTCCGGCAAGCAGGTGCTGAACGGCCGCGCCATGCAGGCGGCGAAGGTCGCGGGCGATCAGGTGGCGGTTATCGGCGAGCGCAAGAAGCTGCTGATTTTCGCGCTCGACGAAATCCCGGAGATGAACCGCGGCAAGGGCGTGAAGCTGCAAAGCTACCACGATCGCGGCTTGGCCGACGTAAAGGTGTTCGCCAAGGAAGAGGGCCTGACCTGGGAGGACAGCGCCGGGCGCGTCCGCGCTGTGCCGGAGTGGAAGGATTATCGCGGCAAGCGCGGCGGCGCCGGCAAGCTCGCGCCTAAGGGGTTCTCCCGCTCGGGGCGGTTCTCGGACGTGATCGGATAGCGTTGCCGTAAAGCTTCCGCTAAGAGGGAGCGTTCGTCCGGGAAAGGGCCTCCATGACTTTGATCATCGTCCTCATTGTCATCGCGTTGATCGCGGTGCTGCTGATCGGCATTTACAACCGCCTCGTCGCACTCAGGCAGAACTGCAACCAGGCTTTCGCCGACATCGATGTGCAGTTGAAGCAGCGCCACGATCTGATCCCCAATTTGGTCGAGACCGTGAAGGGCTACGCCGCGCACGAGAAGGGCACGCTCGAAGCGGTGATCCAGGCGCGCAACGCGGCGATGAATGCCGAGAAGACCGGCGATCCCAAGGCGATGGGCGCCGCTGAAGGCGTGCTGGGCGCAGCGCTAGGGCGCTTGATCGCGTTGAGCGAGGCCTACCCCGATCTCAAAGCCAACGCCAACTTCCAGCAGCTCCAGGCCGAACTCTCCGACATCGAGAACAAGCTCGCCGCCGCGCGGCGCTTCTTCAACAACGCCACCGGCGAATACAACACTGCGCGCGAACAATTCCCGGCGGTGCTGTTCGCCGGCGTGTTCGGCTTCGGCCCGCGTGATTTCTTCGACGTGGGCGAAGACAGCCGCGCTTCGATGGATGCGGCGCCTCCGCAGGTTAAGTTTAATTGACCGTCCGATGAGCGGCGCGCGCCCGGTGAACTCTCCTTTCGTCATTCCGGACGCGCGAAGCGCGATCCGGAACCCAGGGGGTCTTGACGTTGTGCGTTTGCTCCTGGGTTCCGGGCTCTCGGCTATCGCCGAGCCCCGGAATGACGAGAGAGTGTAATGGGCGGCGCCTTCGGCCTTCAGACCCACATCTGGACCAACAACTCGAAATCCGTGCTGCTGATGGCCGGATTTCCAGTTCTGTTGCTGTTGCTGACCTACGCGCTGTTTCTGCTCTTTGCCGGGCTCTCCGGCGCGTCGAGCGGGCCTGACGCGGTGGCAGGGTATTTCATCTGGGCGGGCGAAAAGCTGGCGCAGGCTTGGCCGTTCGCCATTGCCGGGGCCATTCTCTGGTTCGGCATCGCCTATGCCTTCTACCAGAACATCATCGATGCCGCGACCGGCGCAAAGAGGGTCGAGCGCACCGCCGAGCCCAAGCTCTACAATTTGCTCGAAAACCTCTGCATTTCGCGGGGCATCACCATGCCGGCTTTGCGGATCATGGAGACCGACGCGCTCAACGCCTTCGCCACCGGGGTGCACAAGGGTCAATACTCGATCACGGTGACGCGCGGGCTGATGAACACGCTGAACGACGAAGAATTGGAAGCCGTGCTGGCGCACGAATTGACCCACATCCGCAACGCCGACGTGCGGCTTCTGGTGATTGCGGTGGTGTTCGTCGGCATCTTCTCGTTCGTTGGCGAGATGACCTTTCGGAGCTTGCGCTATGCGGGCTCGGGGAGTTCGGGCGGCTCTTCACGGCGCTCTTCAGGCCGCGACAGCGGCGGCGGCGCGATCATCGCCATTCTAGTGGCGCTGGCGATCATCGCCATCGCCTATGCGTTGGCCATCGTCATCCGCTTTGCGCTGTCGCGGCGGCGCGAATACCTGGCCGACGCCGGCGCCGTTGAACTGACCAAGAACCCGGACGCAATGATCTCGGCGCTGCAGAAAATATCCGGCAACGCCGTCGTCAATGCGCCGTCCGAGGTGCGCGAGATGTTCATCGAGAACCCGCACTCCGATTTCGCCGGCATTTTCGCCACCCATCCGCCAATTGAGAAACGCATCGAGGCGTTGGCGAAATTCGCCGGCGGACGCGTGGCTGCTGTCGAGGCGGCGCCATCGAAACCCGGGCCTTGGGGCTAAAAAAGAGGGCGCGACCCGAAAGCCGCGCCCAGGCTATGGAGCCGGTATGAAGTCAGTTCAGAGTTCGCTGCGCAGATAGGCGACGAAGTCACGCACGACGACGTAGGCCTGTTCCATGAACATCCGCGCGTCGGGCGAATAGATCCAGGCAAAGACGCCGACGACGGCGACGATGGCGAGGGTTGCGAGCCCGTCGGCAGCGCCGCCGGCGCGCGTGCCGCTCAAGGTTGCGTACGAGGTGCGCTGCAGGGCGCTGAACGGCGATGAGATCGCCGAGTAGGCGATGGCGAGGATCACCAGCACCAGCCAGAGCGGCACGTCGCCGGGCGGCGTCCAGCCGAGAACCTGGCCATTGCTCAAGAGCGAGAAGAACGCGATCAGGAAGGCGATCAGCAGCGCCGCTGTGATCAGGCTGAACACGAAGGCGAACAGCCCCGCGAACATGCGCTCGACATAGCCGGCGGGTTTCACCGGCGCTGCCGCAGCAGCTTGCATGCCACCGTCCCAATTGCCGCGGCTCCAGTTGTTGTGCCAGTCGCGCTGCTGACGCCGCCAGGCGCGCTGCTCGCGACGCCAGCTCTTGGCGCTGTCTTCGGCGAACTTGCCGTACTCGCTCTTGGCGCGGTCGATGATTTCCTGGGCGTTGAACGGAACGCCGTGCGCAGCCGCCCATTCCTGGCTCGTATGCGCCGAAGGAATGGCGAACATCAGCACGATATAGACGATGAGCAGGAAGCCTGAGGTGAAGAGCGCACCGATCACGAACAGGAAGCGCACGATGTTGGGATCGAGATCGAAATAGGCGCCCAGCCCCGAGCAGACGCCGGAAATCACCGCGCGGTCCTTGATGCGATAGAGCCGTTTGCGCGGGCCTTCGTAGGGTCCGCTCTCGGCGCGCGGCGCCTCGGCGTTTTCGGCGCCTTCGACCGGGCCCATCTCCTCCAGAATCTTCGCCATCTCATCCGCCGACACGACGGTCTTCGAAGCGGAAAGATAGCCGGCGCATTTGTCGGCGATCGCCTGTTCGAGATCGCGGACGATCTCGGCCTTGTCCGGATTGTCGTCCAGCGCGGCCTGCGCGCGCGAGAGATAGGCGCGCAGTGCGTCATAGGCCGGCTCCTCCAATTGATAGGGATTGCCGTTCAGATTGATGGTGACTACGCGTTCCATGATTTCCCTATCGCCCCAGGCTTTCGAGGGTGGAGGTGAGGTGGCGCCAATAGGCGGCCAGCTCCTCGAGCCGCCCCGCGCCTTTGTCTGTCAGCTGGTAGTACTTGCGCGGCGGGCCTTGGCCGCTTTCGACCCATTGGTAATCGACGAATTCCTCGCGCCGCAGCTTCGAGAGGAGTGGGTAGAGCGTGCCCTCCTGGGTGGCGAAGGGCGTGGGCGCCAGCGCGGTCAGGATGTCGCCGACATAGACGCTGCGCCCGGACACGAAGGTCAGGATCGCGAACTCCAAAAGCCCCTTGCGGAGCCCGGCGAATTGCTCGTCGGGTGATGACATAAGCTACCTTGCGGAAGTAAGGTAGCGGGAGAGACTAAGGTTGTCAAGCTGGGAAAGGGCCGGGGAGGGAGGATGGATTCCGCTTCCGACAAGTACCGGGATCGGGGCGGAGCGACCGATGCGGTGAGCGCGAAAGTCAGATCATACACCCGTCTCGGCGGGGTTGGATTGGTTTTCCGATCGTCTTTGAAAGCGCAGGGGAAAGCAGATCGGGGACGGGGATAGGCGTTCAGGCGCCGACCTTCAGCCAAGAAAAGAACGTGGCCAGACACGCCCGCTGCTCCGCCGGCATGTATTCGAAATTGCGGCCGCGATCGGTGATTTCCCAGAAGTCCTTGTTGGCGACGGTCTCGAGCTGTCGCCGCACCAGGTTCAGGCGTTCGATCGGTTCGTCACGCATGTCGTTGGCGATGGCGCGGGCGCGGGCTTCTTCGCCACTGAGCAGGTAGTAGGCGGCGAGTTTCGCCTGCGCCTTGCGCACGCCCAAAAGCGCCTTGTCGTGGCCGCGCACGAAGGGCGGCCGGTCGAGTTCGAGGAACTCCGCCAGCACATCGCCCTCAGCCGGAGAGCGCATTTGATTGGCGACCTGAGTCAGCGTCGACAGATCGTGCGCCACGGTTTCGGTGACGAAGTGCAGGTCCATGTCGAACGCGACGAGGCCATAATATTTCATGTGCTTTACGCAACTGAGCGCGTGCTCGTGATGGCCTTCGCTCAGCATGAACTCGCCCAGCTTCCGGTACTGGTTCAACACATTGTACATCGTGCGCACGTCGCGGGCGTTGAGCGTGGCGCGCAGAAAGGAATTCAAGAAGCGGAAGACGAGTTGCACCACCTCTTGGTCGCCGGCGCGGGCGGCGGCCTCGGCGATGTAACGGGTGTCGATGGCGATCAGGTAGTTGATGTCGCGCATCGGGCCGAGCGCTTCGTTGTAGATCGAGAGGTACTGGCGCAGCACCTTCCACTCGACCCACGAGCGCCGCACCTCCAGATCGCGCAGCGATTCCGGGTCCATGGAGACGAAATCCGGATTGAGGCGGATGTCGGCGCCGACCTCGAACCAGATCGCCGCCGCTTGCGGCTTGGCGCGCAGATACTCGATGGCCAGATCGCGCAGAGCGTCGACGGCGGCGCTGGCGATGATCTTGTCCTTGCCGGAAATCGAGTTGCTGGTGATGTCGGTCAACTCTTCGAGCGCCTCGACGATGTGGGCCTGCGCCGCGGCGCTCTGCTTTGCATCGGCCTGCAACGCGCCCTCGCCGGCGACGCCGACGGCCTCCTTCCTGATCCGCGCGATCAGGTTCTGCGGCTCCAGGAACCAGAACACGTAGGCGAAATAGGGCACCATCAGCACGATGCCGCCGGTGGTCAGCGAGAGCGTCATCACCAAAGTCACCAGCGGCACGTAGTCGGGCTGCAGAGAGGCGGAGAGCCAAACGCTCACCACGCAGGCGATGACGTAATAGGCCGCGACGATGGTGTTGGTGCGGTCGCGCAGGAACATGCCGGCGACGCCGGTGTAGCGGTCGGCGGTCAGCTGTACGATAATGCTGCAGACGGTGATGACGATGCCGAACACGGCGGCGTTGACGCCCGCCAGCGACGAGGCGGGATTGTTTATGGCCTGGGCGTTGAAGGCGAAGTAACGCAGCAGCGGCCCGGGATCGCGCCCGCCGACCGCCGCCGCATGCAGATAATGATCGGCGGCGTAGAAGGTCCAGAACACCACGACGGCCGCGCAGGCCAAAATGGCCCCGCGCATGGCGAAGATTCTGAACGCCTCCGTGCCCCCGTTGTTCATGTCATTCGGACCCGCCCGCTGGACGGTCAGTCTATCAGGTCTGCGCCCTTGGCAAGCGTCCGCTTCGAAAGGGAGGCGCGCCGCGGCGTCGAGCGCCCAGTGCTGGTTAAAGATCGTGGTTGGCCGGGAGCGGCGGCGCTTCGCGCAGCAGCGTGATGGCGATGCGGCGGTTGCCCGGCAGGGTGGGATCGTCGGCGAACAAAGGTTCGCTGTCGGCGCGTCCGGCCACTTCGTAGATGCGCACCGAGGGGATGCCCTGCGCCATCAGGATGCGCCGCGCTTCGTTGGCGCGCGCGGCGGAGAGTTCGAAATTCGACGCATAGCGCCCGCCGGGCGCGGCGCCGTCGGTGTGGCCGGAGATGGTCAGCCGGTTCGGCAGCTGCACGATCACCGGCGCGATGGCGATGAGCAGGCGGCGCGCGCGCTCGTTCGGCGCGGCGTCGCCGCTGTTGAACATCGAGCGCCCCTCCTGGTCGATGATCTGGATGCGCAGGCCTTCGGGCGTTTGCTCAACGATGACGTTGCGCGACAGCTCGGCGACGTCGGGCATGTCGGCCATGGCCTGGCGGATCGCCACTTCGGCGCGCGAGAATTCGGCGGTCTCGCGCAGCGTCCGGGCGCGCGAGAGGCTGTCTTCGTCGGGATCGGTTTGCCCGCCGGGGCCCGACTGGCTCTGGTTCTCGGACTCGGCGTTGGAGGTGTATTGCGGTTCGGAAGCGGAGGCGACCGGGGCCGAATGGCCATGGCGCACGCCTTCCTCGGCGAAGCTGGTGCCTTCGAGCAGGCCGCCGGCGCCGGAGGACACCCGGCTGACGCTGGCCGGCGCGAAGAATTCGGCGATGCCGCGGCGCTGTTCGGGGCTGGTGGTGTTGATCAGCCACATCAGCAGGAAGAAAGCCATCATGGCGGTGACGAAGTCGGCGTAGGCGACCTTCCAGGCGCCGCCATGGTGGCCGCCGCCGACGACCTTCTTTATCTTCTTGATGATGATAGGGCGTTGATTGGTCGCAGCAGCCATGGTCCGTCCGTTCTGGCGGAGAGGGCTACATAGGCTCGGCAGCGTTAACATCGTGTTGAGCAAAGGATCTGAGTGACCGCGGAGAGCACGCCCGAACAGGCCTACAGGCAGGCGATGGCCGCCTTCGCCACCGGCGTCACGGTGGTGACGGCACCGGCGGCGGACGGCGCGCTTTCCGGCATGACGGTGAACTCGCTGACCTCGGTGTCGCTCGAACCGAGGCTGCTGCTCTGGTGCCTCGGCGACGCCAGCGCCCGCTATCGCACCTTCGCCGAGGCCGAACTCTGGGGCGTGAGCATTTTGGCCGATGAGGCCGAGTCGACGGCCCGCCGGTTCGCCCGCGCCGCAACGCAGGATGTCGCAGACGGCGAGAGCGAGCTGCTGGCGGGCGTGCGCGTCCTGCGCCAGGGGCTAGCGCAACTGGCGTGCCGCACCCACCATAAGATGCAGGCAGGCGATCATCTGATCATCGTCGGCGAAGTGCTCGACGTGCGCGTGCGCGCCGGCGCGGCGCTGACATTTTACCGCGGCGGCTATGGATCGACCGGCGCGGATTGACTTTGGGAGCGAACGAACAATGGCGAAGACCGCGTTCATAGGCCTAGGCGTGATGGGCGGGCCGATGGCCGGCCATCTGGCGCGCGCCGGCCACGACGTCGCGGTCTATAACCGCACCGAAGAGAAGGCCCGCGACTGGGCCCAGAAGCACAAGGGCCGCACCTATTCCTCGGTCGCCAACGCGGCGGCCGGCGCCGACATCGTGTTCTCCTGCGTCGGCAACGATCGCGATCTGCGCGAGGTGTTCGAGGCGGCGGCGTCCACCATGCGCAAGGGCGCCATCTTCGTCGATCACACCACCGCATCCGCCGAGATCGCGCGCGAACTGGCGGCCAAAGCCGAAGAGCGCGGCCTGGGCTTCCTCGATGCGCCGGTGTCCGGCGGCCAGGCCGGGGCTGAGGCCGGCAAGCTCACGGTGATGGCCGGCGGCGAGGCTTCGGCGTTTGCGGAGGCGCAACCGGTGATGGCGGCTTACGCCGCCAACATGACTTTGATCGGCCCCGCGGGCGCCGGCCAATTGGCCAAGATGGTGAACCAGATCTGCATCGCCGGCGTGCTGCAGGGCCTGGCCGAGGGGCTGCACTTCGCCAAGCGCGCCGATCTCGACGTCGAAAAAGTGATCGCCGCGATCTCGAAGGGCGCGGCGCAGAGCTGGCAGATGGAAAACCGCTGGAAGACCATGATCGAGGGGCGTTTCGATTTCGGCTTCGCGGTCGATTGGATGCGCAAGGATCTGGGTCTGGTGCTGGCCGAGGCGGAGCACAACGGCGCCAAACTCGATCTGGTCAAATTGGTCGACGCCTATTACGCCGACGTGCAGGCGATGGGCGGCAAACGCTGGGACACGTCGAGCCTGATCGCGCGGCTGGAGCGCCCGCGCGGTTAAGCGCTGCTAACTAAGCACCCTCATCCTTCAAGCTCCCTTAAGCGTCTTGGGGTAGGATCGCGCGCTTGTGGGTGGAGCATGCGCGCCATGGACGCGAAATCCTGGACAGTCTGTGTAATCGAGCCGAACAAGTTCGAAGGCCAGATCATCGCCGATCTGCTGCGCAACGCCGGCGTCGAGCGGATCAAGGTGTTCGCCGATCAGGCGGTGGCGCTGGAGACGCTCAGCGTCTACAACGCCAATGTCGTCATCGCCTCGTTCGAAATGGCGCCGCTCGACGGCGCCGCCTGGACCCGGCTCTATCGCCGCAATCACAAATTGCCGGGCCGAAAGCAGGCGATCTTCATCACGTCGGGCGCCTTCTCGCTGTCGATGGCCGAGCAATGCCGACATGCCGGCGCCAATGCGCTGATCGGCAAGCCGATCTCGGCCAAAGTGCTCGTCGCCACCATCAACAAGGTGCTGTCGAAGCCGCGCCAGTTCATCGACGCCGAGGGCTATGTCGGCCCGTGCCGCCGCGCCGGCATCGTCACCGCCGGCGCGCCGAAACAGCGCCGCAAGGCCGATGACGCGGCCGAGAAGCGCCAGGGACTGACGCTTGCGCAGGCGGTCGAGGCGCTGGGGCTCGCGGCCTCGCTCTACATCGCCGACGCCCGCAAGGCCGACGCGTGCGAAGCGGCGCTGCGCTTCGTTCAGGCTTACGCGGTCAATGCCGGCGACGGCCCGCTGATGCGCGCCTGCGCCGCCTTCGCGCTGCAGGTCGCCGCTTCGCGCAGTCAGCGCAACGATGCGGCCCGGTTGGCGCTCGAGACCTGCATGAATGGCGTCAGGCAATTGGTGGCGCTGGACGCCGACCAGGCAGAGGCCCGCGAAGCGATCGCCGAGAGTGTGCGCCAGGCCGTCGCCAAGGCGGCGATGCTGCGCGCGGCGTGATCTCATCGTTCTGAACGCGCGCCGGCGCCCGCGGCGAAGCGTGGCTTCGCGCGGCGCGTGACTCCGAGGAGCGCCGGCTTCCAGCCGGCATACGGTGCTTGAAATTTGGGAGCGCGCGGCCTCCGGCCG
>FKKE01001692.1_pt4 | contig 33724 bp, 39 predicted proteins | sample 1106331 | NCBI WGS metagenome assembly FKKE01 (sample SAMEA3931202, study PRJEB13176) | freshwater metagenome | biome: Drinking water system; feature: drinking water; material: freshwater | place: China | collected 2013-02-06
GTACTCCTGATAGCGGTTAAGTACGGCTTTAATTCTTGAAGAAGATCCGTTTTTAATGGTTGCGATGACATAAGCTTTTATCTCTTGATGATCCATATAACTTGCATGTATTTGACCTACTCTGATATACTTGTATAACTAGTAATAGGCCGTCTACTAAGTTTACTTGGTTTAAGGACGGTCTATTTTATTTTATATCAATTTTTGTTGAGCTAACATTAATTTATTTTTTGTCGGATATGCGTTTATATCTAGGTTAGGTACAAACGGTAGAAAACGAATACCATGAACCGGACATTTACCAAGTAAGTGTTTAGTATTATTTTTTTGAACTTGGTAAGTTAAGTTCACTACTGTTTTAGTACATCCTACTATATTACATCTCATATATATTATTCCGAAGAGGAGGGAGATTAAGACACGTTTCCCCCCTTACCCCCCACTTAGTTCCTTCAGCCGTTTCTTGTTTCATAAACGGGGGCGGTGACTCGAACAAGAGTTGCTACCGCCTTTCATCATTCCGCCTCGTCGGTCGAATGAATGACTTAACGTGATTTTTTATACCCTCACACGTTATTTAAGTTTCCCTTGGGTTATTTCATTGACAAAAAGTCTATTAATTCTTGTTCTGAAATTTCTCGGTAATCTAAAAAAATCTTTCCGTCAGTAGGATCTTCATTCTCAAACCTTAGTAGGTGGTAGCCTCTATAGTCTATGTCTTTCTCTCCTGCATACCTTTTAATCGCTGGGTCCAGAATATCTTTAATAAGCCTTTTGAACCAAGGGGCTATTTCTCCTGTATGTGTTTTTTCTTCAACAAACATCAACTTTCTCTCCTTCCAATTCCAAAGTACCCAATCCTGATTTGTTACACAAAATCCGGTCGAAGAATCAGGTAATTTGTTTCTGATCCAACTCGAAAACGCCAAACTTCTTTTACTCGTTTGTTCCTGTCGTGTCATAGATTTTTTTAATAGACGATTTAAAAGCTAACTCGTCTATTTCGTAACCAATAGCTTTACGTTTCATTTCGTGTGCAACTTTACTGAATGTTCCTGATCCAGAGAAAGGATCAACTACAATATCTCCTGGTTTAGTAAATTTTTCAATAAGGTCTTTAACGCCACTCTCTGACTGTTGCCATTCGTGTTCTTCTTTTTCTGGCTGTTTACTTATCACATAATCTTGGACAACTGTTTCTAATTTCTTGAAAGGTGGTTTCTGGTAGATTAAGATAGGCTTCCATCTACAAATAACATTCCTTGGCATTATCAACTGTGTCTTTCCTTCGTGGTACAAACAAAAAGTCCAATAATAACTAAGGTGTTTCGATAGTCTCTCAACTACTGAAGGTAGGTTGATTTCTCCTGAGTATGCTACCAAGAATCCGCTTGGTTTCAATACTTTATTGGCAAAACTACCTAAATCACTCCAGAGATCAATAAATTCAACCGGATATGGAGGATCGGTAATAATGCAGTCAACACTATTCTCTACAAGATCGCTTTCTCTGAAGTCTGTATTCTTAATTTGTACTTCACTGGGTAGTTCTATATTGGTAGTATCTATTTCTTCACGGGGATCTGGAAGGTACTTAGTTATTACTTTATTCCAACTGGTATTTTTACCTTCTGGCAACAAGTTAATATCTGGAAATTTAATATAAAACTTATGTGCATAATAACCCGTTCTGTATGAGATTGATATACTTTTTGCAAGGTCTTGCAATAACTGTATCACATTGGTTGGTCTACTTCTTACTTCTTCTTCTATCCTTTTACCAAGGAGCCAATAACCTTCAACTAAAGCCCATCGAGAGGTAAAAGTAGCCTCGGTTATTATCGCTTTACACTCGTCAACTAACGTGGAGTACCATTCTTGTGATATAATTGAGGAGTTATTCATAGATAACCCAAATTATACCCCCTTCAATTTATTTTGCAAGGGGGTTTTTGGTGTTATAATTAGATCATCTATGCTGGGGGGCCCTAAAGGCCCGCCTGGCGTAGTTTTTTCTTGTAGTTCTCTTCTCTCCACACTTTCCTATATCCTTCTTTAGTACATTTATCGTTACAATAGCTATATCTAAATCTCACAATAGGTAAACTCTTTCCACAATTCTTACATATCTTTTTAGACAATCTTCTAATTGTGTCGAGTGTTGTCATTAGTCGAATTCTACACTATCCTGCGGGTTTATTATTAGCATAGTGTCTTTTCCTTGTGAGTTTTCTCTACGCGATATGCCTATAGCTATCAATCTATCAGCCAACGATCCATCAATAGATGCAAACAACATAGTCATATCGTCTCCCGGTACATCATCACCACTATTTATGTCTGTGTCTGTCTCCGCCAAAACAAAATCTCCTTTAGGAACCTCGCTACTGCTACAAATAAATAAACGGCCATTCTCTTTCATTAAAAAGGTGTGTCCATATCATCTTTTGACCTTTTAAACTCCATAGCTGACTTTTCTATATAGTCCATAGTCATTTTGTGACGTTGATATAAAGGTGAGCGAGTGTCTTTAAGATCGCGTACGACCTTACTAGAGGTCAAATAAGCCTCTAATAGAGGCGGAAACGATAGGAAGTACATCTCCAACTTTTCTTCAAGTAAACTACGCTTCTCTTTCTCCACACTATTCACCTCCCATTTTCTGTCCTATCTTATAAATCCCGGAGCTTGCCAAACCTGCACCAATCCCTGCCTCTATACTAGGTAAACCAAACCATTGTAAGTATCCTAGGACGGCACCGCCAACAACGGCAACTAAAAACTTAAAAAAGCTTTCCCAATTTTTTGAATAAGCTAAGTTAAATCCATTTACAAGTCCTATTAAAATCGAGCCTGCGACAACATATTCTTCCATAATATTCACCTCCAAATCTTTTTTAACCAACTCTTGCTCTTTTCTTTTAAAAGTAAAACTTTCTTTTTGTTATTAATTCCTATCTTTAGGTCCTCCGTTATATCCAATACTGGTTCTACGGCCTCCACAACTCTATCCCTAACTCTGTCTATATTGGTATTGACCGCTTTCCTAGTTTGTCTAACTTCTTCTTCAAGCGTCTGGAGGCGGATAAGCACGTCTTGTATATCTCTACGGTCTTTTTCAAGATCGCGGTCCAAACTTGCTTGGTGATCTTCAATTCGTCTAAGAGTTTTAAGAATAGCATCTTCTTTTTGCATAATGGGTTATCTCGGAGTTAGCCATCCTAAAATTCCCCGATAACCGTGGAGAATTTTACTCCTACCGTACTTTGTGAATTTGCAAGGTTGTCCTGTTGGGTAATTTTGCCCAAAGGCTAGGACTGTATAAAGATCTCCCGAATCAAATAGTGCCACATGGCCAGCCCAACCTGTTACAAATGGATAAGTTCCCCAAAATATTAAATCACCCTGTTTGGGAATATTTGTTGGACCGTTTAAAACTTTCTTGAAGTATTTATTATCCTTGAAGTTTAGGAAGATATTTTTCGCGGTTCCTGTTGGGGGGATTGCTGTATAACCCGATACTCCCAAAACCTCTTTACAATATTGTCTCATGAGGTCAACGCATTGGTAAGGATTGTCTTTAGGAAAGCCATCCTGATCTAAATATCTACCGTTATACTTGTCTACAAATTGTTTATAATTCATTTTAGAAACTTAAGTAACACCGCTGCTAATATTATCGCACCAACATTGAAAATTGTCGAATTTCGTATCTTACTATTGATCTTTTCTAACTCTACTTGGATGTGTGGAAGATGATTTTCTAGGATTTTATCCACTTTTCCATCGAGCATGTTATAACTCTTTTCAAGTTCTGTTACCCTCCATTTTATATTGTCTGCGTTTTTTGTCATAAAAATAGCCACTTATAGGTGGCCTGAGAATACAATTCCGAACTCTTATATACTAGCTTATTTTTGTCCATTTTTCAATAATTCTTTTAATTGTATGGCTACTTCTTCTGTGATTATTCCCAATTCTACATACCTTTTCCACAACTCTTTTTTAGAATTTGAATCCTTTTGTTTGTCTAATTGTTGCTTGATTATTCTTGATCTACTACCGTCTTTGACTGGCAAACTTCTGGTGCTTTTTTCTTGTTTTGTAGCTTTCATATCAATATCTTTAAGAGCCTTTTTAATGTCCGACACATTGTCTTTAGTTATTCTTTTTTCCTCTACCATTTTTTGCCACAGCTGTTTCTTTTCTTCTGGTGTTTTTAATTTGGTCAGTTCTTCTGCCACTGTACTGGATTTTGATTTTCCTAGGTTGTCAAAGTATTTTTGCGCCGCTGGTAGAGAATATTGACCATACAAAGTCGATCTCAATAAGTTTTGAGGAGTTTGTTCTACATCAAATCTTTTTCTACCTGTTGCCGTGTAAGAAGCCCCCTCTTTATAAGCTTTGAGTCCTTCTATTGATTTTTTAATTTGTACTCCCGCGGGAACAAAGGCAGGAAAAACTTTCTTAAGTTTTTCAACGCCCTCTTCTCTTTTTTCTTCATCCCCAAAAGCTATTTGACCCAGTCCTTGTGCCGCTTGTATCGAGGGGGTAGCAAACCTTCCTTCGGTTATATTGCTCAAAAATGGAACAATGTCTTTTGGTTCCATTCCGAAGAGTTTTCCTACGGTCAAAAACATAAACACACTAGCGCCGGAGAATCTTAATAACCCCCCAAATTCTTTATTTTTAATCATCTCCCCCAGAAATTCGGCCTGCTTAATATTATACGATTGAAACTGAGTCAACATCTTTACGAGATCGCTTTGTAATGCCACTGGTGTATCGACCGACCCGAAGACAAACTGCGTGTCTTCAACCATTTTTATCCCGGCCCTGATTGCTTCTTCTTCACTGAGTCCTTGATCTAGTGCTTTTGCTTTTGCCCCGAAGTATGCAGCTCCTCTATTTACTCTTTCTGCTCCACTAAAGAAAGAGAACAACACTTTATCAAATTTTTCCCAAAACTTTTTGGTTGCATTTAAATATCTATCTTGAATAATATTGTCTGATAATACTCCAACTCTTTTTAACTCGTCTCCTCTACTCGCAAGATCTGAAAGCATTTTGAAATAGCCTTTTACGGTGTATTTTTCTCCTAGCTTGGCATATGTATTTGCTCCCTGGGTTAGATTCCTTGTTGCCGACCCAATATTTAGTCCCAGAGTTCCTCTGTAGATAACTCTTCTTACTGATTTGGTTAAGTTAGCGACCGGTCTAACCCCAAAACGATACCCCGCCACAGACTTTACGAAGTTGTCTAATAAATTATCCACTTCCGTTGGTCTGAGGTTCGCTCTGTCTGCTAATCTTTTGATATAGTTAGTTGATTCTAAATCCAATTTTTGTGAGGCCTGTTTGAGTGGGCCAAGAGCTTGATCCATATGATACTTTCTTGTCGCTCTCTTAACATAAGCATCTAGGGCCTCCCATACATCTTCTTTATATCCAAGTTTGCCCAATCTCTTTTGTAGAAATGGATCATAAACCGATCCTGGGATTTTATCCGAGATTAGTTTCGCTAAGTCTTGGTCAAACTCTTTACTTATAAAGTCTTCTTCAAACAAATGTGTTATATAACTAGCAATCCTTTTGTCTTTGGGTAATTTAAGTTTGTCCGCCCATTCAGAAAGGTATGACTTGATCTCGTTGGCTATTTGCAACTCTTTTGGATTTAATGAAATCTCCTGTCCATCTAGGTATTTAAATATATTTTGGCTACTTTCTGGTGATTGTTTATACCAAGCTGTTACCTTGTCCAGCTCTTTTGGTAAGTCTAATACATAATCTCTATATTTTTGTTTGAGAAGTTTTGCTTCTTCTCCTAATCCGATTTTTGTCAGAACTCTGTCTGGGGTCCTCAAGTAGTCTAATAAGTTTACCTTGGTTTTTGGCGTGCCCTTAACCGTACTAATTATCTCCTTTTGTGCATTAGGCATTTCTGATATACTTATATTTGATGGTTGACCTGTTTTTACTGCTTCTTTCGTTGCCGTTTGTAATTCTGTTTGTAGTCCTTTTATTTTCTGGGTTGATTGGATGGCTGTATCTACGAAGCCAGAAGTTTTTACGGGAGTATTAACTGGCATACTTTCTACTCCTTTGGTAGATTGGTTGTAGAAGTCGGTAAGTCTTCTTTTAATGTCTTTTATTTGAATATCGTTTCTAATATCTCCTATCTTTCCACCTATCCAGTCATCTTTTGTTAGGTTTGTTCCGTAACGACTATTAAACTCACCTAGTTTTTTCTTTATGATAACTTCAGGGTTAACAGTATATTTTCCATCTTTACCTATAGGAACACTATTTAATAAGTTGGTTCTTTCAAGTCCTTTTATATCCTCTTTTAATTTTGAAAACCATTTAATACTTTCAGGTGTGTTTGTTATAGGTGTTGCGTCATACCTTCCCCTTACAAACTCCTCTGCACTCTTATACTTCCTTGCTTCTTGGGCTAATGATTCTAGTTCTTTTGGTACGGACAATCCAGCTTTTGTGACGTTCTTTTGTTTTGCCGCATTTAGACGATGCTCCTCCAGGCTTAGTTTTCTAACCGAGAACCCTAGCGGGATTCTTTTGATGTCAAAATCCCTAGGCACACCAAACTCTTTATCTAGTTCGGCATAATACTGAGGCAACCTTTCAGTATCTATAAATTTATTCTCGGAGACTTGAGTAAGCCCTTTTTTACCCATTTTGACTTCGCTAGGATACTTACCTTTTAGAGCTAACATTTGTTTCGCAAATCGACCAATTTTGTCTCTTATATATTGCTTGGCTCCTTCTGTAGCCTGTACCGGAGTCCATTCGGGATGAAGTTTTGCCAGTCTGCCGGATACGTTTTTAAAAATTGAGCCACTCACCTCAGATACAGCGCTTCCAAATACGCCCGTTAATAACGCAACGATATTCTCGTTTTTTGTCGATTGTCTAAGCTCTGTCAGGGGTGTAAATACTGCATTTTCCAAAAGATTAACACCACCACTGGTTAATCCCTTAACTGCGATGTTTGATAATAACTTTTCTGACCCACCTAAAAGGGTTTTAGCTAAGACATTTTGTGGTCCACCTGTTAACTTACCTATTCCTGAGTATATTGGGGAGTATCCCACCGCCCGTCCTGCTTCTCTCGAAGCAAGTTGTTTGTTTGATCCAGCCAACCTACTCAGACCATAACCCAATCCACCCGAAAGAAGAGCTGTAACCCCGAGATTTAAAGGGTTTGATACGCCAACAGTTCCAAGTATTGCTTTAGATGTGGCTGCCGCACTTGTACCGACTATATTAGGCCTTGATACCTGTTCCGGTTTTAAAAATAAAGTAGTGGGTAGCTTTTGATTTTGAAACTTAGGATCTATAACCTTTCTGCCTAACTGATAACCTGCTTCGCCTATCAGTTTTGCGTAGGGTGTAAAAACTTTGTTTAGACCCTCACCTGTTCCCTGAATAAACTGTGCTGTATTAGTGTTTGCGTATGTTTGGATAGGTTTACTTCCCCAAAAGTTGTTGCCGTTATTAAATGTGGGATCTGTAAAATATTTTTTGGTGTTGGACGCAGTAGCTCTAAATTTATTTAAAAGTTGTCTTGTAGAATCAAAAACACTGGCCATTTCATTGGATTAAAAGGGTGGTTGTAATAAATCTTCTTCATCTGGTCTCTTTGTGCCACCACGAATTGCCGTCTGCCCAACCAAAAGTGGTTGTCCCCCACTCATCCCAAATTGTGGTGTTATATCAAAACCGAGTCCATATATTTGTCTGGCGTTAGCGTTTGCTTTTTCCAAACTTGCCATATCTTGTGGTGTAGCGGTTGCCAGATTCAGAGCATCTGCATATTTAGAAGCTCTGGCTTGTGCGGCTTGAATTAACTTCTCCTGATAAGCCTGTGCTTGCTGTTGAATTTGTAAAATATTTGCCCTGGCTTCTTGCATTATTCCTTTTCTGGCTTGAGCTTTTTGTGTTGCAGCCACTGCGCGAGAGTTATTGATTTCGTTTATTCCTTGAATTAAGTTGTTTTGAATTTCTGCTATTTGGTTAGATACATCTTCTTTAAGTGAAGCCATCTTCTCTGTAAATACCTGTTGTACCCTAATTCTTTCTTTGTTGAGATTATTAACTATTTCTTGAGTCGATCCAGTTATCCCCGCAATTCTTCTCATTGTTTCTGTCCCGAGTTTTTCAGCCATTGCTTCAGCCACAGAAGAACTGGATATTCCCAGTCCTGATAATTGAGCAATATTTTGCTGTTGAATCTGTCTAAATAGGTCTCTAACGTCTCTCATTCCCAAGTTTTCAGCTTTTCTTGCTTGAGTTTCTTGACCAGCAATCATTTCTTCCGATTCTCCCTTGCGCCGTGTAAGGCCTTGTTCTTGTGAAGTTCCTTCTGATCTAACCTTAGCTTCTGATGTCCCCGCCTCTGATTTTAAAGACCCCTCTTGATCTGCATAAAAATTGAGGGCGTCTTCAAATTCTCTATCTATTAACTCTAAGTCTTCGTCTCTCCCCTGCTCAACATTTGATTGTTGTGCAACAAATCCAGGATTAGACCCACCACCAGTAACACCTGATCCACCAGTTTTCAGACCCAAAACACTTCCTGTCGGTTTTGGTGAGATATTTATTGTTTGTCTTTGCTGATAGTTTGCAGCATAAGGATTAGTCCTACTTGATTGCGGGGTTGCAGGCCCTCTATAATTGGCGTAGTTTGGATTTGTTTGACTTGATCCGTATATCATATATGTTTATGTTATAATACCTCTGTGAACAAATTAATATTAATTACTTTAAGTATTCTTTTATTAAGCTTTTTCATTTTAAATTCAAAATTAAAAAATTTTCCTAGACCGATGTGTATTCCTTCTTGCAATCCTTCTTTAGCTTGTTGTAACTAAAAAAGACCGCCTTTGAAAGCGATCTCGAATTTACTTCTAATCCCCTTCATTATATCAAACCTCTTTTAATAGTCAACTACTTACATAAAAAATCCATAAGACTTACCTCCAAAATTTCCAGTGAAAAGATTATTTACATCAGCCGAGGTCAAGGCACTACTAAAAACCGAGAAGTCATCCACTATTGATGAAGAAAACTGTGTTGGTGTCTCATTTGCTGCAATTCTAAATAGGTCAGCACCACCACTTGCACCATTACCTGAAGAAGAGACACTCCCCACCTCTGCACCATCGACATAACCCCTAACAGTTGTTCCATCATATGTTAAGACAATATGATTGAATGCTGATTCAGAAAGAGTTACATTGTACAAAAATTCATCATCTGCTGTACCTTGTCTTTGCCTGTTAAACCTTAATTTTTTGGTTCCACTATTGTCTCTGTAGTCTATTAGAAAGTTTACATTTGTTCCTGCATCACCTTGTATAAAAAGCCTGCTTACCACATCAGTTCCTGGTTGTGTAAGAATCTTGATCCAAAAAGAAAAAGAGCATGTTCCTCCGGCTATACCTAGATCGTTAGCAACCGTCAAATACTTACTAGAGTTGCTTGTGCCAAAGTTGGCTCCATTATTAAATTGTGCTGCGCTAAAAGTAACCGTTCCAGTATTAGTAAGGTTAACTCCACCAACTGTGGCGTTTTCGTCCTCTAGTTTCCAATAGTGTGCTACTGACGAAAAAAGAGGTGTGGATGACAATTCGAGTGCCATATTATTCTGAGACTATTTGAACATTAAAGTCCGTAATGTGCCCCCCTTGACCGTCGTAGTCCCATGAAAGCCTGTCTCCTCTGGAGAAATTTTTTGTTGCGATAGAGGCAGTAGAAACAAATGTTCCACCCGCCGCAATCATTGGTCGCCCAACAGCATTAAATATAGAGGTTCCATTTAGATTAATGTCTACTATTGCAGAAACTCCAGAGGCCACTGTTCTTGTGTAAAAGTTAGCGAATTGCCACCTCCCGGATCTCGGCATAACAAGTGGTGTTTGTGGTAAAACCGTCGCTCCAGACAAACTTCCTATAAACACGAAAGTTGGAGAGATGGGAATTCCCGATAGAGATGCGCCTGATGCATTTAAAATGCTAACAGCCCTTAATGTTCCGACACTTCCTTGAGCTATGGTCGCAACCGAGGCAAGATTCATCCCCGCAACTGTCGCAGTTCCTGTGATTACATGTCCCCCATCTGAATCGTGTTCTGTATTAAGAACTGTATACCATTCTTCAAAATGTGCTGAAGTAACAACCGCCTCTACTATCGCTCCAGACGAATGAGATTGTGCTGTTGATCCATTTTGTCCTCTTGTGATGGTTAGGTCGCTTCCAGAAATATTCGTAACTTTAACATACTCCCAAAAGGAAGTTGATTTAAGAGATCCTGCCGCATCTACTCGGTCTATAATCAAATAACAAGGAGATACTAATTTAGAAGCGTCACCAACAGTCATTGTAGAAGCCACATCGGTAATTCCAGCCGATAGGGTTGTCGAGACATTCTCTTCTGTTGATGGTCTTGGTAGGTTTGCTGCCATAAAAATAGACGGGATTTCGCCCGCCTTCAGTAATAAACTTAGACTAACTTATTATAAATCTTTAATCAAACAACTTCAAGTATTTAGCTTGTAATCCGTCTGAGGGTATGGTACCATTGGATGTGAATAGAATTTGTTTAACTTGTAGTAGAAGATTTGTAGGAAGAACTTCTGATATAAAAAGGGGGTATTCTAAGTATTGTTCTAAGGATTGTTACGACGATTGGCAGAGAAAAAATACCCCAAAAGGAATAAATAATCCGTTATGGAAACGCATTAAAAGGTCTTGTTTAAAATGTTTACGATCCATCTGGGTAAAACCCGCCAGAATAGAGGACGGTCGTGGAAAATATTGTTCTAAAGAATGTTACTATTCTGATTTAAAACAGAGAATGATTGGGAGAAAAATGTCCACAAAAGCAAGGAGTAAAATTTCTGGAAAAAATCACTATAATTGGAAAGGGGGAAGGTCTTTGATAAACCGAAAAAGGTTTAAAAATGCAGAATGGGACGCGATTAAAAAACAGGTTTATTCAAGAGATAATAGAACTTGTCAAAAGTGTGGTAAAAATTGTCTTTGGATGGATATCTCGTGTCACCACATAAAACCATGGAGAGAGTCTAAGGACAATAGCCTAGAAAATCTAGTCACCTTATGTCGATCGTGCCACGCAAGAGCCGACTTACTCGGTTTCCCAAGAGCTGGGCACAAGTCCTTCAGATAGATCTTGTGCTTGTAGTTGAGCTGCCAATAATTCATATCGATCATTGTTCCCTGTTGTGGTGATTTCTAGTTGTACTGTTCTAGCCACTTTATTTGTTCTGGTTCTTCTTACTAGATCACTACTTGCTTCGGAGCTTCCAGCACCAGCTGTGTTTCCCCACCTAAATGTTCCCCACTTATTAAAACCCCAACCGACACCTCCCTGAGAAGCGGTAATAGAGAAGCTTTCTGCACTCCCAACCGCACCATTTCGTGTTTCAAGAATAACATTTACAAAAGGAGATCCCACGACATTCCTCCAGTTAGTAAATAGCTTTTTAATTCTTTTGAATCTAAAGGGATTATTAAAGGCCGTTTTCTTAGTTAGTAGAGATGTTTGAATTTTGACACCTTTGTCGTTGACATGTGCGTCATCAAACTCTGTTACAAATGTATCGTTTGTATCCCCCCAAACTAATCTCTCCTGATTTGCCCCGTCAAAATATACCTCATATACTTCAGAGGTTGCAGGGTAAGTATTTGGCCCGACCCATGCCAGTCTTTCGCGATCATAAACAATCTCTTTTTTGTTCATTCCTGTGGTGTCTATTGGATAGGAAAGTCTGTATTTATTATTTTGATAAACCGCAGCTGCTATTTTTAACTGAGTGGGATCAATGGCTTCGAATAGTGGTCTTACTTTAGCCGATAATTCGTTGGTTCTTAATACATTAGCTAAGTAATTAGCTTCATTTCCCAAAGTAAACACACCTTTTCTCGAAAGATAAAAAACATCGTTCTCTACATGTTTAATGGTTCTATGGGAAACAGCTCCTATTCCACGGATAATCATCTCGACTGTGGGAATAACTAATGAACCAGAAGTCGAAAGAGTTACTTTCCAAATTGATCTCTCTTTGAAAACTATTATTGCGTTTTGATATTCTATAAGTCCTGTTACGACATCTCCCGAGTCTTTGTCTATATCTACATACCCACCACCATATCTCCAGTTAAACTTATCAACATTATTGCCTCCTCCAGACCACATTATCCTTGAGGGGAACAGGTCTATATTTCCCATGACTATTTTGTCTTTATGTGTTATTAAGTATTTTCCTATCGGTCCAGAGGTTGTGTCAGCGGTCACAGGAAACACCAACTGAGAAGGTTCTGGCGTTCCTTGATAATCATATCTTAATGTGGAGGCGTCTACCGTTGTTATGAGCCTTTCATCTCCACCGTCATATCCATATATTCCGTAAGCTATTACCACGGAAGAGGGAGAACTTGTTGTCCAATTTAGTCTGATCGTTGTGTCTGCGAGATCTTGTGGTGTATTTTGGATCAGAAGCGCATCCGAGGCTATTGTTTCTCCTACCGCATTAAATCCTGAAATTCTAAACGATCTAGTAAAAGTTCCCGACACTCCAGACAAGTTAGTTGCAGTTACGCCCGTTGGCCTGGAAATTGAGGTGTAGGGAAAAATTGTTGCCCCGTCATACTTGGTTAGGTTGTTAAACCCGTTTGAAATATAGACATTATTATAGACCTGAACCATCTCAACAGGGTATCCTGAAGCATATGAATATCCTTGCACCATTTCATATGAAGCATTGCTTTTCTTAACAAGAAATCCGTAATCAGACACCGCCAAAAGTTCGTTTACACCCGAAACTCCAGAGGCAAATTTAACCCCCCTTAATCCTCTAACTTTTTGAGATCCTGTTGCTACACTTGTTGAAGTTAGAAAGTAGTTGGCCGTTCCCTCTCTCTTAGTAGGAACACCTTGACCGACTAACTTCAGGTTGTCCATTTGGGCAAGCTCTGAATCTTTAATCTCTGTTTGTCTGAGAAGTGTGTTTAAACCGCCCTTAAATGTGTTCCAATCCAACTGAACCGTCTTGGGTGGTTTATATCGTTCCTCTGTGAAATTGAAAAATGCCATATCATATTTTAACCACTATCTCCAACTCGCCAATTTGAATAAGGTTCTGCTCCCACTTGTACTCTTCTTTCTTTGTGTCCGAATCCTCGGGCGTTTTGGTTTTCTATCATCCTTGCTAATATTCTATCTGACTCTACTTTAGCTTCGGGGAACCTGGCGTCCTCTATTCCTTTAAACAGGTAATAAAGAGATCTCTGCACTAAATAACTTGCGTCAGGAACCTCTGTAACTTGCGTAGTTGTGGCAAGTGTTGCTGGATAAGCATAATAGGTAAACTGAACCGAAGCTCCCGAAGCGAGAGTGTTGGCACTTATATACATTACCTTTCCAGAACTTTCATTCCCTAAGATATTTACATACTTATCCGAATCCGTATAACGGAGATTTTTGCTTGGATCAGATATCGGAAAGTCATAAGCCGTTACTCCATCGCTGTAGATTCTGGGATAACCGTCCATTTTCCTAAAGTCTGCTGGTAAAGCATAAGAAGCGTTACCTGTAGAAGTACTGACTATTCCATTGTGAACCTTTTTAAGGTCGTCCCAGTCATAACTTTCCGCCCAATCTCTCAAAGACCTATTTATAAGGTTTAATCTTAATGACCAATCAGAATCAGAAGTAGAAGGAGCTGTACTTGAAAGATCCACCTCACTTGCTATCTGATTCTGAATGTCGTTTACACTCCACGCCATTTTATTTTAAACATGCAATATTTATGACCATAAAGGTCAGCATGTTTTTAGAATGCCGCACCTCCAACCAAAGCGGCTGCTTTGAACGTTGGAATATATCTAGTCTCTAATCCAACCTGGACTGGGATAGCATAATCGGTATTAGCAACGGTTGTTAATACAACCGAAGTGACGGAAATAAATCCGCCCCTAAAGTTGATTAATGCACCAGAAGCCAACGAACTTCCTTCGATTTGTAAAGCTGCAACAGTTTGACTTCCTGCAACTGTCCTAGACACAGAAACCGCGGGAACTGCTGCTGCTGCTGATCTAAGTTGTACTGGAAGATCTATTGCGTCTAAACGGACTGGATTTGCTGAAGCTGTTGATGTAACAGCGATAGCTGGTTGTCCCGCATCATTAGAATTTACTTTTAATGCTGGAGCCCCTGTTCCAGAATCGGAAAGAATCGTTCCGCCGTATTCGTTATCAAGATCATAAATCATTGCCATGTTTTTCACCCCCTTTCGGTGTTAACCATAAAAAAGAGAAGCCATCTTACTGGCTTCTCGAATCAACGATTAACCTTTTGTTTATTTTAATCTACCAGAAGTCTAAAATCAAGAGTTTAGGAGTATCTCCAACTCCAGAATTTTTTAGAACTAGGTGTCATGATTGGCCAGTCGTTTCCTGAAGCTGCTCCCCCAGCCGCAGGAACATACTCAATCAAAACCCACAAACCAGATACACGATAGGTATCTCCATCTCCATTTTTAGCAGTAATTAAATATCCATCTACATCAGAGGGACTCATCACCGTGGTGCTCGATCCGACTTGGTTGTATAAAGTAACTGCTGGTCGATAATTTAACGTACCCGCTTGGGCATGATGTGTATTTGTTGCCCATGTGTCGCTTGAATCAACATCTAAGTTTCCAGTTTCCTCATTTGTCCCGTCACTTATTCCAACAGTTAATGTAGCAGAAGATAAACCAACATCCATCCACCTTGTGTTTGCGGTAATAAGTGTTATTGTGTCTCCTGAATTTATTCCCGCACTTGATGTCGATGCTAATGTAAAAATGTCTTTATTGTTTAATGTTGTGTCCTCTATATAGCTTGTGGCATTGTCAGGCGGGTTTTCGTTTACTTTGTCATAGTGTGTTGTTGGAGAAGCTGGATTAATTGTTGCCCATCCCAGACTACTGTCCCCATCTGGTGTTATGTGTACTATCGATCCCACCCCAGGCCATGAGGTTTGGAAAGACCCCGCCGTATCGTTAATGGCTACATCATCAAAATATACATCTGCTGATGTAGATTCTATAATCCCAACCTCAAATTGATCAAAAGTGTCTATGTCTGGAGACGCAGCTGTATGAGAAGCAAAAGATGTTCCATCCAACCTAAAGTCCGATGAACCAGTAGTAGCACCAGGATTAGCAGCCCACATTTCAACCCTGTACCAAGTGTTAAGAGAAAGTGCGGAAGATGGTGAACCTATGGTCGCTTTTAGTTGACCAACACCCTGAAGTGTTCTATCTGTTTTTAAAATTATTCCGGCTTGTAGTGTGCCAACATTAGAAAATTGGAGAATTAAGGTATCTGCAGATGGAGCGGTGTCAATACGAATATATGCCCGACAGTAAATATCGGCAACAAAACTGGAATTAAATATTATGGATGCGTAAGCCGTTGCAGACGAAGGATTACACCTCATTGAATATGACCCCGACCTTTTTATGGAAGAACTAAGAGTTGGGGAGCCAGTTATAGTATTAAACTCCATCTCAGAAGTTAAACTATTTATTTCAAAACCAGATGTGAATAGTCTTGCCATAATATTTTAAGCTTCAAATCTTACATTTGCTGTTACTGAAATTGTAGCTGCGCCATTAATAAAAACAACAAGGTTATGATCTGCCGCCCTCCCTTTTAGCCCAGAATCCCCAAAATTTAATACCGCACCACCAGTTGTTGCTAGAGCCATATATGGGATAAGGATTGTAGCATTAGAACCAAACATTACCTCACTCCTTCCTAGAGAAGTTACCAACAAATCTTTAATTACAAAGTAATTGCTTGCTGGAGGATCTACAAGGGTAATAGAGGCGCTTCCAGATACACCAAACACTGTGGCAACTGAGGTGTATTGTGCTGTTAATGGGGTATACCCAAGAACCGCTGTGGTTAAACCTATAAATGTTTTGGGGTCAGACAGTGTGACATTGCCCACGATTTGGGTTTTACTTCCAGCATCTAAAGTTATATTTCCAGTTAAACTCCTGCTGGAACTAGACTGCACAACAGTTACCAAACCAATGAAAGCTTTTGGATCTGAAAGTGTCAAGTTGCCAACAATTTGGGTCTTTGATCCTGCGTCCAGTGTCACATTTCCAGACGCTGGAGAAAGGGAACCAACAACAGTTACTAGGCCAATAAATCCCTTAGGGTCACTTAATGTCAGATTTCCTACAATCTGTGTTTTTGAACCAACATCTAAAGTCACATTACCAGAGAAAGTTACAGGAACTGTATTTCCAACAGTAACTAGCCCTATAAAACCTTTGGAATCAGACAATGTTACATTGCCTATGATTTGAGTTTTAGATCCGGCATCTAATGTAACGTTGCCTGAGAAAGACGTTGAGACCGTGTTTCCCACCGTAACTAATCCAATATATGTTTTTGGGTCAGGCCATGCCTGTCCGTTGACTGCTGTAGTCAAGCCTATAAATCCTTTACTATCGCTAATGGTTACATTTCCTGAAATCTGTGTCTTCGATCCCTGATCAAGTGTTACATTTCCAGCGAAGGTTACGGGCACGGTGTTACCCACAGTTACCAACCCAATGAATCCCTTGCTGTCACTAAGTGTCATGTTTCCCACTATTTGAGTTTTGCTTCCTGAATCTAAAGTTACATTACCTGAAAATGTAGTTGAAAGAGGTTGTGCTACGGATACAAGCCCTATATATCCTTTGGGGTCTGAGAGTGTTAGATTTCCTGTAATGGTTCTAGCGGAGCTAGCTTGAACAACAGTGGTAAGTCCAATAAACCCTTTTGAGTCGCTAATTGTTACGTTACCAATTAATGAACTAGACCATGGACTTGTTCCTTGAATAACAGTTGTTAGCCCTACAGGAGTGTTGGTAACTAAACCAATATATGTTTTTGAATCACTGAGTGTGACATTTCCAACGATTTGGGTTTTAGAGCCTGGGTCTAATGTTACATTTCCAACAATCGACCTTGCGGAGCTGGCTTGTATCACCGTTGTTAATCCTATGAATCCTTTGCTATCTGATAGAGTAACGTTACCAACAATCTGTGTTTTACTTCCTTGATCTAAAGTCACATTTCCAGAAAAAGTAACAGGAATGGAAACCGAAGCGGCTCCAATAGTCACTCTTTTAGAATTGTTTAGCCCATCGTGTTCTTCGAGAATAATCTCGTTTTGAAAATTACCCCCATAATGGTTGTTAGACATGTAACACCTCCTTCATCCAGTTGTCTACAAGATGTCTTGTATCTACTTTATATTCTTTTGGTTTAACTTTAACTATTTTCTCTACAATCTTAACAACCTTTGTTGGTACAAAACTTTTCCCGCCCATTTTTGCATATATGTATAGATCATCAAGTTTTCTGCCAGACACTTCTGGAACTTTGGTTATTTGTGTGTATATCCAACTCATTAGTTTTTGAGTGTCCTCAATCTTTGTTTTTTGTTTTGCCCAATCAACTATAAACTGAACCTTGTCTGAATTTTTCCTCCAATCGTGAGCATCTGTGATTCCTAGTATTGGAGCGGCGCTACCATATATAGGGCTAGCTGTGATTTCCATTGGCGTTTTATCGACAGTGTTTTTCTTTAAAGATATTGAATTATAACTATATGGATTTGTTTGGTAGTACTTTTCCACCCTTTTATCAAAATTAACAATATTTTCTGCCAAAGAAAGTTTTTCCGCCACATATTCTTTTTGTTTTGTGGGTTTGTCTTTAATATCTAATTTCTCAGGAACCGATGATATATAGGCTTTTTGCATAAAAATAGGCGCTGAATTAGCGCCATCGTATCCAATACTAGACTTTCTAATTATATAACCTAACTCAAGCTTTTACAAATCCGACATTAAGATTTCTTTTTCCAAGATTGCGTTCTTCCATGTGTTTTGTAAATAGTGGTGTAGTTTTTTCGAAATATAATTTGTCCCACAAATCACCCTTAATTCTGTCGTGGTGTAGCGCTCTATACTCGATTGATTGATCTATATAAAACTTATACCCCAAATCATCCAATCTCCAGCACATTTCCTTTTCACTAACCGCGGGACAGGTATCATATATCTCATCTAGGCCTCCACAATCTAATATGGCTTGTCTGGGAATGGAAGCGAGGCACATTTCCATTTCAGAGGGTGCAACTTCATAGAAGCTTCCTTGATCCATTCTGGCTCTTGGATCTTGCCACATAATGTATTCTGGCTTGCCGTTTACAATTTCCCTGTATTGATGGCCAACTGTGGTTACAAGGGCCTTAGGATTCGCTTGGTAATGCCACCAGAGCTTTTCAAGGGTGTCGTGTGAAAACCAAATATAATCAACAATGTTAACAATTAATTCTCCTTTAGCGGCTTGATAGGCCTTATTCCATGCCTTGTTAAGACAGTAAAAATCTCCCTCTTTTTTGGGTGGTTCTAGTATAAATTTCCCCAAATCAGTTCTCACAGGCTCTGGCCCAACAATTAACCATTCAAAAGGAGTTTTTGTTTGTTTTTTTAGACATTGAGAGACCATATCTAAACCTTCTTTTCGGATTGAGGGTGTTATGACTGAAATCATATTATTTCTAGTTTGGGCAAAGGAAAGATTAAATGCTTCCCCTTACCAAGAAACTCTTTTTCTCTCTCAAGAAACTCAGATTTAAAGAACCATGGTAAGACTAAGAAGTAATCCGCTTTCTCTCTAGCCTCCTCTTCAGAAACGATAAGTATTTTTGTCCCCGCAGTAAACTTGCCATACTTAACAGGATTTCTTTCAGCTGCTCCACTTATCAGCGTGTGGTCTATTTTGGCTGCCTGTAAAAGCGAGTTTCCTCTTGTTGAGGCTCCGTATATATAAACTTTCTTGCCTTCTTTAACCTTTTTTTGAATGAAGTGTCTAAGTTCACCAGAAAGATTTGCTACCTTGTTAGCAAAATCTATATAAGGAGATTTGGTGTCAAGTCGTAGGTCTTTCTCTTCCTGTCTCATTTTCTCCACTCTCACACTCTCCTCTTTACCAGAGATGGCCTTTTTGATATAAGTTCTGAAACTACCTCCATTAATCTCTCTCTTTTCAACATCAAAGACTTTAAAACCATTACGTTTTAGTAAAGGCTCTAAAGAGGTCAGAGAATAATACTCAAGATGTTCATGTACCACATTATCAAATGCACAATTCCTTAACATTCCTACTAAATAATTTTGTTGAATGACAAATACACCATCGTCATCTAATATTGAATACACGTCTCTTAAAAATTTATTGGGATCGTCCAGGTCATAAAACATCGCTATCGCTGTGACTACCTTTGCTCTGTTCTCAAAACTCATTAGGTAAGGTTCGGAATTAAAGAAATGGCAATATATCTTATATTTAGCACCCCACCTAGACAGATTCTCTTGGCAATACTCGGCCAGCCTATTACTTGAATTTAAGTTAGTTCCTAGACTTGGATCAAAACCAACTCTAAAAACGTCAATCGGATAGTTGGATAATAAAGTACCGTCGTTACAACCAATGTCGACAGCCACGTCGTCGGGGTCTAATTTAATATGTTCTTGAACTCCATCCACAACGTTTTTGAGTTCCTCTTTCATGGTTTCATTTATCCCCGATCTATACCCATAATTTTTGTTAAAAAGCGAGGAAGAGTCTGTTGTGTGTTTTAGCTGAAGTAGGTAGCAATCTGTACAAAGCACCAAGTCCATGGGTACTATCTCTCCACTTACCGGCTTCTCTGTAAACGCTATGGACGCTTGATTTCCCAAAGATATAATATCTAATAATGGACCTTTACAAGTTCTACAGGTATGTATTGTTCGGTATTTCATAAGTTTTCTAATATAAATAGAAACACATCTCCGTCAAGGAAAAGGTTTCCACGGTGTTTTTAATTGTTCCCCAAACTGACTTTCGAAAATAATCTCTGGATACTCCCCAAATTTACTTTTAAAATACTCCCTATTTATATTTTCTGTTACATTCCTGTTTTCCATTGTATTAAGTGTCGAGGAGTCCATGTGTTGAAAGGCAGCTTTATTTGTATAAGCCGTTTTATATCCCGCTTTTCTAATTCTATACTGGACATCCCAATCATCATATCCCCCGACACCATATCCTTCATCATACATTCCAACCTCTTCCAAAACACTCTTCCTGATAACAAAGAAGCTCCCATGACACCATCTTTCTCTTCCTGTTAATGATAGTTCGTCTTTAAGTCCAAAGTCGTCATAATAACCCACCATTTTGAAATGTAGCGTTCCCATCTCTGGATGTTTTTCAAAAGCTTCTATTGCAACATCCCTCCAGTTGGCAGAAACTTTAATATCGTTGTTAGCTATTGCTATAAGTTCATTCTTTGCAAGTCTCACTCCCTGATTTACACCCGCTGGATAACCCAAATTTTCTTGATTGACAATAACTGTCTTACCCAATTTTAACAATTCGTCTCTTCCCACGGGTGATCCGTTGTCTACTATAATTAATTCGCTTTTGTCCCAACCACTAGCCTCTTTGAAAGATCTGACTGCATGCCTAGTAAGTTCTAGTAATTCAACATTTCTAAGCCACGCTAACATTACAATACTAATTTTCATCTTCTATCCCTTTCGTTAGATTTTCTGCGTATATCTTTTCACTGTAATTTTTAAGTATAAATTCTCTTGGCGATTTTAGTCCACTTTCATTATACTCTTTGATGTAAGAATACGTCCTAACATTTTCCGGGTGAACGACCACCGGTAATATATCCGTGCTCATGGCTTCTAAAACAGTTCTTTCTGATCCGTGAATTGCTGGAATAACAACTTGTTCGGCTCTTTGGTAGTAGTCTCTAATCTTTGTTGCTGGAAAGTATCCAACATCTATCTTACACCCTCGGTTGGCACATCTTTGATACTCGTCTAATCCGTCGGGTTGGATCGTCCCTATTAGTTGGAGGTCGCTTCCCAAATCAGAAATCTCTGTTTGCCTTTTCCACGGAGAAAAGGTTGCTGGATAAAAGTATCTGATATCTTTTGTTTTTTTTGGATCAGGTTTAAAAAAATCTGTGTCGGTTCCAAAAGCTTTGATTGTTCTGATTCCATGAGCCCTGACAGCGTCGTATACTGGCTGACTCTCTGTAAATACCACATCTAACTTTTTGAGATTATCTATGTTTTGGGGATCAGTGGTTAAACAAATCCCCTTTTTACAAGAGAATTTATCTATTATATTAAAGAATTGACTATTACTATCATCCCAGAAGAGGATGAAATCAAATTTGTCTTTTGGGTCTGGAGTTGTCTTGTCAAAAAACCACGAGACTATATATTTTTTTTCTAATTCTTCAAGCGCTGCACGCAAACCATCTCTCCAATTAGGGTAAATCTCGCTTGCCTTGTCCCAATACCAAATAAACGCTAGTTTTTTATTTTTTTCTAAAGACACCATATTCTGCTCCTCCCGCATACCATATCGGAACTCGATAGGCAAAGTAAACTTTTTCAAACGGAAAAGTCCCTTCTTTATGCATGTCCATCAGTTTTTGAGTTTCTGGCCATCCACCCGTTCCTTGATCTGCTTTACCTATCCATCTTCCTCCCTCGTCCACAACAGCCCAGTCGTGCATCATCATAATTCCCCCTTTTTTTATTTTTGGAAAGATGTTCTCAACAATCCATTCAGTTGTTTTAAGATCGTGGTCGTTGTCTAAAAAGAAAAGATCTATATTGTCTGGTATCTTTTTAAGATTTTTGGTTATATCTCCTATAAGTTTTGGTTCAACCCCACAATGTGATTTGACATTTAATCTTGTTTCTTCTCTTTCGGGGTCTAAAAGCTCTGAACCTGTATATCTAAACTTCTTTTTATTTTTAATTAGTGCAGACATTAATACACAACTTATTCCTCCGTGCGATGTTCCGACCTCCAAAATATTTGTGGGTTTCCATTCTCTAACTAGGGCATAAGTGATTAAAGAGCTATCTTTGTCTACCCGATGTTCAAATCCGCCAGGAAAAGAATATTCTGGAGAGTACTTGTTAACTAATTCTTGTATTTGTTCGTCGTTCATACTATAAAAAATCCAAACCCTGAATAATGACATGGGTTGGTGTTCTCACATTTATCATAAGGTAAGCTGTTCCAAATTTCAAAAAGCCCGTCATTTAGGCGAATATCGTCAACCACCACAACCGTACCTTTTTTGAAGAATGGCGTGTATAAGTCAAACTCCTTCTGGAGTTGTTCCTTTTCATGAAGAGTATCGAAAAACCAAATGTCTGTTTTCTTTAGGTCGACCTCTTTTGGCCAAATAGACATATCTAGGTCATCTCCTAAAATCTTTGTTACTTGTGGGTATTCGTAAGACATCCATTTCCACGCAATGGAAGGATCAATGTCTACTGAATAAAGTTTGGAATCTTTGTCTAACTGTGTAGCCATGGCAATAGTTGAAATCCCAGCCGCCGCACCAAGCTCAACAACTTGTTTTGGTTTCAAAACTCTCATCAGACAAGATAACCATTGGTAATATAAGTGGCTGTTTTCTGTCTTATTCTGAACTTCTAGTAATTGACCATCCCCAAGAAGTTTAAAATGATCCATTAAAGGACCAATATCAAACTGGTTAAGATATTTGTGAACTTCTAAGTCTAATTCGTTAGCGCTTAAATCTTTTGTCATATATTTCTTCCTTCCTACAAAACTTTGAACAGTATTGTTTGGGCACAGTTCCCATTTTACTGTTTGCATATGCATACACTTCGGCCGGCTCACCATCTTTCCCTTTATTACATTTTGGATTAGAACATTTAACTTTATACATTTTTTATCACCTCCGCGATCATACAACCCTCTTCGTCTGTATGAAAATCTACTATTTTATAATTCTTAAATAAATTCTTAAATTCTTCCTCTGTAAATATTCTTAAGTGTCCGGAGGGCTTACCGTCATCCCAGTTTGCGTGGCCAACCTCTTCTTTGTGTTGTTTAATCCCCAAGTGGTTAATTCCGGGAGTAGAAAAGAAAGCGTGTCCACCTTCTTCAAGTAATTCCATTGTATGATCTACTCCTTTTTGTGGATCGGGTAAGTGTTCTAAAACTTCCATCATTACGGCCACATCATATTTTCCTGCAACATTAAATATGTCGTTACAGTAAAAACTAGCTTTTAATCTGTTTTTGTTAGCTCTCATATTCGCTAAATCGACTGAGGGTTTATATAGATTTATACCAACACACTCGATTCCGTCTTTGGCAAGAGTTAAACATAGAGCCCCATCCGCACAACCCAAATCTATTACTTTTTTAGGAGAAAAGCTTTCTATTTTTGGTACAACATAAGCAAATCTTGGATATAATTTAGTGCAGTCTAGTACCAATTCTTCTGGGAACGGATTTTCTGTTAAGTCTTGAGAGTAGAATTTTGTATATTCATCTTCATTGAATGCGTGTTTAACCTTCTCCCACACACTATCTTTGATTGGATCTTTGGTGTCTTTGACCAGTCCCCAAGCTTTTAATGCTTGATTGTCTTCCATTAAAGCTTCCACCTCTCCTCTTAAGCTAATTGTGTTAAATTCTTCGTCCCATTGTGTGGCCACATTTGCCCAACTGAATTTTTCTTTAGCCCACTTCATCATCGGCCCTCTGATCTCTTCTTGTCGCTTGTTATCCTTTAAAAGACTAATGAGTTGTTTTTTATACTCCTCTCTCACCTCAGAGTCATATATATCTCCTTTTACCTTAACGCCGTGTTGTACAGTCTCTTCTAAGGCCGCGTAATCAACCACAACAGGTATGGAACCATAAACCTGAGCCCTCATAGCAGTTATGCAAGAAATCTCCCCGAAGTGGGTTGGGTACGCCCAAATCCCAGCGTTCTCGTGTTCTTTAATACAGGCTTCGTGACTAATTCTTCCCAGGTGAGTAATTCCTTCGTACTTCATCATTCCTTCCATCTTTTCCTTCCACGCCATTGAGGCTGGGTTGTCCTTAAACATTCTCTCGAATAGATCCCAACCATAGAAAATTCTTAACTGTGCCTCGGGAACTTCTTTTTTGACATCGGGCCAGATTTTTAACAAATGCTCGCAGCCTCTGTCGTAGGAGCTACCGTATATAACTAATTTATTATTTCTCATATATTAATTCCATTACTTGTATACATAACCTTATCTTCTGGTAAATTAGGTACATTTCCTCTATGCCATTTAGATAAGAACATGACTTTATCAATCTTATTTACTCTCTCTGGGGTATATTCTAAAGCATTAGCAATATCGTGTAACCACAAGTAAGTCTTTTTGGCTCTAATGTTTTGGTCAAATACTCCAAGCTGCCTCCATGACACAAAAACATTGAAATAGTCGTTCCAGTTAAAATCATAATGTGGTAAGTATTTAACTCCATCGTAATCCCCGGCGTCGTCTTGGGGATCTGCATACACAGTTACTTTCCATCCTTTCTTGGCCAGTTCTTTTGAGAGGTATATAACCGCCTCCTCGCTTCCCCCTATTCCTTTTGAAGCGTTTTTGGGGCTCCACTTCTCCCACCCGGGTCCACAGAAGATTGCAATCTCGTCTTTGTTCCACTCTCTTGGGGGAGTCATTTCCTGTTTGAGAGAAACCATGACAGGTTCATGTGCTATTTCTGAAGGAATCGCGTTAACTAAGGCTCTTAATTGATTTAGTTGATTTGTGTTTTTGAGATGGTGTGCGGTTTTAACTATCCAATGAGCCAAATTGTTTCTGTGTCTCAAATCAATTATGTCTTTTAGTCTTTGTTTGTTTAGATCGTCTTGATTTATATCAACCAAAGCTTTAACCACATTTTCTGTTTCTTCTAGTTTTTGAGTATTAAGGTAAATATGGTATAGGCACTCCAATATCATCGCTTTATAGTCCTTGGGGTTAACCACTAGAGTCGTCTTTGGGATCTCAACTTGTCCAGCAAGTTTAATCCAGTGTGTAGCTATATTCCATTCTTTCAAGAGAACATAGTTAAGTCCTAATTGAATGTATGTTGAAGGGAATAGGGGATACTCATTTAAAGCCTCTAAGAGGCAATATACAGCTTTTTTAAACTCTTTTCTCTCTCTGTGGATCATTGATAGATATTCCCAGCATTGAGATCTCTCTTCTTTCCATCCAGATTTTCTAATATAGTCTTTCAATAACTCAACGGTGATAGAATCCAAACCCTCTCCGGCGGGCTCGTAAACAATCTCTGGTATTGATGTATCAAAATAAGCTTTGGCTAAATAATATATGGGTCTAGGATCGTGGGGTTTGTTCGCGACCTCATCTTCAAGTATATCTATATTCCTATACATTGAGGTTATTAGATTATCAGTTTTAGATAGGTGCACTACATAGAAACCTTGATAATCTGTTTTTCCTGTGGGGTATCTTTCAATTAAGGTTTCATGTACCGCGCCCACCCATTCGTGTGAGTCATCGTTTTTAATCAATCTTTCTCGTAAGTGTTCTATAAGAATATTTCTAATTCTCCCTTGTTCGTCTAACTCGACTTGGTATAGGTATCTAGCAAATATTGATTTACAGTTAACCTCGTCTGCTTTTTTAATAGCGTCTCTAAAAGTTTCTGCTCCAACTACCCGATCATCACAGTCCATCCAAAATATCCAGTCATAATCTTTAGGGATTTGTTTAAAATTGAAGTTCCTTGCTTTTGCGAAATCTTTTTGCCATTCAAAATAACTCAAGTTAGCTTTGTATTTTTTACATATCTTTTTGATCCTTTGTTGAGGTTTATGTGTACCTGTTATGAAGATTCCATCTACATGTGGTGCTACTGTTGCCAAAGCCTTGTCTAAATCTTCAGCTTCTGTGTCATCTTTACAAATGATTCCTAATGCTATTTTTGCCATAAATAAAGGCGAAGCCATAAAAAAAGAACTTCGCCTAAGGATGTAATCCCGTGCTAAATAATTATAACAAATTTAGGGATTCCCTGCAACTGTCGTAAAGAAGTTAAACTTACACTCATTTACACTTTTTCCAACGACAGCACTTTGTGCCTGACACGCATTTGCCCACAATTCAAATGGATTATTACTTGAAGAACTCCCTACAGATTGAAGCCATTCTCTTTCGATTTGTGTTAGTGGTTTAGAGATACTAGCGTTACTTCCAAATCCTTTGGACGCATAATAAGCTAGTTTGTGGTCATTTAATGGAGAGTTTCCCGCAACATCACTCCTAGTTGCATACCAATCATGCTCTGCCATGTTTAAACCATCATCTTGTATTGCCATTTTTTTTCTCCTTTTTAACTTTCTTAACCGCTTCTTCTACAACATCTATTTTAGGGGTTATTTCTGGTATTGTAAAGAAAGTGTCTACTTTTTCTCCCACTCTGGAGATTTGAATATTACTAGCAAACTTGTTTGAGAAAGATTTGTCCCATTGTTGTAAAGGGAAGATAACCTTAATCATCTTCATAAGTCTTACAGGAAGTGCTCCGATGTACCTTATTCCTCCTCTTCCTAATTCTTTTGAATAACCGTCTTTTCTTGCCCTAGTCCCCCTAATTGCTTCTATTTGGCTCCTGTATTCAAGCCACTCTTCTGGCCACCTTCTCGTCCAAAACTCAAATATTTTAGAGACTATTCCCCAATCTTTAGCGCTTGTCACAAAATCTCTGCTCCCTTGGGAGATTTTTACTAAGTAGTTTACGGCCTCGACATCGGCTTTTCTATGAAGTTCTAACCTATCATAGCCATTAATGGCATAGAGGTCGTTTATTTCATCATGTTTTGCAATTTGCATCTGATTTGTGCCCCCGAGGAAGTCGGGGACACTATCAGAAACAGATTAACCGTTTTGGTTGTATCCGCTTCGATTTACGCTTGACCTTTCTGCCAAGTACTCAAGTGTGAACTCACCAACGATTTGACCGTTCTCACGATCTCCGTCTTTAGCAAGCATTTCCTTGAATGGCTTTCTCAGGTAGGCAACTCGGTACTTGTTTTCTTTGATACCAAAGAATCTAGGTCCCGGAGTTGCAGCCGCACTCTGAACATATCTGTGTTGCATTATTCTAACAACACCGAAAGATGTTTCATAGATAGCGACAGGCTGAGTAAGTTTCTTGTCAGATTGATCAACATACTTCGTACCCCCAGCGGTAAATCCATCAATTTTTCTCTTTAGACCCGCAGGTACTAAGACCAAATCAAAGGACTCTTCGTTTCCACCTTGCTCCCATGAATGCTGATGCATATCTTGGAACTCGGTTTCAGACAAAGAAGTACCAGAATTTCTGGATGTGTACAAAGTCGTAATGACATTTGTAAGACCAGACATCTGTCTTGCTGTACCAGAAGCACCGGAAGCAAATGAACCACGAACTAAAGTAAACTCTGCATTCATCTTCCAGTTCGTAAGAGCTTTAGACCCTTGATAATCAAGAGGATCTTGACCACTTCCAGGATTAATAGCTTTTTCTGTACCCGAAACTCTGAATGTTTGAGTTATGATAGCTGTGGCGTTGTTTCTTCGCTGTGGTTGCACAAGCGCTGAATAGGTAGCCGCCGCACCTTCAGCCGCATAAGTTACTGATGTTGGAGGGGTTATATAGTCCTCTAACCATTCATGTAAAGTATTGCTTGCTGTCGATGTTTTAAGCATTGTCATTAAAGGCGTACCGTCTGGGGTAACATTACCCACGATAGACAATAAGTCTTCTCGACGCGAACCATCATCATAAGTTAATAGCATATTTATATATCACCTCACTTTCTGGCTAGGATTTGAGTTTTCCTAGCCAGCCACGACTAGGAAACCTATTGTTTCCAAGATACTTTTGAGAAGAGTTTTGCTCTGGCTTCTTCGTCACCCTCTCTGGTTTTCTGTTCTAGGAATGATTCCTCATCTTGTGAAAGTTGATTCTTCATACCACTAGAGCTTTGGCCTTGAGCTGACAATGAAGCTTGTTCTTTTGGAGTAAGCTCGGTAAGTGCTTTCTTAGCTCCCTCTTTTTCTGCTTTGGTAACTGCGTTACCTAGTTTTTTAGAAAACTTTTGAGCTAAAGATTCTACAGTCACATTGGCACCTTTCATTTTGCTAGCGAACCATTGGCCCGCAATAGCTTCTTCAAGGTCGGGATCAGCAAAAACCTCCGGATATTTGTCACGAGCTCGTTGCTCGTCTAAAGTCTCTTGAACGGTTTGTGCCGCCACTGTTTGGGCTTGAGAAGTAACAGCTTGATTATATCGATTCCAATCAACCTCGCCCGTCTCGTTAACGAAATTGTTAATATTGACTGGCCCAGTAGATTGTGGTCTAAAGTGATCAAACGCACTCTCTGCCTTGCCTCGTGCTTCCATTTCCTCTTTAAGTCTTTTATTTTCCAGACGCATGTCTTGAAAAGCCTTCCTTTGCTCTTCAGTCATTTCTACGCCAGAGGACTCGTCTTGCACTTCCGCTGGTTGTTCTGGAGATTTAACCTCCTCCTGCGGTGTTTGAGACTCAATAGTGGTCTCTTCAGACTGCGGTGAACTGTCTTGGGAAGTTTTCTTCTCTTCCTCATTTTCTGCAACCGCTTGGTTTATATCCAAATTAAATCACCCCCTTTCTACAACTCGGTTTCGTAAGTGACACGCCAGCTTTATAAGCTGAGTAGTGGGGTCCTGCCCCAACCCCACCTCTCAAATTATAAATTTCCCTTTCTTGTTATATAAATGACCTTCCTTTATTATATCACCTCTGTCTAATTCGAATCCCCAGTGACATTCTGTACATTCTGCTGTCATACCTTTTATTAAAATAAAATTATGACCCTTCTCACTTAATTCACTGTGTGGAATTAAATTAGTATGAACCTCACCATCCCAGAATTTACTTCCACTTTCTGGTAAATCTTCTAATTTCGACTTTTTGTTTGTTGGATTCATACCTCATAACCTTATGTAACTGCTTGACCTGTATTCCATCCCTCAACTGTGTCAACAACTTTTAACCTTGAATCAGCCGCCACCACAGCTTGAGCAATACCATCTTCTAATGTTTTGCTATCATTTGGCCCCCAAACATGCTCCACACCTTCATATACCACCCTGACAGTTCCTTGATCACCAACCGCAATATTCTGGCCAGCTGTATTTATATTACCCTCTCCAGTATAAGCTCTTACTCCTACATTTTTAACAACAGTACTCATATTTTATTCACCTCCTTCACCTTTTCTTCTTTTAATAGAAAATCTAATCTATCACCTTCTGGAATTTCAACCTGATCTCCAACATTCCAATCTTGTGTAAAGTTCTGAACAACTTCCACTTTCACTAATTTTGGTTCTTTAACTGCTTTTGCCATATTAACTCACCCCTTCCCTAAGTTTGTCTTTCAACTCTCCTTTTTCTTTTTTGGTTATCATTTCTGATTCGCTCTGTAATTTATCCACTAATTCTAATATTTCACTAGCCGCCTTTGCAAAAGCCCAAGCTAACTTATATTCATATAAAAGCTTTTCATCGTCTTTACCTGTGGGTTCAACCCACATGTTTTTTATTTTAGATTCCAGGTACGGCTTGACCACCTCCGACCATCCCTTGGTTTCCACCATTTCCTTGACTAACCATCCCTGCTTCTGGAGCTCCTGCTCCGCCGGGGACAACTTGACCCGCATTAGCGACACCCCCTTCCTGTATATCTTCAAAATATGCTTCTGCGTCTTTAATAACATTGGTTGATTCAAACATTTTAATTAAAAGTTCCATAACCTTGGGCTTTTTACCTTCTGCTTGCAGTAGTTGCATGATTGCGGGGTTGGTTAGTGTTCCAAGCACTGCGGTTAACTTCTGTTCAACTTTTTCTTGGGAGGGGGCCTGCATGCTTTCAATGTCTGGAACGTAATCATAACTACCTAGCAAATCAGACTCGTCGATATAAAGATCCCCTCCGCCTCCCATTGTGTCCGGTGAGAACTTGGGTACTATGTTTCCGTCTCCTAAATCAACCGGATATCTTGGCCCCTCTTCCATAATTCCCGTTGGCTCCATTAAGTTGCCCATAACATCTTCTTCTGTGGGCATTATGTCGGAAAGTCCTTGTCTTTGGAAGAAATCAACCGCATCTCTACCCACTATCCTGATAACTTTTGTTTTGTCTCCAGTCCCTTGGAATAAAAACTGTTGATTCATTGAGTGCCAGAACATTGTTTGCTTCTTAATAGCCTCAGAAAGGAATATTTGGTTCATATTATCTCTCGAACCCCTCTGAAAAGCTGTATCTTTAACCTCGGTTGCGGTTTTGTCTGGGTTAAATGGATCAATAGCGCTTATTCCTTGACCTGTTTCGCCCAAAGCATTTGTCAAAGAGGCGCTTAAAAGAGAATAGGCCCCCTGGAAGTTATTGGTTGCTGCTGTTGATGTTTCCATTCTAACCACATCTACGCCCGGTTTGTTCATTAACCACTTTGCCTCAGGTGTAAATTCGATTGTATTCATTACAACTGATTTAGAATCAATCATTAGAGGGGGATATAGGTCAACTGTAATGTTATCTATGTACTGAGAGAGTAGTGAATTTCTTCCTTTGATTAATTTAGCCACTGGCTCAAATTCGTTTACTCCATAAATGTCGTCTGGTAAAGGATAATACTTGAGTTGAACAACGGGGATTTCATAATGTTTGTAGGGATTAGGTATGTCTCTTAAAACCACACCATGTCTAGGAACGAAAGTGACCCACCTATCTGGTCTGTATTCAGTGACAACCTCAATTATTTTGTTTGTTTCATCACTTCCAAGATAATCTTGTAATCCCCTCATAGACTTGTTTTTGACACTGTATGAGGTGTCTCGTTTGTCATTTGAGGAACCCTCATCTTTTAGAGAGCTTCGAAGAATATCTAAGTTTTTATATTGTGGTCCCGTCTTAGAAACATCATTGGTGCTTTGTAAATCGTTTAGAGTGAGCCACTCCCTATGTTGAAACCATTTATTTACATAAGAGTAGGAGGGGTTAACTAAAACATCTCTTGGATTACAAACAACAAAGTCTGGGCCATCGTAGCAAACCTTCCTTTTGCCGTCTATTACTTTAGTTGTATAGTTCCACTTACAAATTCCAAACGAAGATCCATATTTGCGGGTGTTCATGTCCATCATTATCCACTTACTAATCATCGATTCTCCTAGGCGTGAGTTATCTTCCCATTGAAAAGAAAGAAGCTCATTGTTTATTTGTGCACCTAAACTGTCTCCACCCTCTCTAGGAACCAACCTCCCTTTGGGTTTATTCCCTATAAGTCTTGATGTCTTTTCAAGTATTGTGGTGTATGGAGTTGGATCAAAGATCATTGACTTATAAGGCCAGTTGGCGGGATCGATGTAAGAAGCAAACATTTTATCAGCATCATCAAATCCATTCTTGCGCATTATTCTTGTCTCAAGGTCTTGTTTTGAGAGCATGTAATGGGAGTGGACATCCTTAAACAAGGATTGTTCTGTTTTGTTCCCTTTTGGTTCTATGGAAGTTGCTTTTGGCATAAAAAAAGACGCAAATTTCTCTGCGTCTAAAGATACAATCTCGACTTATATAAGTATATCAGATTATTTATTACTTTCAAGATTGTCTCTGAATACACTTAAAGGATCGTTTTGTTCTTGAACCTGAACATTACTTACTCCACTTCTAACATGAACTATCACCTGACCCTTACCTGTTCCTAACTGTAAGTTGTATATTCCTCTAATGACATGTGGAAGGATTAAAGCGTTGATCTTTGTGTCTGCTAAATAGGAAAGTATTTGAAAGACTGCATCATATGGGACGTGTAACTCAGGAAATAACTGATTCAACATTTTCTGCATCTTCTCGTTATTGTTAAAGAGTTGGTCGTCGTAGTTATCTGGATTAATTGTGGGTAGTCCTCTCATATTGACCATTTTTCCTTCAAACCTTTGTTGATATCGTTATATTCATTAGTTTGTTTCTTGTAACTGACTGCAAAATATCTTAAGGCGTCCATTGCATGGTCGTTTGCTTTCTCAGGTACATCTGGTTCATTTAAGTCTTGTGCTTGTGTGACACTTTTTTCTTTCCAGCGATAGGTTTCAAATTCTCTGATAAGGTTTGTGCATGAGTTAAACACAAAGAGCTTAGGATTGCCCAAGGATTGCCCGTTGCTAGTATCCCCGGCCTGCACATGTTGCACAGTGTGCCCTGGGGTAATTTTGAGTCTCTCAGAGACTTTCTCAATTCCGAATCTGACCCAGGAGTTGAAGTTGGTACCCGTTTCTTTATTGGCTGGGGTGATGTAGATACCTCTTTGGGCAAACTCTTGGATCCATTGAGCGCCTGAAGGATCGCCGTATGATGCAGTAACTTTATTACTGAAGGGATTTGAGTTGATAAGTCCTGCATGGTAGTCAATAGTCTCTCCAGTTTGATAGTGTTCCGATATGACATACCAGTTATCATCTCCATCAACGGCCACCCAGATACACGCAGTAGGGTTTGTTGAACCGAAGTCAATGCCTCTATAGACACCCCAACCGTCAGGTACATCGAACCCTTCGATAACATGGACTTCTCTTTGGAACTCTTTGTAAACCAAGCCCGTATACTTCCTAAAGTCTGCCATATACTCTTGAGCAAATGTGTCTTCTGTAAGTTCTTTTTTGGCTTTTTCAATTTCTCCCTGTGGTAGGTATGGATTATCATAGGATGTAAACCTCCATGACTTGTATTCCGAATCGGCCTGTTGGCCCATCTGATAAAGTTCGTAAAAGTGGTTGTAACCCTGGGGCGTACTTATAAACATTACTGGAGCTTCGTAGTCTGTTAGTGTTGGGCGTAGATTCTGTTTCCATATTGTCTCCCAATTTCTCATTTTGGCTATCTCGTCTACTATCAGGCCTCTTAACTTTATTCCCACTAAACGGTCTGGTTTCTCTGCCGACTTGATCGCTATTAAAGATCCATTTGGCAATGTAATTGTTAATAATGTTTCGTTGAATTTGCATTTTTGAAGCCAACCAGCGTTGTTGAGCATTGGCTTGAATCCTTGTGTCCAGAATATGTCTCTGCCCTGATCGAACGTTGGCGCTATTATCCAGTAAAGACCAGATTTTTCCAGTGCCCACTTCATCACGGTTAAAATTGCCAGCGTTGACTTTCCACTTCTCCTGCCAGCACATATCACCTTGAACCTGTGAGTGTCGTTTGCTACTTCTAGTTGCCATGGACTTAGTCGTACTTGCATTCATTTTTTATTGACCGACAAACTCTAAACTCATCTCTCCTCCTACGTTAAATTGTTGTGCAATACTTGTATCTCTTAATTTTCCTTTTAGTTTAAGTAGTGTTTCCCAGTAACCCCTGCGTGTATTGTAATCAGGAAAGACCTCACCTGTGATAGATTGTTTAACTGGTTTCGTAGCACCCTCTATTCCCATATTCAAAAGTGCAACGTCTGTTAGCCCCATTTCCTCCATCAATTCATGGAACTGAAGTTTTATAAGGTTTTCGTGTCCTATAGAAGCAGCTACCTCTCTACTCTTTACATCATATGCTCTCATAGAAGCCTCTGTAGCATTCCCGGTCTCTATATATTCTTTGATCCATTTCCTTTGTTTGAGTGTTAAATTACTCGTTTTGGTCGAAGTTGTGGTATTTTGTGTCATTGTAGTCAA
>FKKE01001087.1_pt1 | contig 33427 bp, 38 predicted proteins | sample 1106331 | NCBI WGS metagenome assembly FKKE01 (sample SAMEA3931202, study PRJEB13176) | freshwater metagenome | biome: Drinking water system; feature: drinking water; material: freshwater | place: China | collected 2013-02-06
GTTGTACCAGGTCCGTGTGTACAACAGCGAGATGGTCAACAAGCTCAACCGAGCCGCAGGCACACACAAGTTGCAAACAAAAGAGGCAGCAGGCAAGTCCGGAAAGGGCGCCGCCCAGGCCAAGAAAGCAGCGGCCAAGGCGAAACATCGAGCCCCGGTCAGAGCCTCACACGGAGCAAGAGGAAATCGCGCAGCTTCTTCAAAGGCAGCCGCGAAGAAGCACAAGAAGTAAGGCTGGCTTTACTGCACCACCACTCGAAGCCCACCTCCGCCGAGATGGGAAGCGATTTCCTCAGCCTGCTTCCATGAACCGGTGAACACCACCGCCTCACCGTCATGATCGATTTTCCAGGCCAGCTCAAACGCCTTCGACGGAGTCATTCCCGGAATATATTGGCAAAACAGAGAGATTACTTGCTGATAGGTGTGGCAGTCACAATTGAAAACAACCACCCGTGCGTCGAGTCCGTCGCCCGTTCCGGTCGAAGGCGTTTCGGTCACGGAAGGGGTGGCGACCGGAGTTGGCGACTCAGCCATGCGGCGATTCTAGCAGACTTACGGCACGCGATTAATATCCTTCCCGGAGAAGCAGGTGGTTGGGTACGGCAATGCCGTCGCGCCGGCAGGATCGCTCGTACAAGGCATAATGTGCCGCGGAATCCGTGGCAGTTTGAAGGGCATGTGCCCTGGCAAGCTCCGTCGTATAGGCCAGCGCCGCCGACGTCTTAATCAATGCCAGTCCGTACTCGAAAGCGGTCGGACAGGCTCGCTGCGTCCGATCGGCCAGGAGTGCGCGTACTGATTCAACCGAAAAATGACCTGACGCCATCCGTTCAAACGACAATCCGGAAGCGGCCACATCGGTCGGAAAGAGCCCGCGGCGGAAGCGGGCATCCCGCTCGAGGGCCGAGTGAAACAGCGCCCGCCAAGCTGCGTCGGCCAGGTCGCGATCGACCGAAGCAGCCACAGAGGCGGGCAGCGGACCGCTGACATCATGTCCTTGCACGATTCGGCCGGTGAGGAGCAACTCGGGATTGCCGTCGCCCATTCGTTCGGGAAACGCCGTGAGTCCTTCAAAGGCCGTCAATTGCAGGGCCATGAAATCTCGAAAATGTACTGTCCCGAACCGCTGCAGCAATCGCCCGAGTGTTTCCTGGTGGCACAGATGAAACGGATAGAAAAGTACATGGGGGCCAGGCAGCGGCTTCATCGACAACCAGTCTCGCTCATGCTAGGTTTCGTCCCATGACTCGGATTTTTACGTCCTGGCTCGACCTGCTGCTCGTTTTTGTCCCGGTGACGATCACGATCGAACTGCTTCACGCCGATCCCTTGGCGGTCTTTCTTTGCTCAAGCCTTGCCATTGTTCCGCTGGCCGGACTCCTTGGACGGGCCACGGAGCATCTCACGACTCACGTCGGCGCCGGAATCGGGGGACTCTTGAATGCGTCGTTGGGCAATGCCGCCGAATTGATCATCGCCCTTGCCGCCCTCAAAGAGGGACTCCACGACGTGGTGAAAGCGTCGCTCACCGGATCGATTCTGGGCAACATCCTCCTCGTGCTCGGAGTCTCCATGATCGCAGGAGGACTCAAGTACGAGCGCCAGACATTCAACCAGACGGCAGCCGGAATGGGCGCCAGCCTCCTCCTGCTGGCCGCTGTCGGTCTCATCATCCCGGCGCTATTCCATTTCACAGCCTCGGACCGTGGCGTGGCGATAGAACGCGAGCTCAGTCTCGAAATAGCCCTTGTTCTTTTTGCCATCTACGTCTTAAGTCTCATCTTTTCGTTGAAGACCCATCGACACGTGTTTGCGGGCGAACCTCATGACGCCGTCGATCTCGGCGAAAAACCCTGGAGCCGACGCAAGTCGATCATCGTCCTTGTGGCTGTCACCGCACTTGTGGCTGCGATGAGCGAGATTCTCGTCGGCGCGTTGGAGCCGGCGGCCAGGACCGTGGGCATGACGCAGCTCTTCGTGGGCGTCATCCTCGTCGCTCTCGTCGGCAACGCAGCGGAACATTCGACTGCCGTGCTTGTCGCATTGAAAAACAAGATGGATTTGGCGTTAGGCATCGCCGTGGGATCGAGCCTGCAGATCGCTTTGCTGGTCGCGCCGGTCCTGGTTTTTGCCAGTTACCTGTTCGGGACCCCGCTCGACCTGATCTTTACACCGTTCGAGGTTGCGGCCGTGACGATCTCCGTGCTGATCGTCGGATTCGCCGCGATGGACGGGGAGTCGCACTGGATGGAAGGCGTCATGCTGGTCGGTGTCTATGTGATGCTGGCGATCGCGTTTTTTTTCCTGCCTGCATAGATCGCGACAAGGTCCGCTGCCTGGGCCCATTGCTAGGCGGTCTCAACCACGAGACTCCGAGCCTCGCAGCCTAGAAGGTTTCTCAGAACGTATCCATATCGATGACTTCCGTTGCGTCCCACAAGTTCTTCTTTTCGGCATCTGCCAGGGCTTTGATCCGGTCCTCTTCAGTTTCTTCCCCGAACGCCGCCGTCGATGTCCGCGAAGAGTCCGATCCCGCAACCCCGGGCTGAAGGTCCAGCCTCCGACGCCGTTTCTTGGCAGGATCCATGTTGACAGGCATGAGCGCCTCCATCTGATTGCTGAAAACAGTCTCGACCCGCGACGGGCTGAAAGTCAATGACTACGGCGGGGTTTGACCCATCGGCCCAACGTTGCTAGAGTCCGTCCCATGCTGGATGCCAAGGTGTGGTGGCCACTATTCCCTCTGTTGTTGCTGATGGTCATCGTCTGTTTGAGTTGGGCTCTGGTGATCGTGGCCAGAGGGAAAAAGGATCCGACCGCGACCTGGATGCAAATCGGCGCTTTTTCAGCCTATTTTTTGGCTGCCGTTTCTGCGGTTGCGAGCGAACGTGGCGTCGTGTCTGCGAATCTTCATCGTCCTTTCTCCATCCTCACGCAGCTGTGCCTTCTGGGGGCGATACTCTATCACTGGAGGGGAGGTCGGCCTTCTCTTCGTTGGCTCAACGCCCTGGCATGGGCAGGAATTCTGACCGACGCAGCACTGCACTACCTGATGGTCAGGCACTGAGGGCCTTAGTAGAGCTTCTCGGCGATCGTATCGGCGTACCGGCGTCCACCAGCCGTCAGTTTGACACGTGACTGATGCTCGACAATCAGTCCGGTGGCATAGAGTTCCGCTGCCGCATCGGCCTGTCCATACTGTTCTACGTGCCTCCTGAAGATGTCTGCTGGCACGCCGCGGGCCAGTCTCAAACCGAATACGACCGCATCGCGCTGTTGTTCCCCGCGCGACAGCTTCGCGAATCCTTCGACCGGCAACCGACTTTCCGTTAGGGCCCGCTCATAGGCGGAAAGGTCGGCAACATTTCCAAACCGCACACCGTCGACGAACGATTGGGCACTGGGACCGAGCCCCAGGTACTCGCCCCCTGTCCAATACAAGAGATTGTGCCGGCACTCGAATCCGGTCTTCGCATAGTTCGAGATTTCATATCGATGGTAACCGGCACGGTCGAGCATCTCGTGTGCCGTCTCATCCATGGCAAGCTGCAGACCTTCATCTGGTCCAGGAATGCGGTTCTGTACGATGTCGTGTGCCAATTTCGTCCCCGGTTCAATCGTGAGGGCATAACAGGACAGATGCGCGGGAGAAAGATCCAAACTGTGCGCGATCGTTTGCCGCCAGTCCTCAATCGATTGGCCGGGGAGGCCGTACATCAGATCGAGGTTGATGTTCGTGAATCCCGCCTTCCTCGCCTGGAATACGGCCCGTGCGGTGTCGCTGACGGCGGCCCGGCGGCCGATACGCAGCAGCTCTTCTTCGTTCATCGACTCGGCCCCAAAACTGATTCTGTTCACCCCGCTCTCAGCAAGCATCGCCAAATCTGCTTCCGATGTAGTTGCCGGATGGGCTTCCACGCAGACTTCGCACTCCGCCGCCACCGGCAGCATCTGACGGATTTCCGCCAACAGTCTGACAAGGCGACGGCCTCGTAACACGGTAGGCGTCCCGCCTCCGAAGTAGATCGAGTGGAACGGATCGTCTCTCGACACGTTTCGTTCGGCGTAGAAGCGGATTTCCGCAGACAGAGCCTCAAGGAATCGGGCGACTCGTCCCTCGTGATAGACCTCGAGGTAAAACGAACAATACTCGCATCGATGCGTACAGAAGGGGATATGGAGATAGAGACCGAGATGACGTTTCATGGCCGAATGCTGAAGGGATGAGGCTGCGACATATCTCTGGATACGACGACCTCGATCTCATCCGAAGCGGCGATGCCGCGATTTCGCACATGGCTGCGCCACGCTCCGTGCTCTCGCAGGGATTCGAACACCTGTTTCAACATCCGCGGTTTCATGCGGGTTTCCCATTCGCGCAGCCATTCCATCCCATCCTTCTCGCCATCATAGCCGTCAGGGAAGGTCGCCTCCAAGGTGAACCGCAGGGTAAAGGTCTTTTCTTCTCGATACATGGCATCCTCATCAGATTGCGAAGTGACAGCGCGCTCCTATAATATTGCGTTGGAAGGAGCACGACCATGCCTATCTTCGAGTATGTCTGTCGTGAATGCAATCATCGGTTCGAGTTGCTGATCCAGGGGACGACCCAGGCAGCCTGTCCCAAGTGCCGGGCGACGGCGCTCGACAAGCAATTCTCCCCATTCGGCGTAGGGGCAACGGGAGGCTGGATGCCCCCTTCGGGCGGGGGAGCCTGTGGAAGTTGCGGAGATCCCCGTGGTCCTGGCGCATGCTCGATGAATTGACGATGGAATCGAGTGATCACGCAGTGCAGCGGGCCATCGCCGCCATCTCCCAATCAGACCCGCTTGTAAAGCTCGTCCAACAGGTCGCCCTGGGACGGATGAAACCGACGGACAAGGGGCTACAGGCCGTGACCGCATCTTGGCTTGCCACCTATGCTGCGGCGGTGCAGGAAGCGGGGCTGACGAAGCCGGCGCTGCGACGCCTCGATCCCATGCCCAGGATCGAGGCGTTGATCCAAGCAGGCGTGCTTTATCCGGAACATCCTGCTGTGCTCGCGCTCCAATCGACCTACCGGCGGACCTACGCGCGCGTAGCAGATTAGTCCTGTGCGATGAGACATTCCTGGTTCCTGGCCATTTGCCTCATCGGAATTGGAGGCTTCCCTCCAGCCTCACATGCCGAGGACGTGCCAAGCAGAGGCCCCCTTCACAACCTCTCCTATGATCAGTTTCGGGCACTTCTTCCGGCCGGAACGCGACTGTTAGTTGAGGCTCCAGCGATCGAGCAATTGTTGACGGACCTCGACGGAGATCCGCCGGACTGGAAGACCGTCTACGGCCAGGGACATCATGATCGGGAACACGATGACCGGCTGTTCGCTCTCAACCGGGAACGCGACGCCAAACGCGCCGGCAGCGCCGCCCTCTCGGGGCCGGTGACCTTTGCCTGGCTCGGCGAACTCTCGCCGTTCGATCAAACCCTTGGAGGTTTCTCCGTTTCGCTGGGACCGAAGTTCGTCTCCACCGGTTGGGGGATCGTCCGATTCAAGCCCGAAGAGGCCCCAGGAAATCTGGTGCTTACCCCCGAAGGGCAAGACCTGGTCTCGATCCAGCAAGAACTTGAGCGGCATCATCGTCTCGAAATAGAAGTCTTGATGACTGGTCGCCTGTTGCCTGACGAAACCCTCGTCTACGACTTCTCCCATGAAGAGGAAGGCAGGGGACTGATCATGCCGTTCGTCCGAGTCGAACGGGTCGATTTTCTGCGACGCCGGTAGTTCACGATTCCGCCCCATAGGTAAATCTACGACCGGCATAAGCCTCCCACGGCCAGTCAAGTTCTGAACACTTGCAGTGAGTGGCCTACGGCGACGAGCTGTATGGTTCAGGCATCAAGTGTTCACCTTTGCATCGAAAAATCCTGCTGAATTCTTGGTCGCTTACCTCCCATCAACGCCCGCTCAAGCCTACGGCACTAGACTTGCGAAGTGTTCCGTTGCGCTCAAGGCAATTCAGAAGGTCTGTTCTCAGGAGGTTGATGTATGAGGCGCGCAGACTTCCATAACCAGAACTGGAAACGACCAGGCCGGCTTCTCCTATGCTGCCTTGTCACGTCGGGCGCGATTGTGGGCGTACAGGCAGCCGATGTGCCTTTCGCAAGCTGGACACCTTCAGCGGCAAGCGCTCATGAAGATGCATCCAAGCACTCACTGATCAGATCCGGCGCTGCGAGTGAGTCGGCAACGACCACGCAAGGCGTCATCCGGCAGGAGTCGAAACAGGAACAGCGCCTCCTTCAAAATAAGACAGCAAAGAAGCCCCGTCGTCTGACGCAAAAGTCGGCCCCGCCCTCAACACTTCTTCCGGAGCAAACGCCTCGATCAACAGGCTCTTCGATCTCGCAACCCAAGAAGGAATCGTCATCGTCACAGACAAATTCTCTCTTAAAAGAGGCTCCTCCAGCAAAATCGTCGCCAGGAAGTTCGATGGCAGGAGCATCGATGACCCCGATGAGCGGCGTCTCAACTGTGGTTCCGAAGGCCCCTTCAGCATCTGCGAGCTCAGCGGCCGGCGCGACGATGGGAAGCGCTGGGTCTTCCACAGCCGGCATACAATTGAACGGCCCGCCCAAGCAGGCGGGTGGAAGAACGCTCAACAACATCCTTCAGCAAGCACCGGGATTAACGCAGTTGGCGGCAGGTCTGCCAATGCCACCTGTCATTCCCGTTGAACCGCTCGCACCGCTTCCTCCGCCTCTTGTTGCCCCTCCGGCAGGTCTGCCGGCACTCCAGTCCAACTGGTTTGCCTACCACGTATTGAACCGTCTCACCTACGGTGGAACGCCGAACCAGCTGAATCTGGTGGCATCACTGAGAACGACTGCAGAGGCACAGGCATGGGCCGCGGCCTTCATGAAAGAACAACTCGAGCTCGACCCTGGGAGCCCGTGGCCGACCAATTTGCATACCACGACGCCGCTGCCGGCTCCGATCCCCACCCAAGACATTGCGACCGACATCATGTTGTCGCAGGACAAAGGGGACTGGCAGGCCGACAGCAGCGACTCCAGCGTCTTGTCACCCAGCTTCAGTCAGCTGCAGGATCACGATCTCATTCGGAAAATGCACAGCCGGCGCCAACTCAAAGAAAAGATGGTGTATTTCTGGGATAATCATTTCAACACCAACTATCGCACGCACGGGAAGGGGCAATATGAGTTGCAGGAGAACGAAGCCTTCCGTCGCCTGGCCTTCGGAAGATTCCTGGATCTCTTGACGGCGAGCGGCAAGAGCGCCGCGATGATGATCTATTTGAATACCGACGTAAACGTGAAGGAAAATCCCAACGAAAACTACTCCAGAGAAGTATTGGAACTGCATACCCTGGGAGTGGACACGAACGGAAATCCGAACGGATACACCCAGTTCGACATCGTTGAAGCTGCCAAGGCGTTTACCGGATGGGACAATACCCCTGATGTTCGTGGCGGATTCCGCTTTGTCGCGAGCCGGCACAGCTCCGGGTCGAAGTTGGTTTTGGGTCAATCGATTCCGTTCGACGGATCGGGGCCCGGCGAAGGAGAGCAGGTCCTGACACTTGCCGCCCGGCACCCCTCGACGGCCCGTCACCTCGCAAAGAAGCTATGCGAATATTTCGTGAGCGACAGCCCGTCCAATGCTCTCGTCACTGAAGTTGCATCGGTCTTTGCGGATTCTGACGGTGACATCAAGAAGGTCTTGATCGCAATATTTACGTCATCTGAGTTCTCGAATCCGGCCAACTACCGTGGCCAGGTAAAGACCCCGTTGGAATATATCGTGGGGCTGTATCGAAACCTCGGAGTGTGGTCTTCGCGCGACCCGTTCAGGACCAGGCTCGTCAATATCGGACAGTCAATATACGAGTTCGCCCCTCCGACCGGCTTCAAGGAAAAGTCCATCGAATGGCTGAACACCAACGTGTTGTTCCACGAAGCGAGTCTGGCCTACGAATCCACCATTCCAGGATTCGGTTCGACCATCAGGTACGGCTCGGCGAGCAGTGGGGGGTTGATCCGAAATTGGATGATTGAGCTGAACCTGACGACCGAGGAGCAGATTCTCGGCCTCCTGACGAACATGACGGTAGATCGCGTCGTCACCGCGACGGAATATCAGCTCTACCTGAACACTTTGCGATCCGGCTTGGGCGGCGCCACCTTCGACATCAGACAATCGTCGCGCGAAGAGGCGCTGGACCGCACGATGGCCACGATTCTCACGAATCCGCGGTACTTGTACCAGTGAGGTGATCCATGCCGAAGAAGATTCGACTCAAGAGAGACTATCCTGCACCGTTGCCGCCCGACGAGGAGCCTAAGGAGGCTTCCTGCGCCTGCTGCGGAGAATCAGTCGAGATCTTGTCCCGCAGAACGTTCTTGCGGCGGGCCATGGGTTCCGCAGCAGCCGCGACCTTCTTCAGTTTCTTCCCAGGCGCCTTCTTCATGAGAGATGACGCCATTGGCGCAACCAATGCAGGAAAGACCCTGGTCATGGTGTTTCAGCGTGGCGGCAACGACGGGCTCAATACGGTCGTTCCGTACTCAGACCCGGAATACTATGTCATGAGGCCTCGGCCCGCGAACGGAGGAATCGGCATTCTTCCGCCCGGCTCCGGCGATGGTTCAGGCCTGGACCTGCCCGGAACCGGATTCGCCATGCATCCTTCCATGCAACCGCTGCACCCCCTATATCTTAACAATGCACTGGCGATCATCACCCGCGGCGGCTTCGTGGGATCGACCCAGTCTCATTTCACCGATCAAGATACGATCGAGCGCGGCGTCTTCTCCATGCAGGACGGCTGGCTCAATCGTTATCTGCGTGTCGTGCCTGCAGCGGGGACGCCCAACATCCGAGCGGCCGGCTTCGGGAGTGATCTTGCCGATTCTCTCCGCGGGCAGGTCTTGGTGCCTGCCGTCAGCAACCTGAGCAGTCTCAGCTTTGCGCGCTTGAACAGTGCGAAAGCTCCCCTCGAATCTAATCTGCGGGCGATGTATGCGCAAGATCCTGCACTCACATCAACGAATCCGTTTCGCACACTGGTGCATCAGCTTGGTCCAGAGATGCTGAATCGGATCAGCGCCATCGAATCAATCGGACCGGCTGCTCCCCAAAATGGCGCTGTCTATCCCGCTACCGGTTTCGGTACGCAGATGCGGGACTTGGCCCATCTGATTCGCTCCGGTATGGGTCTGGAAATCGCCACGGTGGATATTGGAGGGTGGGACACTCACGAAGATCAGGGGGGAGGTGGGTCATTTGTTCAAGGCCAAGGAGCACGGCTCGATGACCTGACCAGAAGCATCCGGGCATTCAACGACGACCTTGGACCGTTGATGAGCAATGTCATCGTCATGGTGGGAACCGAATTCGGACGAACCGTCCGGCAAAACGCCAGCAACGGAACGGATCATGCCAAAGCAACGACCTGGTTTCTCCTCGGCGGCGGTGTCAGGGGAGGACTATATCACGGATCTGGTTGGGTCCCTTCACTGATCCCGGCCAATCTCGATCAAGGCCGGTACATCGCTCCGACCGTGGAATTCCGCGATATCTTTTCCGACGTCTTGGTCAGACATTTTGGAGTCACGGCAGGTGAGCTGGGGGGAATTCTTCCCGGTCATACGCACAATCCAGTCGGTCTCTTCGGTTGACGATCAAAGCGCATCCTTTGCGCAACGAAAGCCGGTCCCGCTCGGCCGGCTGTCCATCGTCCCCCAGTCACGGTCGCTGGTCCGGAGACTGATTGCCGGCTTCAGCCATGATCCGCCGCGCATCGATTTGATCGCCCCTCGTTCAGGTCCTGTCGGATTGGTGAGGGGAGCATTCCTGTAGTAGTTCGGATCGTACCAGTCTTCGACCCACTCTGCCGCGTTACCAGCCATATCGAAGAGCCCATACGGACTCACGGACTGCGGAAAACTTCCGACAGGGAGAGTGAGGACTTCGCCGTTGATGCCCTTTTCCTTCGCGAGGCGCGCACCTTCGCCCTTCCTCCAAAACGCGTCCCACTCCGCACCGCTGGAAAAGTCAATCTTCCGGCCGGCCCAGTAGCTGGCGCTGTTGGCCAGTCGATGGTCCCAAGCATTTCCCCAGGGGTAGCGGCGCCCATCCATTCCTCGGGCCGCCTTTTCCCATTCAGCTTCCGATGGCAATCGCTTCCCAGCCCACCGGCAGTAGGAGTTGGCGTCTAACCAGCTGACATTGACGACCGGATGCCGGTCGATTCCTTCAATGGGACCTGATGGTCCCCATAACGTGGCGGCTGGATTGCTGTTCTCAGGTATGGCATGCCCGATGGCCTTGACAAAGGACGCATAAGCACCCTGGGTGACCTCATACCGATCGATATAAAAGGCCCCGAGGAAGACCTGGCGCAAGGGCCGCTCATCAGGCAAGCCATCGGAGTTAGCCGTTGTCCCCATGAGAAATTCTCCCGCAGGAATGAGCACCATATCCATCTGCGGATCCTCGGCAAGAATGGGAAAGGCAAGAGAAGAGAAAAACAATGCGAGGCAGATGACTAGGCGCAGACACCACAACACAGTCAAGGCTGTTTCACACCGCAAGCTTTCGCCACCTCATCACGGTAGGCGCTCCATAGTACCAGGCATTTCTTCAAGCATTTCAACACAGCTTGTTGCTGCGCACGGGTCGTCGCATAATTGACGACCATGTCGTATGCGTCGTGCCGGTGACCAGCCTCGACCTTCTGATGGGCCCTGATCAAGTCCATCGAATCCGGAGAAACGCCATAATGCTTGACCAGCGTGTGTTGCTGGATAAGTGATTCGATTTCCTCGACCGTCTTCGGTTTGGATTTCTCCAGCAGTTCCTTGCGATCTTTCACGCTGCCTTCGACGAATACGGTCAACGCCGCCGCTCCGATCACCCAATCCTTGCCGCGTGTTGCACGGTCAAGCCAGTCTCGATATCGCTGAGCTGCCGGTCGCAACCGAACTCCATCAAATTTCGATCGAGAAAATCCCAAGGCCTCCATCATCGTCAAGAACAGCTCAGGATGGGATCTGCCGAGAGACAGCCCTCCGGTATCCTCTTCATAGATATTCTCGGCCAACATGCGGCGGACCGGAGACGGAGGACCTTGCCCATGAACTCTTGCGAGCATGACCGGAAAGTCCCGTACATACACCCCGTACTCTTGTTGAAAATGGGTCCGCAGTCTCCCAAGAGGGACGCGCCCTTCGGCAAAGGCAGGCCAAGCCCAGTGGTGCTTCCGGTCCATGATGCCCAAGATCTGATCCTGAAACCTGCTTTTCGCCAAGGGATGCGCCATGCTTGTTGCCTTCCAACCAAGAGCCTCGCTAGAATCAATCCACGAGGCATTCATGAAACAAGTGACCGTTCAGAATCCGGAAGAAATCCTGTCTCTTTTGGCTGATGTGGCCCTTCGGGGGTCCGGATTCGTCACTGAATGTCTTCTGGATTATGTCCTCGATGAGGGATTCACCGAACCTATTTACCTCAACGCCAGCGGCGACGACCCCGACGCCTACTACAAGGGGCATGCTCCGGCCTGGGCGGTCTATCAGGTCAGGGAGTGGAAGCGTGTCCTGACGATCTCAGGAGGACCGGGAAAGGCGCGAAGGGTCCAGATCACCGAAACTCCGTGACGCAAATTCAGTGTAGGGTGGATCGACTGAAAAATCAACGGATCGACAAAGTTCGGCGCGTGAAAATCCGCGACGGAGCACGAGGTCGATGCAACTGATACGGTTACCGCACTCGCACGACATCAACGAGCTGCTCCTGCTCCAAAGTCTTCTCGACGGAAGTGGAATCGAGCACGTGGTCCGACATGCAAACATCGGCAGCCTTTATCCGGGGCTGCCTGGACTCGGCTCGCAGGTACTCGTTCGAGAATGTGACGCCTTGAGGGCGAAAGAACTGCTGTATCGGCTCCAGCTCGACGTCCGCGAGATTTCCACAGAGGCGAGCAACGATGGTTAACCCTGAGAATTCGGCTTGTGCGGGTTGGAGGGCGACTGCGAAGGTAGGCGTTCTCCCGATCCTTGGAACCATCCGCCGATCAGCTTTCCTTCCTCGAAATACAAATAGCGGTGCTTGACGACCGCGGTATTCTCCCAATCCTCGAAAATCCACTCTTCCTGGCGGATGCCGTCCTTTGTAAAGGTCGTATTAATTGTCTGCGGTCCTCCCCATGACTGAAGGACCTGTTCCTTGGACATCCCGACAATCACGCGGTGCTCGGCGATATGCTGCTGAAAGTCCGGATCTCTCATCTGAGCGACGAGCGGCCATACGACCATCAGAAGACCGAAAGCAGCCAACCCCGAGTAGATGACCATCCGAACCGGTTTCTGCCGGATGAATGACTCCGGTTCTGTGGTGGTCAATGAATCTGTTCTGGTCATGTCGCCTGCCATCGTCATTGGCTGGAAGGCATGGTAACAACCGTCTTCGGGAGCGTCAAGAGCAAGTCGAGCAAACATTAGTTAAATCAACAACATATGAGACAAGCTATACTGTACTTGTCATGTTGCGATCTATCCCTCTTAGCAATTGGCTTCGGCAAAGCATGATCGCCATGGGCATGATCTTGTGCCTGGCACCTGCACTCCCGTCGGGCAACGCCATTGCTGAGAAGGTCCTCTACAGTTACACAGATGACCGTGGCCAACCAGTTATTACCGATGATTACGCAAGTATTCCCGCTGACCGGCGATCGAAGGTGACCGTAACCGGCGGAGATCCGAAGGCTGGCGGTTCTGGCTCCATCTCCTTGAGGAGTATCGACGCGTCGGTCAGAGCCTTCGCGGGAGGTGTTCTTGGATCCATCGGTGGAAGAACAATTGACATCCCTGGAATGTCTCCACAACAGTCGAAGATCTTGAATGTTGCCGGAATCATCATTGTTGCCTGTCTGTTGGGTATGAATCTCAGTCGTGGGCAAGGAATCAGATTCTTGTCGTTATGGTGCCTCGTCATGACCTGCATCGCGACCCCTGTCCTTCTGTACACCTCCCAAGACGGTCCCGCCGACATCATGAAAAAGAAAGCCGCTCAGATCGAGGAGAAGCACTCCCAGCGCATGCAATAGGCCCCCGGGCGCGTTCCACCTCGCTTTCATCCGGCTCAACCGTTACTCTGCATATTGCGGGAGGGGGATTTTCTTCGCTTGAGCGGGCCGGGGAGGGGCCTGAATTTGAGAGAACTCTGTGGAGTAAGGATTCATGATGGGATCGTGGGTATGTCGCTGCCGTTGTCTGACGAGATCAAGACTTTGAGTACTGAATTCAAGCCGATCAACCAAAGATTTCGCCGTGAGGGGATCCGGCAGTCCCTGCAGAGAGAACAACTGATAGGCCAACGTCCACTCACGCTGATCCTTTCCCGCATCCCTGACGATGAACCGAGCTTGGGCCGAAGGACCCCCTTTGAACAGCAGGACCCAGATATTTGAGCGAAACGCGGGGGATGACACGTCATCAGATGGCCGAAACTCTGGAACGAGCGAGGGGACTTGTGCCAGGGGTACCGACGGAGAAAACTCCACATCGACTAGGCGGACATACAGCGTCCGGATTTCGCTTTGATCGTTCGGGTCGAACGTGAAACTGAATGAATATCGGACATCGATGCCGCTCCGCTTGAAGACGTACACGTCTTCGCCGTTCTCCGGCGACACCAGCTTGCGGTAGTACTTATCCCAGTCTGTAATGGCGTAGTAATTGAAGACGCGCAAGGCGGATTTCCGGTCACGCACCGCCTGGGGCATACCAAGTTTTTCATGGAGTTCTGTCTGGGTCAGCCCGAGGAAGCCGTCTTCAAAGTACGGAGCGCAAAGGGCGGAACCTGGCAGCCACACCGCCAGCATAAGCACGGCAGTTCCGCATAGCGAGCGCCTAGGATGTTCCATGAAGCGCAGGAGCAAGGGTTTCTCTCCAGCTCGTCGCATCGTATCGGCGGTATCGAGCCCTGTCAAGGCGTCTTCGGCGTTTTGGTTGCCGCTCGACGAGGTTACCAGTATGATGACGCGAACGTCCCGAATCTACTGGGAGGAGTTTCTTCGTGACCTCGATCGAATCACTGCTCCGGGAACGCATTGTCATCCTCGACGGAGCCATGGGGACGATGATCCAGCAGCGGAAGCTGGACGAGGCAGCGTTCCGCGGCGAGCGATTCAAGGATTGGAAGAAAGACCTTAAAGGGCACAACGATCTCTTGAACGTCACGCAACCGGCCATTATTGAGGACATTCACCGGCAATACCTCGAGGCCGGTGCCGATATCGTCGAAACCAATACGTTTAATTCCCAGGCGATTTCACTGGCCGACTACCACATGGGGTCGCTGGGGTACGAACTATCCAAGGCTGGAGCGGAATGTGCCAAACGGGCTGTGGCGAAGGTACAGGCGGCTCAGCCAGGCCGGTGCTGTTTCGTCGCCGGCGCCATCGGACCAACCACGAAAACTTCTTCGATCTCGACAGACGTCAACAATCCCGGCGCCAGAGGCACCACCTACGAAGAACTGGTCCGTGCCTATTACGATCAAGCGCGCGGTCTTCTCGACGGGGGTGCCGACATCCTCCTCGTCGAGACGATCTTCGACACGCTTAACGCGAAGGCGGCCTTCTTTGCCATCGAAACGCTGCTTGCGGAACGGAAGACCCGTGTGCCGCTGATGGCTTCGGTGACCTTCATTCAAGCGGGCAGTAATCGGGGGGTGACGGGCCAGACGGTCGAGGCTTTCTGGAATTCCATTTCGCATGTGCCTTTACTCAGCGTCGGGATGAATTGCGCATTAGGGCCGAAAGAAATGAGGCCGCTGATCGAGGAATTGTCACAGATCACACCGATCTACGTCAGCAGCCATCCGAATGCGGGCTTGCCCAATCCGTTACTCCCGACCGGGTTTCCCGAGACGCCGGAGTCGCTTGCGCCGCAGCTGCGTGAATGGGCGAACAACGGGTGGCTAAATATCGTCGGAGGGTGCTGCGGTACGACGCCGACCCATATCAAGCTGATTGCCGAAGCGGTGCGGGGAATCAAACCGCACGTGCCTTCAACCGTTCAGCCCTATATGAGATTGAGCGGTCTCGAAGCGGTGACGATCCGGCCGGAGTCGAACTTCGTCAACATCGGCGAACGGACCAACGTAACCGGTTCGCCGGCCTTCGCCAAGCTGATCCTTGCCGGCGACTATGAAGCCGCGCTTTCCGTGGCGCGGCAACAGGTCGAAGGCGGGGCCCAGATCATCGACGTCAACATGGACGAGGGCATGCTCGACTCCAAGGCGGCGATGGAGAAGTTTCTCCGCCTGGTCGCCTCGGAGCCCGATATCTGCAAAGTGCCGATCATGGTCGATAGCTCAAAGTGGGAAGTGCTGGAGACCGGCTTGCGCAATATCCAAGGCAAGGCGGTGGTGAACAGCATCAGTCTCAAAGAGGGGGAGCAGAAGTTTATCGAGCAGGCGACGCTCGTCCATCGCTACGGCGCGGCTGTCATCGTGATGGCGTTCGATGAAAAGGGTCAGGCCGATACGCTGGAGCGAAAGATCGAGATCTGTGCACGGTCGTACAAGATCCTCACGGAGCGAGTCGGTCTTCCGCCTCAAGACATCGTCTTCGACCCGAACATCTTGACGGTGGCGACCGGCATCGAGGAACACAACAACTACGCGGTCAACTTCATCGAGGCCACCCGTTGGATCAAGAAACACCTCCCTCACGCAAAGGTCAGTGGTGGGGTCAGCAATATTTCATTCTCGTTCCGCGGGAACAATGTTGTACGGGAAGCGATGCACGCGGCCTTCCTCTATCATGCCATCAAGGCCGGGCTCGATATGGGGATCGTGAACGCCGGCCAGCTGGCGGTTTATGAAGAGATTCCTAAAGACTTGCTTGAGCTTGTCGAGGACGTCCTGCTGAACCGGCGACTTGATGCGACCGAACGGCTGGTGAACTTTGCAGAAACCGTCAAGGCCAAGGGAAAAGCTGTCGTCAAGGATGATGAATGGCGAAAGGGGACGGTCGAAGAACGCTTGTCGCATGCCTTGGTGAAGGGGATCACGGATTATATCGATCAGGATACGGAAGAGGCGCGCCAGAAATATCCGAAGCCATTGGCTGTGATTGAGGGTCCCCTGATGGCCGGTATGAACGTGGTTGGTGACCTCTTCGGCTCCGGCAAGATGTTCTTGCCGCAGGTCGTGAAGAGCGCCCGCGTGATGAAAAAGGCGGTGGCCTACCTGATGCCGTTCATGGAGGAAGAGAAGAAGCGGCTGGGCAATTTCCAGTCGCAAGGGAAGGTCTTGCTTGCGACCGTCAAGGGCGATGTCCACGACATTGGAAAAAACATCGTCGGGGTCGTGTTGGGCTGCAACAACTATGAAGTGATCGATCTCGGGGTGATGGTGTCCTGCGAGAAGATCTTGGCTGCGGCGCGGGAAAGCGGGGCGAATATCATCGGGTTGAGCGGCCTCATTACGCCATCGCTCGATGAAATGGTCCACGTGGCGAAGGAAATGACACGCGAGGGCTTCAACGTGCCGCTGCTGATCGGCGGTGCCACGACCAGCAAGGCCCACACGGCGGTGAAGATTGCGCCGTCGTATCAGCACGCGACTGTGCACGTTCTCGATGCCTCTCGCGCGGTCGGGGTGGTCGGGAGTCTGTTGAGTCCTGATCTGCAAAAGGGGTTTGTGCAGAAAGTCCGCAAGGACTACGACCACGTCCGCCAAGCGCATCAAGATCGTGGGGCAAAACCGTTGTTATCGATCGGGCAGGCCCGTGCCAACGAGTTCAAGACAGATTGGGCGACGGTGGATATTCCGAAACCATCTTTCACCGGTGTGCGGGTGATCGCGCAGCAACCGCTCGCCGAATTGGTGCCTTTCATCGACTGGTCACCCTTCTTTCACACCTGGGAGTTGAAAGGGCGTTATCCGAGCATCTTGGATGATGCGACGATTGGTCCAAAGGCGAAAGAGCTCTTTGCCGATGCAAAAACGTTACTGGACCGAATCATCAAGGAAAAGCTCCTGACAGCCAAGGCGGTTTATGGGTTTTTCCCGGCTCAGGCTGATGGGGATGACATCGCGCTCTATACGGAGGAAACCCGCTCACAGGTGTTGACGACGTTCCACACATTACGTCAGCAATCGGAAAAACCACAAGGCCAGCCGAATTTGGCACTCTCAGATTTTGTTGCTCCGAAGGACTCGAAGCGTGCCGACTACATCGGAGGGTTTGCCGTGACGGCGGGAATCGGGGCCGACGCGCTCTGCAAGCAGTTCAACCGGGACCATGATGATTACAACTCTATCATGGTGAAGGCATTGGCCGACCGGTTGGCTGAAGCCTTTGCCGAGTTTCTCCATAAGAAGGTGCGAGAAGAATGGGGCTATGGGAAGAGCGAACGATTGACGAACGACGATCTGATCCGTGAACGCTATCGTGGCATTCGTCCAGCGCCCGGCTATCCAGCCTGTCCTGACCACACAGAAAAGCGACTTCTGTTCGATCTGCTCCAGGCGGAGAAGAACGCCGGTGTCACGCTCACGGAAAGCTTTGCCATGTTGCCGGCTGCGTCGGTCAGCGGCCTCTACTTCGCCCATCCCGAGGCCAAATACTTCGCGGTCGGGAAGATCGGCAAGGATCAAGTCGAAGACTACGCCCGCCGCAAGGGCATGGATGTCCGCACAGTCGAGCGCTGGCTCTCGCCGCATTTGAACTATGAAATCGGGTAAGTGGGTGAGAGAAGACAGCTAGGACACTTCTGCCAGAACCGGTTGACGTGAGGGCTTCCCGACCGCGGAGATCAGCGCTGATCGCACTTGACGATACCGTTCCTCTGCCCACCGATTGAACTCTTCCGAATCGGCGAACACGAGATCCCACGCTTTGGCGGCATCCAGCATCAACAGTTGATGAGGCTGCCCGCCTCCGGAGACGTACACCACCAACACCGCAGACTTCCCTGTCAGACTGATGTCCGTAAAGACGTGAACCAACGATCCGCTCGGCAGGCTCACGTCACGTGAAGCGGCTTCCACCACGGGCTGGTAGAGACGATGAAGAAACTGAGCAGTCACTTCGAATGCGTTCGTAGTTCCGAGTAGGCGGGGGTTGGGCTTCTCCCCGAAGAGATTCTCCGTCAGGTACGTTGCGGCTTCCCACGTCGGCATGACTCCGGACGTCACGAGCGCTTCGCACAAATAGGCGATCCAATTCCTGGTAACCCCCGTTCGCTTAGCTGGAGGACTCTTTCTGGCCATTCGCGGCGATCCTTTCGCGCTGAGTGCGACAGCGACAGGTACATGTCCCGGCAGATAACCCGTGCGGATGTACCGACGTGATGTCGAAAGTATATCGTGCTCCGGAATACGGTCAATGAAATGGAGAATTTGTGACGAGCTTATTACTGGGGATCGCGCGGAATGCCGAGCGTCGGTTTGTCGGCGTATTGTTCCTGAATCCGCTTGATGTCGGGAAGCGATGAGAGAAACACGTCGAGCAGTTCCGGATCGAAATGCTCGCCCCGATGCTTGCTCATCAGGTCGACCGCATGATCGAAAGCGAACGCCGGCTTATAGACACGTGCCGTCGTCAATGCATCGAAGGCATCGGCGATGGCAGCAATCCGGCCTTCGACCGGTATCGCTTCCCCCTTTAATTGCCGGGGATAGCCGCTGCCGTTCCATCGTTCGTGATGGGTCAGAGCGATCGTGGCGGCGACATTGAGAATCTCCGCGTCTGAGCCAGCGAGAATGCGATACCCGATCTCCGCGTGCTGTGCGATGACGTTGAATTCGTCCTGCGTGAACTTGCCGGGTTTCAGGAGCACATGATCGGGTGTGCCGATCTTTCCGATGTCGTGCATTGGACTGGCCGTTCTGATGAGGTCACATCGCTCCGCTGACAAGCCGTACCGCCGTGCGAGTAATTCGCAGTAGTGGCTCATGCGTTGAATGTGCTGGGCAGTCGCGCTATCGCGGTACTCCGCGGCAATCGCCAGCCGCTGGATCGTTTCTTCCCGTGACAGCCTGAGTTCTTTTTCGCTTCGTTCAAGCCATTCGAGCGCCTGTTGCAGAGCCATGGTTCTGGTCCGAACGATATCTTCAAGATTGTCCCGGTGAAGCTTGTTCTCGATTTCCAAGCGGCGGCGGCGCAAAGCATTCGTCACGTTGATCAGAACTTCATTCGATTCAAAGGGCTTGACGACGTAGCCGAACGCTCCCATGTCCAGGGCGGCGTTGGCCAGCACTGCGCTGTCCAGTCCGGTCACCATGATCGCCGCCGTATGGGGAAATTGATTCAGGATGTTTCGGACAAGATCCATTCCGGATTCCCCTGGCATGTTCACGTCGCACAACACCAGAGCGTACGGAGATTCAGCGAGTTTCTGCCGGGCTTCCTTGGCATCGGAGGCCAAGGACGCTTCATAGCCGTGGGACTGGAGCATGTACCCGAGCAGGCGTCTGATGGGTTCTTCGTCGTCGACGACAAGGACTCTCTTGAGATCGATCAGAGACTGCTGGCTGGCGCGATCAAGAAGCAAAGTCATTATCGGGGAGCCTTACAATTCAATGAACTGATGACACCGCATGTGGTTGAAATCAACATGGACAACAGACTACCGCGTTGTGAGAACTCTAAAACGGCTGCACCTTTTATGCCACTAATTAGTGATTTCGAGCGCTTGACCAGACTGTGTGGGGATTCATCGGAATAGCGTAGAAAATCTTGATGTACTGCCCTTCCAGAGGTTGTCATTTGGTTTCCTGATCATCATGCTGCTGTTTCCTCCGTCCATCAATCGTGCAAGATGGATAGGTGCCTGGACAGATTTTGACCCGTGATCCGGCAGATTTGTACAAAACACCTGCCTTAGTTCCGACTTACCTTTCTGATTGTCACCACCAAGTCGCCACCACACGGCAGTTTCGTTGCGCTTTCATGGGGGCTTCACTATAATGCGCGCAACCTTTGTTGGAGTTGAACATGAGCGTTTCTTCAGGGCTTTTACGGACCGACGGACGGCGCAAGGACCAACTTCGTCCTGTGAAAATTACCCGGAACTTCATCAAACACGCAGAGGGCTCCGTCCTCATCGAAATGGGCGATACCAAAGTCATTTGCACCGCCTCCGTGGAGGAGAAAGTGCCGCCGTTCTTGAAGGGAAAAGGAACCGGTTGGGTGACGGCCGAGTATTCAATGCTTCCGCGCTCGACTCATGAACGCTCACCGCGGGAATCCGTGAAGGGCAAGCAGGGTGGGCGGACGCTTGAGATTCAGCGCCTCGTCGGCCGTTCCCTGCGGGCGGTCACGGACATGTCGCAGTTGGGCGAGCGTTCCGTGTGGATCGATTGCGACGTGATTCAGGCGGACGGAGGAACGAGAACCGCTTCGATTACCGGTGCCTTCATCGCGCTGGCCGACGCCTTGAACGTGCTCAAAACCAGAGGTGCCATTAAGAAACGCCCGCTCCTGGACTACCTTGCAGCCATCAGCATCGGAAAAGTCGGGGGTGAAATCCTCGTCGATCTGGCCTACTCGGAAGATTCCATGGCCGAAGTCGACATGAATCTTGTGATGACGGGCAGGGGACAATTTGTCGAGGTCCAGGGAACCGCGGAACGGACCCCCTTTGCCAAACAGGACATGGACGGATTTCTGGCGCATGGATGGTCTGCCATTCAAACCCTGACGGCTCTCCAGAAGGAACTAGTCGGATCGTTGGAATAGGCGAAGGCACAATGATTCGTGAATTGGTGTTGGCGACACGCAACCAGCACAAGGGCGGGGAACTTGCCGCACTACTCGGGGACTTAGGCATTCGGATCCGCACGCTGGCCGAGTTTCCCGATGCGCCTGATGTTGTCGAAGACGGCGCGACCTGCGAAGCTAACGCCGTGAAAAAAGCCCGTGTGATTGCCAGGGCGACCGGCCTTCTTTCCGTGGCCGACGACACAGGACTGGAGGTTGATGCGCTCGGCGGGCGCCCCGGCGTCTATGCGGCCCGCTACGCGGGTGAGGGAGCGACCTACGATGACAACTGCCGCAAGTTGCTGGAAGAATTGAAAGGTGTGCCGAGAGACCGTCGGACGGCCCGTTTCATCACTGTCGCGGCGATCGCCTGGCCGTCCGACGGCATTGAAGTTGCGACCGGATCACTGCCGGGCATCATTACCGAGCAACCGACCGGGTCCCAGGGGTTTGGATACGATCCCGTCTTTCTGGTACCGGAGCTAGGAAAGACGTTGGCTGAGTTGTCCCCGGAAGAAAAGAATCGAGTCAGCCATCGCGCAAAAGCGTTTGCTCAAGTCCGAAAATTGTTGCAAGATACTACTGGAGCCGCGCATTTGACATAACAGGATCTTCAAAAAGGCCGTCAGCAAGGCCTCCGCGAGCGAAGAAGCGCGTCGTACTTCACCTCGTAGGTTGAGTCTCTGAGCGATGCGAGAACGAAACTGGCGGCATTTTTCAACATCCTGACAGTCGGGGCGTAGCGCAGCCCGGTAGCGCGCCTGCTTTGGGAGCAGGATGTCGGAGGTTCAAATCCTCTCGCCCCGACCATACCTTGCTTGGCGTGTACCGCGTGCTCTTTGGAGTTTTGTGGACTGACGCACGCGGATAAGCACCTCAAGTAGTTGAAGTGTCTATCGCTTGGCGCGTTCCGCCGGCCCTCCAGGCGAAGCCGCTTTTCTTTGTCGCCGACGGATAGAAACCTTCGACTTCGCGCCCGTAGCTCAGTTGGATAGAGCATCAGCCTTCTAAGCTGAGGGTCGCTGGTTCGATTCCAGCCGGGCGCACCAAACCGCACTTCGTGCGTACCGCCGCCTCATCGGCGTCAGCCCTCCGACGTTGATGGTGGCGGATAAGCGCCTCAAGTGTCTCCTTTGGTTATCCCGCGGGCTATTTAGGTGCAGCCTCTCTTCAATTGCCCGAGAATACACATCGCAGGCGTCTTATGTTTGGCCTGTACCGCGCGCTCTTTAGGCGTACCTTCTTCGTTGACGCACGGGAAATACACCTCCAGTGTTTCGTTGCCTTCTTTCCTCCGTTCGTGGCGGCAGCTCATCCTTTGCTGAACAGCACCCTATAGACATCGCCGTAACTGCCCCCCTATAGTTTTCCCTATTCCCCGTCTTCTTCCTAGGACGTGTTTTGCATGCGTAGGTTCTTTCGTCCCGTTCCATTAGCTGTCACTGGCGCTGCTTGCGTCCTCGTCTATACCCTCGTCGGCTTCTTGCTCGTGCCCTATCTCATCAAGACCTCCATTGTTCCAATGGTGTCTGAGAAGCTCCGCAAGCCGGTCCTGATTCGAGAGGCGGAGTTCAATCCGTTCAAGCTTGCATTGCGCTTGACCGGATTTGAGATTCGGGAGGCTGACCTATCCCCGCTGATCGGATTCGATGAGTTTTTCGTCAATTTCAGGGCGATCTCATTGATCCGGCAGGCCTATGTATTCGACACGATCCGCTTTACGGTACCGTACGTGGCGGCCAAAGTGTCGAAGGAAGGCCAGCTCAATTTAGCCAATATTGTTCCACCGGATAACGAGAAGCCGGCGCCATCTCCGACCGAAGAAAAGAAGCCGGCGGGGATTCCAGCCATCGAAATCGGCGAGTTCGAGATCGCACAGGGCATCGTGGAGTTCCGGGATGAGTCGAAACCACGGCCCTATTCGATCGATATCGTGCCGATCCACATCGTGCTGAAGAACTTCCACACGAAGCCGGGAGGGGACAACGCGTATAGCTTCACTGCGGAATTGGGGAAGGGTGAAACTCTTTCTTGGTCCGGCAAGATATCATTGGAGCCTATTCAATCGACCGGGACCCTGACCCTTTCCGGTATCAAGCTGCAAGGCCTGTGGAAATACCTACATGACCGGTTCCAATTCGATATATCCGACGGGGTGATGCATGCCGATGCGCGCTATCAATTTGACGCCGGTGCCGATCCCATCCAGATCCATGTATCCGATGCCAATCTTCATATCGAGCGATTGGCCGTCAAGGAAGACGGCACTTTAGATCCGGTTATCACCATCCCCCAATTTCGCGTGAAAGGGGTCGATGTCGACGTGGCGAAGCGTGACGTGGCAATTCAAGAAGTCGCCGTCGAGCGCGCGGCAGTCACAGCTTGGCTGAATCCCGAAGGAACCGTGAACTTGCAGCAGCTCTTCGCCCCGGCAGATTCGGCATCTGGCACACCGACTGCGGATACACCGACGGCATCCTCGAAGCAAGACAAGCCCTGGGCGGTGTTCATTAAGGATGTCCTCTTGAAGGACCATGCGATCGATTTTGAAGATCGCACCCTATCGACGCCCGCTCGGATTGAAGTGAGGGCCCTGACTGCGAAAACCCGAGACATAAAGATTCCCATCGCACCGACGTTCCCGGTGGATGTAGAACTCGAGTTGAATCGAACTGGCACAATTCAGGTGAAGGGTGCGGTCATGCCGGATCCCCTTCAAATTGATGCGACCGTGACGCTTAAGGATATCGCCATTCGGCCGTTCCAGCCCTATTTCGACAGGTTTGCCAGGATCGAGGTCCAGTCTGGCTCCGTAAACGTCGAGGGAACGCTGAATTTTGCCGCCAAACATCCGAATGGTCCCTTGTTGTCGTACGGCGGGAATGCGAGCGTGATTGGATTGAGCGTCGCAGAACCTGATCGAGAAAGCGGAGTCCTGTCTCTCAAGGCCCTGGGGTTGACCGGCATCCGTGTCTCGGTAGATCCGACAAGCGTGATGGTGCAGGAGGTGGGCTTGCAACAGCCGGCAGTCCATCTCGTGGTGCAGCCGGATGGCGCGTTGAATCTAGGGAAACTGGCTGTGACGTCTCCATCGTCGGAATCAATGGGCAAGGGTGATCGAGGACCTTCCAGGCCTATGAAGACACAGCCGGTACCCATATCGATTGGTGTTGTGAAACTCGTCAAAGGTGCGGCGACCTTCCGTGACGAATCGGTACAGCCGGCTGTGTCCACAGGCCTTTATGACATTTCCGGCTCGGTAAAAGGGTTGTCTTCCAGACACATGGCCAAAGCGGACGTGGACATCAGCGGACGCGTCGATAAAATTGCACCCCTCAAGATCACCGGCCAGATCAATCCGTTGACCGAGGACGCGTTTACCGACTTGACCATAAAATTCGACAATGTGGACTTATTGGCCGCCTCCCCGTACAGCGGCAAGTACGCCGGCTACCCGATCAAGAAGGGGAAACTCTTCCTGGACTTGGCATACAAGATTTCACAAAAGCAGCTCGAGGCTGAGAACAAGGTCTCTATCGATCAACTGACGTTCGGCGACAAGACGGATAGCCCTGACGCTGTGTCGCTGCCCGTCCCCTTGGCCGTGGCTTTGTTAAAAGACCGCAAGGGACGAATCGACATCGATCTGCCGATCCGCGGTGATCTGAAGGACCCGGATTTCAAGTACGGCAAGGTCGTCTGGTCCACGTTGCTCAATCTCCTTGGGAAGATCGTGGCCTCTCCCTTCACGCTGATGGGGAAGCTGATTCCCGGCGGAGGAGATGGCGAAGACCTTCAATTCGCCGCATTCGAGCCTGGATCGAGCGAGCTCCCCCTATCCGAAAGCAAGAAACTGGATGCTCTGGTCAAAGGGCTGACCGAACGACCGGGCTTGAGGCTGGAAATCACAGGGAAAGCAGATCCTGTACGCGACCGGCAGAGTCTCGCTCAAATTCAGCTACAGTCCATTCTGCTTGCCCGCTGGCGAAAACAGCGTGACGATCTCAAGGAAACAGCAGTGCCTGCAGAACAGGAAGACAGATTAGTCAGAGAACTCTTCAAGGAGCAGACATCCTCTCCTCCAGCGACGGCGGTTGGAACGGCGCCAAGCGGAGCCGCCACATCAGTCCAACCTCCAACTGTCGAAGACATGAAGAGACGGCTTGTTTCATCCATCTCGATTTCCGAAGACGAGTTACGCACGTTGGCTCGCCAACGTGCGGAGCAGCTTCGCCGGACTCTGACGGGGGATGGAAAACTTGCCGATGAACGAGTGTACCTGACGGAAGTGATCCTGGCAGACGGTGATCATGAGCAGATACGCAGCGCGCTGGCGATTACGGCAGGGTCGTGAGCTGCGCAATTTCACACTTGCTAGGGTTTGGCGTATCGCATACGGGTGCCATGCAACAAGGAAAGCTCGATTTCCGACGCGGTCAGTTCAGCAGGAAAGAGCACGCCGGATATCTTGCAAGCATTGATGCTGGCTCCCTCCAATAGCGCCTTGCTGAAGTCGACTCCTCTCAGGTCCGATTGGCGGAAGTAGCAATCCCGGAAATCGAGTCCCTCAGCATCTATTCCCCGGAGATCTAAACCTCGCAAGTCGCATCCTCGCAAGTCACATTTCTCTCCCGATGCCTTCTTGACGTTGAACTCTTTGATGCATCCCTCGCGAAGCAACTGATACATTTGGTCGCTCGGGATACGCAGCCTGGATTTACCGGATACCGTTGTCTCCATAGGATCTCCCAGAGAGGTTCTCTGCTCCTCTTTCGGTCGATCCGGTTCTTATCTTAAGTCCCCCCACCTCTTGCACTCTCTAGTCCCGCCACAGTATCGTAGATCCACTAGCGCCGGTCTCATTCACCTGCACCTACCTGGATAATAAATGGAGGGTACCATGGCACTGCGATTGGGCGACGAGGCGCCGAATTTTACGGCGGAAACGACGGAAGGACAAATCACCTTCCATGAGTGGTTGGGCAACAGTTGGGGCATTCTCTTTTCCCACCCCAAGGATTTCACGCCGGTCTGCACGACCGAGCTCGGCTATATGGCCCGCATCAAGAGCGAGTTCGACAAGCGGGGCGTGAAAATTCTCGCCATCAGCGTCGACCCGCTGGACTCGCACAAGGGCTGGACCAAAGACATCAACGAAACCCAGAATTGCACGGTCAGCTATCCCTTGATCGCCGACCCCGACAAGAAGGTGGCGATGCTCTATGACATGATCCATCCGAATGCGCTGGACAATATGACCGTGCGCTCGGTGTTCGTGATCGGACCGGACAAGAAGATCAAGCTGATGCTCACCTACCCGGCTTCCTGCGGACGCAACTTCGACGAGCTGCTCCGCGTGATCGACTCGCTCCAATTGACGGCCAAGTTCAAGGTGGCGACGCCGGTCAATTGGAAGGACGGCCAGGATTGTATCATCACGCCTGCGGTCTCGGACGCCGAGGCCAAGACCCTGTTCCCCAAGGGATTCAGGGCGGTGAAGCCCTATCTCCGGTATACGCCGCAACCCAACAAGTAACTCGGCTTAGCTGATCGATGGCCGGGGGCTACGGAGTTGATCCGTGGCTCCCGGTCGCACTTTGGATCGGCCCCGCATCGATCCACGCACCAGTTCGAACTCGTAGAGCCGACATTCCAACGGCCCGTTGAACAGGGGAATACGCCGCGAGGGCGTCAGCCCGATGAGTTTCGGCAGACGAAGGTCCGCCGTCAAAAGATAGGCTCGCCATCCCGGAAAGCGCCGCTTCAACGCGTTCCCCAGCTTGGGATACCAGGCCGCCATGTCCGGTTCCGCCGCGACTCGAACGCCATAAGGCGGATTGGTCACCAAAAGGCCCTCGCCGGCCGGTGCAGGCCGAGTCAAGACATCGCTCCGCTCCAGCCGCACCAAGCGGTCGACCCCTGCCGATTTCAGGTTGGCCCGCGCCGTCTCGATCGCCCCATTCTGGATGTCGCTCCCGAACATCCTCACTTCCTGATCGCTGACGATACGGAGCCCCTGCTCCTCTCTGATCTCTTGCCAGCCCCGAGCCGCAAACCAACTCAGCCGCTCAAAGGCGAATCGCCGCGCGCGGCCCGGCGAAAGGCCAGCCGCCATCTCCGCCGCCTCGACCAGGATGGTGCCGCTCCCACACATGGGATCAAGGAAGGTCGTGGCCTGCGGCCAGCCCGCCAATCGAAGCACCCCAGCCGCGAGATTCTCACGCAGCGGCGCGCCGCCTCCCGCGAGCCGATGCCCTCGCTTGAACAACGGCTCCCCACTGGTGTCGAGGTACAGCGTCGCCGTCGCTCCGTCCAGAAACGCCGCAATCAGGACGTCCGGCCGTTGCGTGTCGACGGTCGGCCGTTGTCCGGTGGTCGCGCGAAACGCATCGCAGACGGCGTCCTTGATCCGTAAGGTCACATACTCAAGGCTCTTCAGCCCAGGATCCTGCGCGCTGACTCTGACCTTGATCGTCGAACGGGACGTGAACCAGTCGGCCCAAGGCACGGCTTTCGCCCGCCCATAGAGGTCCTGTTCATCTCGATAGCCGCCCGCCGCAACCTGCCAGAGCACGCGACTTGCGATACGACTGCCCACGTTGACGCGATAACAGAGGGCGAACGAACCGGAAAATCCCACCCCTCCGGCGGTCGGGACGATCTCACCGGCCCCGAGGGCCATCAGTTCAGAGGCCAACACCGATTCCAAGCCCCTCGGGCAGGGCGCAAAAAACCGTTCGACGGTCTCGCTCGCGCGGGAAGCGGGGGTCTTCATGCGTCGTGCTTATCAGCTGAAGAGCTGTACACCAATGCCACGCAACGTCGCTCAACCGCCTCTATTCAACACGTCTCTGCCACCTCCGCCGGGTTCCACCTACTTAGAGGGAATTGTTGGTCGTCCCCGAGGCTCGTATGGTGAACCTAGTATTCAGCGCGGGAGGGGGCGGGCAGGACGGGAAAAGGGATCGGCGATGGCTTCCCAACGTTTCGACCAGGAGGGTGACATGCTCGCACGGCTCCAAGGCAAGACTGAACGAATCCACGAACAGGCCGGAAAAATCGGGCGGGCCTGGAAAGAACTCGACGGCCACCCCTGTCCCTTTTGTCGATGTTCCCGATACACGCTCATCTTTCGCTTTGAGGCTCGCGGGCAGGCCGGTATGCTGTCTGCGAAGTGCAGCCAATGCGCCCGCCAGCGCGAGATCCATGAACACGAGGTCGAACAAGACCTTCAACAGCGGAAACCGCATTAGGCCCACGCTGGCCTTCGAGGCCCACGATTCCACGGCGCCGTCGCCGCGCGTCTCCCTTCCGACTCGCTTTTACCGCCGTGCTCGGCTACACTCACGCCGGACGCGCGCGCGGCGGAGACCGCTCCCCGCGGGGGACCTGTGATTCCGTGATCCGGTGACGATGGAACTCTCACCCTTTCTCTACGGCCTGTACAAACTCGCCAAGACCGCCGTCTATCCCTATACCTGGCTCATCGTCTTGCTGGGATTGATCGCGCTGCTCAGCTGGTTGCCTTCCTCGCCACGGATAACTCGCTGGCTGCGGGGTCTCTCCTTGACGACCGTCCTGCTCGCGTTGCTCATCGGCTCACCTTTCGTGGCTCACAACACGATCGGCGTGCTCGAGGCATGGCACCCGCCGCAGGATCCCGCCACGCTGGCGAAGGCGGACGCGATCGTCGTGCTCGCCGGAGGCGTGGCCCCCAAGGGAACGCTTCGGCCCGTCACGGAACCGTCTCAAATCACGAAGGAGCGCGTGCTGTGCGGCGCCGATTTGTTTGCGCGCGGGCTGGCCCCGACGCTGATCATGTCCGGCGGAGACGCCAGCACCATCGGTGAGGGACCTGCCGAGGCGGAGGTCATGAAAGAATTCGCCGTCCGGCTCGGGGTCCCGGCTCAGTCCGTCGTCACCGAGACCCGCTCTCGAACCACCTATGAGAATGCGGTGGAAACCCGCCGCTTGATTCGGCCGGCGGCGTCGGTGTTGCTGGTCACCTCGGCGTACCACATGCCACGAGCCCACTATCTCTTTGCCCAACAGGGTATCCATTCCACTCCCTATTCCTGCGGGTATCTGTCTCGCAACGGCCCGGGCCTCCAGTCGCTCCGAAATCCTTTCTCATTCATTCCCTCGTCCGCAGGCTTCTGGCAAAACTCGCTCGCCGTTTCCGAACTGGTCGGCCTGCTGGTCTACAGCCTGACGGAAAGCGGAGAGCCTAGTTCTTCTTGATCGGTCGCCCGGTCTCTTGCTGGGCGGGAATCAGACGAAAGACCGCCCCCCCTGAATGATCGATCACATAGAGTTCCCCCGCCTGATCCAGCCCGAACGACGAGATCCCCTTGCCGGTGTTGAGCAGCACCGCGGGCTGTCCCTCCGCCGGTGTGTGATCTCTTCGAAAGCCAAAGATCTCCCCGCTGCAATAGTCCCCGTAGAGATAGGCGTCGTGCAGATCGGGGATGCGGGTTCCCCGATACACGTAGCCGCCGGTGATCGAACAACGTCGGTGTTCATGGGCGTATTCGAACACAGGGGCCACGAACCCATCCTTCGCGCAGAGAAACCTGGGCCGATAACAGTGGGCGCCTTCCATGACTCGCCAGCCGAGGTTGTCGCCTCGCCGGACCACGTCGATCTCTTCCCACTCGTTCTGGCCGACATCTCCGACCCAGAGCTCGCCTGAGACCGGATCGAAAGAAAATCTCCATGGATTGCGGAGGCCGGTGGCAAAGATCTCCGGACGCCCCTTTCCCCCCTTGAATGGATTGTCGGCCGGGATGGCATAGGGATCCCCATGGTCCACATCCACGCGAAGCATCTTGCCCAAGAGCTCCTCGCGGTTCTGCGCCCGGTTTTCCGGGTCACCGGCCGATCCCCCGTCACCCAGTCCGATGTAGAGCATGCCATCCGGACCAAACTCCACCATACCGCCTTTGTGATTCGGGTACGGCTGCGCGACAGTCAGGAGAATTTTCTCGGTTGGCGTCGCCCGATCCGGCTGGGCGGAGACGCGAAACTCCGCGATGATAGTCGACCGGTCGGAGGCCCGCACATAATTGACGAAAAACCGCCCGTTCTGTTTGTAAGCGGGATGGAAGGCCAGTCCCAGCAATCCCTGCTCCCCGGCATGACGCACCCGCTCGGTGATATCGAGAAACGGCGTCTCGAGCAGGCGGCCGTCCTGCACCACACGGATCCGGCCGGGCTGCTCCACAATAAACAGCCGGCCTGTGCCGTCCCCGGCATGGGTGACGAACACCGGCCGCTCCAACCCTTCCGCCACGACCGGTTCCAGCGAGACCGCCGGGAAATCTTGCGATGCCTCAGCCGGCGGGCAGCCCGCGAGAGAAAGCCCAGCCGCACAGGCCAAGACCACGGACACCCTCGCTCGATGGGCAAACATCATCATGGGCATGATTGCTCCAGATACTCGATGAGCGCCCGATAGGTCTGCCGCCGGACCGCGGCTTTGGAGGTGTCGGTCTCCGCCAATCCAGCCTCGAGCCAGAGTTGATCACGAAGATGGGGCTGGGCTTCGTTGCACATCATCCACATCTGATGGAGAAAGTCAGCAGGGAGGCCGACTTGGACCCCCTCCGATTCCACCCGATCATCCAGAATGGCGAGGAGATCGGAGACGGCCTGGTCCGGTCGGTAGGGAATCGCCGCAAAGCCAAAGGATTGCCGGGTCTGGTCATCCTGTCGAGCCTGCTCGACCAGATCCGACATGTAGGATTTCAAGAGCCCGATCTGGTGGCCGGTGAGTTTCATAGGCGCGTCATAGCACGGGGCGACTGGCAAGTGGCTAATGGGCGAGGCGCTGTGACTCAGTCCTCAGCACTCAGCCCCCAGCACTTCCTACCGCCTATAGCCGTTCGCCCCTTGCCATTCCGCATGCATTATCCGCCACCGCCCACAAGGCCGCAAGTCTCGCAGAGTGTCTCGCCGTTACCTTGACCATCGGGGGAAAGCTTCTCTATGATGCCATGTCCTTTTGGAGCCGAGCGATGACTGCCGCAGCCACATCGGTCGAGCGGTACGAGATTACCCTCAACACGCCTCGGGGCCCCGTCACAACCGCGCTGGAGGTCCCGACCGGCTTCGTGCCGGTGACCTCGATTGTGCCCTTGGCTCGCCGATTGGGTGAACGCGCCGCCGAAGAAGAACTTCGCGCGACAGAACAGGCCGCTGTGCCGATTTCCTGCAGAGCAGGGTGTGCCGCCTGTTGTCGCATGATGATTCCACTTTCAGCTCCTGAAGCCTTCGCCCTGAAAGAGTATGTGAACGGGCTCCCCGGCACAGACCGCGATCGATTCACCCGACGCATCGAGGAGACGACGACTGCTCTGCGTCAAGCCGGGTTGCTCGATGCGCTGATCGAGCTGGCGAACACGCCCAAGCCCCTCTCCGATGCGGACATGGATGCGCTGAACCGTGCCTACTATGCCCTGCGACTCCCCTGTCCCTTTCTGGAGGAGGAGCGCTGCTCGCTCTACGAGCATCGTCCATCGGCCTGTCGGGAACTCCTGGTCACTTCGCCTGCGGAACTGTGCCAGGATCTGGTGCACAATCCCGTCGAGCCACTCCCCGTGTCCATTCGGGTGAGTACGGTGCTCGGCCTCCTGTGGGCCGAGCTCACGGACCACGTTCCCCGGTTGATTCCCCTCCCCCTCGCCCTGGAATGGGCTGAACAGCATGACCAAGAGAGCCGGCGAGTCTGGAAAGGCGGCGAGCTCCTCGATCGCGTCCTGGATAAGGTCTGGCGGCTCTTAAGCCAGGCGATGGGCGACGGGAAGTGCTGAGTATCGAGTGCTGAGGACTGAGTCACGACCTATCGCCTATCCGCCCATTGCCTCTCGCCATAGATACGGAAAGGAGCCAGCGAGCCCATGCTTGAACCGGTGATCGCATGCCTCGACATGGAGGGGGTCTTGACCCCGGAGATTTGGATCAACGTGGCCGAGAAGACCGGCATCGCCGAGCTTCGGCTCACGACCAGAGATATCCCGGATTACGACGTCTTGATGACGAAGCGGCTCGGCATTCTCGATCAGCACCAGCTCAAGCTGGCCGACATTCAAGAGGTGATCGGCACGTTGAAACCCTTGGACGGGGCGGTCGAGTTCGTGAATTGGCTGCGGGAACGGTGCCAGGTGATCGTGTTGTCGGACACCTTTTATGAGTTTGCCGCACCGCTGATGCGGCAATTCGGCTACCCGACGCTGTTCTGCAACCGGCTGGAGGTTGACGAAACCGGGCGGATCAGCAACTACCATCTTCGCCAGCGGAATCAGAAGCGCCAAACCGTGGTCGCCCTCAAAAGCCTCTACTTCAAGACCGCGGCCATCGGCGACGCCTATAACGACACCCCTATGCTGCTCGAAGCCGACATCGGCATCTTCTTCCGCCCGCCCGACAAGATCGTGAAGGAGTTTCCCCAAATTCCGGTTACCAGGACTTACGCAGAGATCAAGACACACCTCCACGGCACCCTTGGATTCCAAAAATAAAATCCCCGCTGAGAAGGTTTCCCTTCCCAGCGGGGACTCTTTTTCAGGCTATAGGCCAGAAGCGATGGGCAATGGGTTCATTCCCATCGCCCAGAGCCCATTGCCTAACCTACGGCGCCACGTAGCTACCCGTCCGGGGGACCTTCTCGCAGATGTCTTTCGGCTCCCCATTGGCGGCGGCGCAGAGATGAAACAGCGCGCCCTGGGCGTAGAGCCTCGGTTCCTTGTGCTGATTGTGCGCCGTGGCGTCAATCGCCTCTTCCAGCTTCATGATCGCCAACGCGGGGGCATTGCCGGATCTCGCCTTTGACAAGGCCTCTTGGAGCAAGCCATTTGCCTTGACGATTTGCCGGATGTCCGCCCCGCCGATTTTTGAAAATTCGGCCTGCGCCCGCTTGCCGGAACCCGGCAAGTCCGTCAGCTCAATGATCGCCTGATTGGTCAGCGTGATAGCGTCAGCCAGCTGAGCATGGGCACTCGACGGCGAACCGACAACGAATACTCCTATGACGACAATCATTCCCCATATCATATGTGCAGTCATCTTCCTTACCTCGTTCAGCGAGTAGCCAACAGCAAGCAGCGAATAGCAGGATACGCCTGTGAGACTCCGGCGCCGCCTTCAACTCTTTAACGTTTCCACAAAGCCGTTAAGCATTCTCCCAAGTTCAATCATTCTCTCTGAAAGACTTTCCATCGTTTGCCTTGGGAGATATCCCAGGTCGTGCCCTAGATACAAATGAGATCAGGCTTCCGCGACCGACCCCATTGCCATACCGAGAAACTTGGCAAAATCTGCCTCACTTCGACGTCCCGATCCCTCAGCGATGTTGGCAGCGACCGAGACGACGCTCTCCTCAACTGACCCGTCAAACCCTATTGTTCAGTTTGCGGAAAGACGGCGGTCTCGCGGTACATATCAAACACGAGATCACGGGCTTTCATCCAGGCATCTAACTGGCGAAAATCCCTCATGGTTCCGCGCTATTGGCTGTTTGTTACTCGCTGCTCGCTCATAGAACTTAGAGCTAGAAATTCATCCACAACTGGACCATCCCCCAGCTCTGGTCGGAATCGGTGCCGAGGTTGTCACGAATATATTGGCCGGCGAAGAAGTGCCCGTAG
>FKKE01000441.1_pt2 | contig 33195 bp, 38 predicted proteins | sample 1106331 | NCBI WGS metagenome assembly FKKE01 (sample SAMEA3931202, study PRJEB13176) | freshwater metagenome | biome: Drinking water system; feature: drinking water; material: freshwater | place: China | collected 2013-02-06
TCGTCATGAAGGGGCTTCCGCTCGCCTACGCCAAGGACATGCAGGAAGACAAGGACGGCACCATCCGCGCGCTCTCGGATTTCTCGATCGTGATCGCGGCGACCGCGGGCATGACCCGCGATCTTTCCGCCGACGAAAAGCGCATGAAGTCGATGGCCGGCGACGGCTATTCGACCGCGACCGATCTTGCCGACTGGCTGGTGCAAAAGCTCAACATCCCGTTCCGGGAAGCGCATCACATCACGGGCTCGATCGTCGCCAAGGCTTCTAGCGAGAACCTGCCGCTGCACAGGCTGCCGCTTGCCGACATGCAGGCCGTCGAGCCGCGCATCACCGACGATGTCTTCTCCGTGCTCTCGGTCTCGAAGTCGGTCGCTTCCCGCACCAGCTACGGCGGCACCGCCCCGAAAAACGTGCGGGTGCAGGCAAAGCGTTGGTTAAAGAAACTGGGGCAGGATCCGAAATAGTACGGCTTCTGCGGCCTCGCTTTAGCCGCGGTTTTCCGGTACTAGCCACGCCGCATCTGGGGAGACTTCCTTTGGCCGATTACTCTAACCGCATCGTTCCGATGGCCCTGCTCGCGGGCGCGCTGACGCTCGCCGGTTGCGGCGTGAAGGGCCCGTTGGAGCCGCCGCTTGGCGCGGAGAACATCGCATCCCCGAACCCGCTGCAAACCACGATCACGTCGGACGCGCCGGGCGCGTCGGTCACCTCGACGCCGACCCAGACCGCAACCTCGAAGACGTTGTCGCCGCTCGGCAAACAGGAAGACGGCAAGAAGAAGCGTTTCCGCCAGGGTGGGGTCCCGCTCACCAGCGAGCCGGTAAAACCGGATCAGCCGTTCCTGCTCGACAAGCTCCTCTGATACGCTTCTGATCTGATACTCTCTTTCCAATGCATCACTTCGCCTACCGCAACGGCGTCATGCACGCCGAGGACGTGGACCTGACCGCGCTCGCGCGCGAAGTTGGCACGCCGTTCTATTGCTACTCCACCGCGACCCTCGAGCGTCACTATCGCGTATTCGCGGAAGCGTTCTCCGATGTGCCGTCGCTCGTCTGCTTCGCGCTGAAGGCGAACTCCAATCAGGCCGTGATCGCGACGCTCGCGAATCTCGGGGCCGGCGCCGACATCGTCTCCGGCGGCGAACTCGCGCGCGCACTCGCCGCAGGCGTGCCCGCGAACAAGATCGTGTTCTCCGGCATCGGCAAGACGCGCGAGGAAATGTCCGCGGCGCTGAAGGCCGGGATCTACTGCTTCAATGTCGAGAGCGAGCCCGAACTCCTGGCGCTTTCCGAAGTCGCACAGTCGCTCGGCGTGAAGGCCCCGGTCTCCATCCGCGTGAACCCGGACGTGGACGCAAAGACCCACGCGAAGATCGCGACCGGAAAGAGCGAGAACAAGTTCGGCATTCCGATTTCCCGCGCGCGGGAAGTCTATGCCGAAGCTGCCGAATTGCCCGGCCTTCGCGTGGCGGGCGTCGATATGCATATCGGCAGCCAGATCACTGAACTATCGCCGTTCGAAAACGCGGCGGCGCTGATCGCGGAGCTTGCGCGCGACCTGCGCGCGGCCGGCCACAAGATCGACCATCTCGATCTCGGCGGCGGTCTCGGCATTCCCTACCGGAACGACAACACGCCGCCGCCTTCACCCGCGGAATACGCGGAAGCCGTCAAGAAGCACACCAAAGGTCTCGGCGCGAAGCTCGTCTTCGAAGTGGGCCGCATGATCGTCGGCAATGCCGGCATTCTGGTTTCGCGCGTCATCTACTGGAAGCAGGGCGAAGCGAAGAACTTCCTGATCGTCGACGCCGCCATGAACGACCTGATCCGCCCGACGCTCTATGAAGCGTATCACGAGATCCTACCGGTGACGGAACCCGCGGCGAATGCGCCCTGGTCGGTCGCAGATGTCGTCGGGCCGGTGTGCGAATCGGGCGACTATCTGGCGCTCGACCGCCGCCTTCCACAGATGAAGGAAGGCGACCTCGTCGCGGTGATGACCGCGGGCGCCTATGGCGCGGTGCAGGCATCGACCTACAATACCCGCGCGCTTATCCCGGAAGTGCTTGTCCGCGATGGCGAATATGCGCTGGTGCGCCCGCGTTTCGACACCAGCGCCATCATCGGCCTCGACCGCATGGCGCCCTGGCAGCGCTGAAATACTGCAATGCCGCATTTGTCATTGGCTGCTGCCTTAATCGCCCGGTAGAGTTCTTGCCGGGCATGGGGCGACCCGCAAGGAACCGGCCATTTGAGCGGCGCACCTGATAAGCAGGAAAACGAACTCCCGCCGGGCGTAGTGCGCGAGGCGCTCGCCGCCCTGTCCGTCTCGCTGAAACGGGCGCGGCAGGCACTGTTGTGGGAGAGCGTCTGGCCGGTCGCCGTCTCGCTGCTTTCGGCACTCGGAATTTTCCTGACGCTGTCCTGGGCGGGTCTCTGGATCGCGCTGCCGCCTTACGCGCGCATCGTCGGCGTCGCGCTGTTCGCGCTTCTTCTGATCTCGGCCCTCGTTCCGGCGATCCGCATTCGTATTCCGGGCCTGCGCGATGCGATCACGCGGCTCGACCGCGCGAACCTTGCCGTACACCGCCCGGCAACCGCGCTCACCGACAAGCTCGCGACCAAGGCCGAAGATCCGATGGCGGCCGCGCTGTGGCGCGCGCACCTGCAACGCACCGCGGACGCTGCGAAAAATCTTCGCGCAGGCCTGCCGCAACCGCGTCTCGCGCTGCGCGATCCCTTTGCCATCCGCGCGCTGATACTGCTCGGCGTGGTTGCGACTTTCTTCATCGCTGACAACGACCGCCACCGCCGCCTGATCGCCGCCTTCGACTGGACCGGTGCGCTGACGCCGCGGCTTTACCGGGTCGATGCCTGGATCACGCCGCCGGCCTATACCGGACGAGCTCCGGTCCTGCTCGCGGGCATCCGTCACGACGAGCCCGCGCCTGGCGAAACCGCACTTGTTTCCGTGCCCGCCGGAAGCATTCTGATCGTGCGCGGCACCAATCTCGCGGCACTCGACCTCGTCGTCGAAGGCAATCTCAAAGAAGAACCGAACGCCAGTCCGGACGCCGCCAAGACCGGCATTGAGCGGCACTTCAGGATCACCGAAGACGCGCGGCTCACCGTGAAAGGATTGCCGGTCGGCGAAGCCAAGTGGTCGTTCCGCGCGATTGCCGACCGCGCGCCGGTGATCGAACTCTCGAAGAATCCGGAGATCAGCGGACGCAACGCGCTCACGCTCTCCTACCGCATCGAGGACGACTACGGCGTCGTGAAAGCCGAAGCGCAGTTCGAGCGCGTGGCCCCTCAGGCAAAAAATGCGCTGCCGCCGCGTCCGCTGGTGGAGGCGCCGAACTTCGCACTGTCTCTGCCGCAGGCGCGTACCAAGAACGGCGCGGCGCAAACCGCAAAGGACCTCACCGAGCATCCCTGGGCCGGCGCAACCGTGCGCCTCACGCTTACGGCCCGCGACGAAGCCGGCAACAAAGGCAAAAGCGAAACGCGCGAAACGCGCATTCCGCAACGCTCGTTCCAGAAGCCGCTCGCGCGCGTGCTCATCGAGCAGCGCCGCGAACTCGCGTTCGACGGCAATGCCCGCGGCCGCGTGCAACACGCGCTCGACGCGCTGATGATCGCGCCAGAGCGCTTCACGCCGGAGCCCTCCGTCTTTCTCGGCCTGCGCACCGCAAGCACGCGCCTGAAAATCGCACGCACCGACGACGACCTGCGCGGCGTGATTAACTACCTCTGGGAAATCGCGGTGCTGATCGAGGACGGCACGCTCTCCGATGTCGAGCGCGAACTGCGCGCCGCCGAGAATGCGCTCCGGCAGGCGCTTGAGCGCGACGCCTCGCCGGAAGAAATCAAGCAGTTGATGGACCGCCTTCGCGCCGCGCTCGACCGCTATCTTCAGGCGCTTGCCGAGCAGCAGCGCCGCGACAACAACAATCCCGACCTGCAACGGCCGGATTCCAATACGCGGGTCGTGCGTCCGCAGGATCTCAAGAACATGCTCGATCAGATCGAGCGCATGGCCAGAAACGGCGACCGGCAATCCGCACAGAAGCTGCTCGATCAGTTGCAGTCGCTGATGGAGAACTTGCAGAAGAACCGCAGGCAGGCAGGCCCGCCGCAGAATCAGGACAATCCGCTGGACCAGCTCGGCCGCATGATCCAGCAGCAGCAGCGTTTGCGCGACCGCACCTTCCAGGAAGGGCAACAGAGCCGCCGCCAGCAGCAGCAGCAAGGCCAGCAGAAAAACGGCCGGAACCAGATGGGCCAGTTGCAGCAGGGCCAGGGCGATCTGCGCCAGCAGCTCGAGAAGATGATCGAGCAGCTGCGTAGACAGCAGCAGCAACAGAACGGCGCAGGCGAGGGTCCCGGGAAGGACGCCGCCGACGCGCTCGGCCGCGCCGAAGAGGCCATGCGCGATGCCGAGAACGCGCTCGGCAACGGCGATGCGGACGGCGCGACGGAATCGCAGGGACGCGCGCTGTCGCAGCTACGCCGGGGCGCACAGGCCATGGCCGATGCGATGCAGCAAGGTGGGCCGGGCGATGGCCCCGGCTCCCCGGACGGGCCGGAAGCCGATTCCGCCGAGCGCACCGATCCGCTCGGCAGACCCGTGCGCAACCGCGAATTCGGCGACGACTATACTGTGAAGGTACCCGACGAGATCGACACGCAGCGCGCGCGCCGCGTGCTCGAAGAACTGCGCCGCCGCCTGAGCGATCCGACGCGGCCGCGGCTCGAGCTCGATTACCTCGACCGCCTTCTACAGGATTACTAGGGCTGCGCGAGCAACTCGCGGATTTTCGCGCGCACGTCTTCGATCTGAAACGGCTTCAGGACCACGCCGCGGATCAGCGAGTCCAAGCCGCCCGCGCGTTCGCGCTGATCGGCAAAGCCGGTCATCAGCACGACCGGCAGCCTGGGCCAGTCGCGGGACACGCTGAGCGCAAGCGCAATCCCGTCCATCACGGGCATCGAAATGTCGGTGAGCAGAAGGTCGGCCTCGCCGCCGCCCTGCAAATACTCGAGCGCTTCCGCGCCGTCGGCCACGGCGTGAACCGTGTGACCGTCGAGTTCGAGTGCGCGCGACAGCAGAAGACGCGACGCTTCCTCGTCTTCGGCGATCAGAATCCGGGCCACGGGAACCGCCCTTTCCTGTTACGAACGGCGAAACGAATTCGTCAGCGGACGCTTGCCGTGAGATCGGCGCGCGTCAGAAAGCGGACCATGATTTCCCTGCCTTCCGCCGGCGGCGATGCGAGCCGGCTTTTGAACGGCACGCTTTCGTGAGGATAGAGCACCGACTTCGGCAGAAGTGCGGTCCAGGAATAGATTTCGACACCCTTGTCGCCGAGCACCGAAAGGCGCACGCGCGGCAGTTCGACGGCGCGGTTCGCGATATTGCCGATCTCGCCCTCGATCGCGAGCACGGTGATGCCGTCCTGAATTTCCTGCCGGGTGCGAATGCTTTGAAACTCGAGGCCGCGCAGGTTCACAGGCAACCCTGCCGCCGCATAGAGCGCCGCGAGTTCGGGTGCGGCGCGGACGAAGGACTCGCGGCTGACGATACCGAAGGAAACGACGATGGCGAGCACGGCAGCGAGCGCGCCGAGCGGAAAGCTCTTTTTGCGTTTGCTTGCAGCCGGCGCATATCGCGCCACGGTCTTGCGTTGTGGCGGCGGCGGTGGCGTTTCCTCCGCCGGGGAAATCGCAGGCGCATCTTGGATCGTGACGACCGGGCCGCTCGTGTCTACGCCGCCCGCGGCCAGTGCCGCATGCTGGACACGATCTTCTTCGCTGATTTGTGGGGCCGGCGCGCTAGCGGTCTCGACGGCGCCGTCGGCGAGAACCAGCGATGGCGCTGCGGCGAACCAGGTGGTTTTGCAGGCTGCGCAACGCACCGTGCGTCCGCTCGGCTCCAGCGCCGAAGGACTCACTTCAAAGCCTGCCGCGCAGGACGGGCATTCGATACGCATTGCAACCTCACTCGATACTTACCCGGTCATGATGCCGGAGGACCCGTTAATGGATCGAAAACCGTAACGGCGTCCCGCCGCGCGCCGAAACGCGAGCATTTCAAGGTATTTGGATGCGCCGCCCCGAAACGGGACAGACTTTCGGCGCACTTTTTTCGGGATTGCCGGGCAGGATTCCAGACGGCTGCTTGCCGCAGTTCCACATAGCGTGCTCGATATGAGGGGGATGACAAGGGGAAGCGATCCGCACATGACGCCGCTGGAGCAACCGTCGCAGGTTCGCGGAAGGCGCAAGCGAAGCTTTGCCTCGATCCTGTTCTGGAGTGCCGGCGGCGGCCTCCTCGCATTTCTCGTGGCCAGTTTCGCGGTATTTCTGAACGAGATACCCGTCGCCGGAGCCCGTACGCAACAGAGCGCCGACGGCATCGTCGTGCTGACGGGGGCACCGCAACGCATGTCCGACGCCATCGAACTCCTCGCGAACAACCGCGGGAAACGCCTGCTCGTTTCCGGCGTCAATCCGGCGATCACGGACGAAGAACTGAAGAAGCAGATTCCCGATTTCGCGCGGCTCTCCGAGTGCTGCATCGATCTCGGCCACGAGGCGCAGAACACGCTCGGCAATGCCGTCGAAACCGGGGCCTGGGCGAAGAAGCACGGCTTCAGGTCGCTGCTGGTCGTGACTTCGGCGTGGCACATGCCGCGCGCGCTCTTGCAGCTCGAGCGCGAGACCGACGACATCCGGTTGATCCCCTATCCGGTATTTACCGAGCGGATGCGGGACCAAAGCTGGTGGACGAGCCCGCAAGTCGCCCGCCTTCTCGTTTTGGAATATCTGAAATATCTTGCCGCGCTCGTCCGTGCGGCCTGAGGCAGAAGTCACGGCATTAGGGGAACGGTCGCCGTGCAAGTCTTCCGCTCGATAGTCTTCAATATCGCTTTCTATCTGAACACGCTGCTGCAGATCCTCTTCTACATGCCGCTGCTTCTGCTGCCGCGCCGCTACATCTGGATAGCCGTGCGCTCGTGGGCCGCGGGGAACCACTGGCTTCTCAAGGTCATCTGCGGAATCGAGCACGAGATCATCGGCTTCGACAAAGTGCCCAGCGGCGGCTTCATCGTGGCGAGCAAGCATCAGTCGGCGTGGGAGACATTCACGATCGCGGCGATGATGCCGGACCCGACATTCGTGCTGAAGCGCGAGCTGCAATGGATTCCGCTGTTCGGCTGGTACACGCTGAAGGCCCGCCTGATCCCGGTTAACCGCGGCGCGCGGCAGGCGGCGCTCGACCAGATCAGCAGGATCGGCCGCGAGCGGATGAAGGAGAACCGCCAGATCGTCATTTACCCGGAAGGCACGCGCCGCGCGGTCGATGCCGAGCCGGCCTACAAGTACGGCGTTGCGCACCTCTACAGCGAGCTGAACGTGCCCTGCTTGCCGGTGGCGTTGAATTCCGGTCTTTACTGGCCGCGCCGCTCGCTCCGCTTCACGCCCGGCAAGGTGCGGATGGAGTTTCTCGATCCGATCCAGCCGGGCATGGAAAAGACGGACTTCCTGAAGCGCCTCGAGCACGACATCGAAAGCGCGACCGCACGGCTGGTCGCGCTCGGCCGGGAGGAAATCGCCCGCACGGGAACTTGATTCACATCGTTAAGTTGACTTTAACGATTGATGTTCTAGTTTTGTTCTCATGACACGATTCGAACGAGCGAAATACGCGGGTGAGCTCGCCGCGACCAAGTTTCCGGACCTTGCAGGCCGCTTCCAGTTCTGGTGCGGCGGCTCGGGCCGCCGCTATGCCACCAGCCGCTATCTGCCGGGCCAGACGCCCGCCTACGACCTCGCAGTCTCGCTTTACGTGAAACAGACCGGCGAGGGCCCCCGGGTCATCGCGATCTCGGCGGGACAAGCCGGCGACACCGCCCCGGGAGACGCCGACGAAGTGCACGTGCACGTGGTCGAGCGGATCGAAGCGCTTGCCTTCGCGCACCGCGACCTGCGCGCCTTGCTCGACGGCGGCACCGCACCGGGCAACACGCCCTCCGGCACGCCCGAGCGGAACGTACTTCCGTTTACTCCGCGTCACGCGGCGTAAACGGCCGTTCGCTTTTCAGCCGTTCCGCGAGCCATTCGAGACCGCGATCGCGAATCTCGAGCGCGCGCAGCGCCTCGACGGTCGCAAGCACATAGTCCGGATTGTTTCCCGACTTTCCGTGCCCGCGTTTCACGTATGTGAGTTGTTCCTCGGGCGAGAGCACGCCCGCATATTGCGCATGCCCGCGATCGACGAGGTAACAGACCGCGCTGACGCGGCCCCGGTCGCCGTCGAGCAGATCGACCAGCCGGTATTTTTCCAGATAGACGCTCGTCACCTGCTCGCGCTCGCGCAGGTATTGAATCGTCTGTTCGCGCAGATTACCCGCCACCCGGAATGCGATGCCGCGGCAGCTGCCGCCCTGATCGAGCCCGAGCACGAGCCCGGGACGCTCCGGCGTGCCGCGGTGAAAATGCGAGATCACGCACAGCGCGCGATGCGCCCCGTTGAGCCGCGCGGGGCGCTTTTCCAGGAACTCGAAGCCGGGCCGCCACATCAGCGAGCCATAGCCGAATACCCAGAGATCTTCGCTCATGCGCGGAAACTAGTCGTCGCCGTATGGGCGCACGATCGGGAAGGCGTCCTCGTGCTCGCGCTTCTGCGCGGTGACCGAGATGTGCTCTTTCTCGATCACCTTGCGCCGCGTGAGCCGGCTTTTCGAGAGCGCGTCCACGAGCTTCGGCCCGTCGTTTTCCTCGATCGCCTTGGCGAGCGCCGACAGGTCCTCGTTGAACTGCTTCAGCACGCCGAGCACGGCTTCCTTGTTGTTCAGGAAAATATCGCGCCACATGGTCGGGTTCGACGAGGCAATGCGCGTGAAATCGCGAAACCCGCCCGCCGAATACTTCATCACTTCGGCTTGTGTCGCTTCCTCGTGCTTGAGTCCGGTATGGAAGATCGCAAAAGCAATGAGATGCGGGAGGTGGCTCGTAATCGCGAGCGCCTCGTCGTGATGCTGCACGGACATGACTTCGACTTCCGAGCCGAGCGCCTTCCAGAACCTGCGCACGGTTTCGACGGCCCTGTCATTCGCGCCGTCGAGCGGCGTCACGATGCACCAGCGGTTCTCGAACAGATCGGCAAGTCCCGCTTCCGGCCCCGAATGTTCGGTCCCCGCGAGCGGGTGCGCAGGCACGAGATGCGCGGATTTCGGCAGATGGGGGAGCATGTCGCGCACGACCGCTCCCTTCACCGAGCCTACGTCAGTGACAATGGCACCGGCTTTAAGATGCGACCCGATTTCCGCGGCCAGCGCGCCGTATTGTCCGACCGGCACGCAGGCGACGACGAGATCGGCGTCGCGCGCTGCGTCTGCGCTCGTATCGACCACCTTCGCGATCCCGAGACCCAGTTCGGCGACGGTCTTGCGCACCTTCGGCGAAGCGTCAGTCACGACGACTTCGCGCGCGGCGCGGTTCGCCACGGCCGCGCGGGTGATCGACGAGCCGATCAGTCCTTGCCCGATGATGGCGAGGCGATTTACGACCGGCGCCATGACACCGGGGCCTTCATTTCAGGAACTCGGCAAGCGCCGCGATCACCGCCTTGTTCTGCTCCTCGGTGCCGATGGTCATGCGCAATGCATTCGGCAGTTTATAGGCCGCCATCTGGCGCAGCACGATGCCGCGCGAAATCAGGAAAGCGTCCGCCTCTTTCGCGCCTTTGCCGGGCTTCGAAGGAAAGTGCATCAGCACGAAATTGCCGACGCTCGGCGTGACTTCGAGACCGAGTTTCTTCAATTCGTCCGAAACCCACGGCAGCCACTTCATGTTGTGTTCGACCGCCTTCTCGACATGCGCAAGATCGGTGAGCGCAGCGGCACCCGCCGCAATCGAAGGTGCGCCCATATTGAACGGCCCGCGCGTGCGGTTCACGGCATCGACGATTGCCGCCGGCCCGTACATCCAGCCGATGCGGAGCGCGGCAAGCCCGTGGATCTTCGAGAAGGTCCGCGTCATCACGACGTTTTCGCTCGATCCCGCAAGCTCGATACCCGCTTCGTAGTCGTTCTTGCGGACATACTCGGCGTAGGCGGCATCGATCAGAAGGATCACGTTGCCGGGGAGCGCCGCATGCAGGCGGCGCACTTCGGAGATCGGCGTGTAGGTTCCGGTCGGATTGTTCGGGTTTGCGAGAAACACCATCCGCGTCTTCGGCGTGACGCAGGCGAGAATAGCATCGACATCGGTCGAAAAATTCTTTTCCGGTGCGATCACGGGCGTCGCGCCCGCCGACAGCGTCACGTTGCGGTACATCAGGAAGCCGTGCGTCGTGTAGATCGCCTCGTCGCCGTCCTTGAGGTAAGCGCGGGCGAGCACGGCAAGCAGTTCGTCAGAGCCCGCGCCGCAGACGATGCGGTTCGGGTCGAGGCCGTAGGTCTTGCCGATCATTTCGCGCAGTTCGGTCGCGCCGCCGTCGGGATAAAGCTCCAGCGTATCCGCGCCGCGCTTGTACGCTTCAATCGCCTTCGGGCTCGCGCCGAGCGGCGTCTCGTTCGAAGAAAGCTTGATCACCTTCGCAGCGCCCGGCGCATGGCTGCGGCCGGGAATATAGGCGTCGATTTCCATGACGCCGGCACGCGGCTGCGGACGAAGGGACTTACCTGAAGCGCTCATTGTATTGAACCTGGTACTGAACCTGATGAAACGTGAATTAGGATTTGGGCGGGACGGTATAGCGGGTCGCGTGGCCGCCGACGAGGGCCGACGAGCGCACCGAGGCACCCGCCTCTTTCAGCGAAGCGAGCACCTGCTCGGCCTTGCGGCTCTGCGGCACCGAAATGAGCAAGGCCGCGCTGTCGAAGCCGCTATCCGGCTGCGCGACGACTTCCGCGAGCGGCGCAAGCGCACGCGCGACCGAAGTGTTCCAGCCCGCCACATGCACGCTCCAGACTTCGACTTCGTTCAGTGCCGCGTCCGCGGGCAGCGGCTTCGAAACCACGAACAACGGCAAGGCCGCCGGGTGATCGCCGCGTTCGACGAACGGAAGCCGTGCGATGATCTTCGGTTTGCCCTCGCCTTCGAGCGCAGTCCACCACGGCTTTCCGCCTGCAACCGCTTCCGCGCGCACCAAGCCCAGATCGCCGCGCGAAGCCGCGACCGCATCGACCACTGCGCTCGCTCCGACATGCTGCACCACGGGCACGGTGTAGCCGAAGTGGAAACGCACGCTGTCGCGCACCAGCGCATCGCCGGACGAAAGATCGACGTGCACCGAATAAGCCTGCTGCACGTAAGTGAAGGTCGCGATGATGACGCGCCAGATGCTCTCGACCGTGTCGAGCGGAAGAATGCCGCGATGCCGCTCCACCAGCGCTCGCATCATCGAGGCCTCGCGCGCGGGCCGGAACGCCGAGCCGGTTTCGCCGGATTTCTTGACCGAAATCAGGGTGTCGATGATCCCGGAGCGCTCGATCAGAAGCTCGTGCATCGCCCGGTCGATCCGATCGATTTCGGCGCGCAGGTCCGCTAGCGTGGGCTGTTGCCCCGCTGCTGGCTTCGAACTTGGCGTATTAACCATGGTGCTGCGCCGGTCTGACAGGATCGGACCCTGATAGCGCGGGTGCCGCCCCAAGCAAAGAATTCATTGACCGTTCAGGCCCCGCTGCCTACCTCCCTTTGGCCCTGCTATGCTGGCAAAGGGCGGCCGAGGACGTGATGAGTATCGTTCGCATCGAACGTGGAGACAAAGCGAGCCGCGCGGAAATCATCCGCCGCGAGGCAGACGAACCGCGTTCGCTGCTGGTCCGCTTCGGCAAGGACAAGCCACTGAAGCTCGATGCCGGGGTCGAACTTTCCTCCTATCAGATCGCATACCAGACTTACGGCGAACTCAACGCCGAACGCTCCAACGCAATCCTGATCTGCCATGCGCTCACCGGCGACCAGCACGTCCATAACGTGCATCCCGTCACCGGAAAGCCGGGCTGGTGGGATTCGATGATCGGCCCGGGTCTGCCGATCGATACCGACCGCTTCTTCATCATCTGCGCGAACGTGCTCGGCGGCTGCATGGGCACGACCGGCCCCGCCTCGACCAACGAAGCGACCGGCGAGCCCTACGGCCTCACCTTCCCGGTCGTCACGATCCGCGACATGGTGCGCGCGCAGGCGGCGCTCCTCGATCACCTCGGCATCGATCAGTTACTCAGCGTGATCGGCGGTTCGATGGGCGGCATGCAGGTGCTGCAATGGGCAGTGACCTATCCTGAGCGCATTTTCTCCGCGCTACCGATCGCGACCGCGGCAAGGCACTCGGCGCAGAACATCGCCTTTCACGAAGTCGGACGTCAGGCGGTGATGGCCGATCCCGACTGGCACAACGGCAAGTATCACGCCGAAGGCACGAGCCCGCATCGCGGCCTCGCGGTCGCGCGCATGGCCGCGCACATCACCTATCTTTCGGACGCGGCGCTGCACCGGAAGTTCGGCCGCCGTTTGCAGGACCGCGAGTTGCCGACCTTCGGCTTCGACGCGGACTTCCAGGTCGAAAATTATCTCCGCTATCAGGGATCGAGCTTCGTCGAGCGTTTCGACGCGAACAGCTATCTCTACATCACGCGCGCGATGGATTACTTCGACCTCGCGGGCGAGCACGGCGACGTGCTTGCGAACGCGTTCCGCAACCTCAAGGCGCGCGTCTGCATGGTGTCCTTCACCTCGGACTGGCTGTTCCCGACCGAAGAGGCGCGCGACATCGTGCATGCGCTGAACGCCGCCGGCGCCCCGGTTTCGTTCGCCGAAATCGAGACCGACAAGGGTCACGACGCCTTCCTGCTCGACGAACCCGAATTGTTCGCGATCGTGCGCGGCTTCCTCGACGCGGCGGCGAAAAAGCGCGGCGTGAAAGCGCCGAAATAAATCATGCTCACCAGCACCAATCAGGGCGCGTTCGCCGCGCATCCCGTTCCGAAAGCTCCGCGCGTCGATCTCGTGGTCGTCGCCAACATGGTGGAGCCCGGTTCGCGCGTGCTCGACGTCGGATGCGGCGACGGCGAACTGTTGCAGCTTCTGTCCGAGACCCGCGACGTCGATGGCCGCGGCATCGAGATTTCGCGCGACGGTGTGAACGAATGCGTCGCCAAGGGCCTCGCCGTGATTCAGGGTGACGCCGACACCGATCTCGTCGACTACCCGGACAACACCTTCGATTACGTAATTCTCTCCCAGACGCTGCAAGCGACGCGCCGCCCGCGCTGGGTGCTCGAGCAGATGCTCCGCATCGGCAAGCGCGTGATCGTGTCGTTTCCGAATTTCGGCCACTGGCGCATCCGCGGACAGCTGGTCTGGTACGGACGGATGCCGGTCACGAGAAACCTGCCGGTGAGCTGGTACGACACGCCGAACATCCACTTCTGCACCATCCGCGATTTCGTGGACCTCACGCGCGAACTCGAAGTGAAGATCGAACGCGCGGTCGCCTTCGGCCCGAGCGGAGTTCGGGTGCGCTTCGATGCGCCGTGGTGGTTCTGGAATCTGTTCGGCGAGCAGGCCGTGTTCCTGCTCTCGCGCAAAGGCTGATCGCTCAGGCAGGCGCCGTTCCCGGCGCGCTTCCGGGCGCGAACACCCGGACCTCCCGCGTCTTTTTTACCTGCACCGGCCGCCACACCTGCTTCGTCGCTTCCACGATGTGCAGGCCGTAGAACGGCAGCGACAGGCTGACGCCGACGCGCTCCCATGCCGGCGCGGAACGCAACAGCCACTTGCGCTGAAAGGGCGGCATCCAGAGCGCTTCATGCCAGCCGACCGGCGTGAACAGCGCCTCGCGCAGAAGCGATACGAGTTGCGAGCGGGAAAACGGCTGGCCGTGGCCGAAGGGCGTCGAATCCATGCGCGCCCAGGGACCGGCCCGGTTAGGCACGACCAGAAGGAGCTTGCCGCCCGGCGAAAGCACCCGCCAGACTTCCCGCAGCATGTCCGCTCCATGCGGCGTCATTTCGAGCGCATGCACCGCGAGCACGCGATCGATCACCGCATCGCGCAACGGCAGCGAAGTCTCGAACACGAGCGAGGAAAGCGTAGGCGCCGCGGTCGGCCATTTCACGACGCCTTGTGCGGCGGGCATGAACGCGAAGGTCCGCTCGCCTTCTTCGCGAAAGATGCCGAGATAAGGCGTCGCATAGCCGAGCCCGAGAATGTACTCGCCCTTCGCATCCGGCCAGCGCGCGCGGATCGTACGGCCGAGCAGACGGCGCGTCATCTTGCCGAGCGGCTGTGCATAAAAGGAACGTAAGTCTACGACGTCGAGGAACATGCGCGCTCCGCAGGAACTGGCCGCAGACTAGCCTCGCACTGCCGCCGCCGAAAGCGTAACTTGCGGCGCAGATAGCGGGCGACTACGGTCCATTCGAATCGAAATGCGGAGCAAGTCATGGCGGTCGAAGTACGGCTCATTCCGTGCCTGAGCGACAATTACGCCGTTCTCGTGCACGAACCGGTGAGCAAGACCACGGCGCTCGTCGACGCGCCGGAAGCGGCGCCTATCCTCGCTGCCCTCGACAAGGAAGGCTGGAAGCTCACGCACATTCTGATTACGCATCACCATCCGGACCATGTGCAGGGCATCAAGGCGATCCGCGCCAAGTTTCCGGTTCCCGTCTATGGCCCGCGTGCGGAAGCCGAGAAGATTCCCGACATCTCCGTGAAACTCGGACATCTCGACGTCGCGGAAGTCGGCCCGCTGCGCGCGAACGTGATCGACACGCCGGGTCATACCGCCGGGCACATCGTCTATCACTTCCCGAAGGAAGCGCTGCTTTTCTCGGGCGACACGCTGTTCGCGCTCGGCTGCGGGCGACCGTTCGAGCGCCCGGCGGAAGTGCTCTGGCAATCGCTCCTGAAGCTGCGCGATCTGCCGCCGGACACGAAAATCTATTGCGGCCACGAATACACGCTTTCGAACGCGAAGTTCTCGGTCACGGTCGATCCCCGGAACATGCAGTTGAAAGCGCGGCTGAAGCAGATCGAAGAGATGCGGGCAAAAGGCCAGCCGACCGTTCCTTCCACGATGGAAGAAGAGATCAGCACCAATCCGTTCCTGCGCGCCGACGACCCGGCGGTACAGGAAACGGTCGGCATGAGCGGCGGCGATCCGGCTGCGGTCTTCACGAAACTTCGCGAACTCAAGAACACCTTCCAGTGAGCATCGAGCGGAAGCCGGCTTCGGAGATCGTACGGCTACTGAATCTGCAGCCGCATCCCGAAGGCGGGCATTTCCGCGAAACCTTCCGTGACATGCGCCAGATCGGCGGGCGATCGGCCTCGACCCTGATCTATTTCCTGCTTGCGAAAGGCGAGCGTTCGCACTGGCATCGCGTGGACGCCGCCGAAGTCTGGCATTTCTACGCAGGCAGCCCGCTTTCTCTGCAATACGCCGCGAGCGACCGCACGCCGCCCGCTTCCGTCATCCTCGGGAACGACATCGAGAACGGCCAGCAGCCGCAATTCGTGATACCGCAGGGCAACTGGCAGGCGGCGGAAAGCCTCGGCGAATGGACGCTCGTGGGCTGCACCGTCGCGCCGGGATTCGAATTCGCAGGCTTCGAGCTCGCTAGGAAAGATTGGAGTCCGGGGCCTTTGGCCTAGGCTTCACGAACATATCCTTCGCGGCAACCACGCCGCCGAACGAAATCAGCATGGCGGCAAGTCCCAACGTCCAGCTCGGCTCCGCGTAGCCCGCGACAACAAGAAGGATCGTCGACAACAGCGGCGCTGCGTAGGACGCGGCACCGAGCGCGCGGATGTCGCCGAACTTCACACCGCGATCCCAGGCATAGAACGCGAGCCCGAGCGGGAAGATTCCGAGGATGAGAACCGCGAGCCATTGCGTCGCCGAAGACGGCCACACCGTCTGCTCGAACGCGAGATGACAGACCAGCGAAAGCCCCGACGTCGCGAGGCAGAACCCCGCGACGGCATCGCTCGGCACATTCTTGAAGGGACGCGACAGCACCGAATAGCTGGACCATGCGAGCGCCGCGCCAAGCGCGCAGGCGTAACCGACAACATATTCCCGCTTGATCTCGACGCCGCGCATCCCTGCGATCAGCACGAGCGTTCCGGCAAGGCCGAGCAGAACGCCTAGAATGTGATGTGATTTCAGCTTCTCGTCGGGCAGCAAGGCCGAAAACAGCACGATCAGGAGCGGCCAGAGATAGTTGAAAAGCTGCGCTTCCGCGGGCGGCGCGAGACGAAGTGCCGCGAAATAGAGCGCGTGGTAGCCGAACAATCCGCCGACGCCGAGCAGCCAGACGAGAAGCGGCTGCTTCAGCGAACGCGCCGCCGCCGGACGCCATAGCCAGCTCACGACGCCAATCATTCCGCCAATCGCGAAGGTAATCGCCGCCAGTTGAAACGGCGGCATCGTCCCGCTCGCGACCGTCAAGAGAGACAGGAACGACCACATGAAAACGGCGGCGAAGCCGGTAAGCGTCGCCGCCGTTTGTGATGACTGAGAGTTCATTCGCTAACCGATCGAAGACCCCCACCCTTAAATCCCTCCCCCAGCGGGGGAGGGAAGCGAGCGTTAGCGAGCGGGTGGGTGTAATAACTAAGTGATGTACTGCGCGCCGTTCACGGTCATCGTGGAGCCGGTGATGAAGCCGGCGTCGTCGGAAGCGAGAAACACCACGCAGCGCGCGATCTCTTCTGGCTCGCCTAAACGCCCGACTGGAATGGCCGGAAGAATGCTCTTCTCGAGCACCTCCTTCGGCACCGCCTGCACCATCTCGGTGTTGATGTAGCCGGGGCAAATCGCGTTCACGGTGATGCCGGCCTTGGCCGACTCCTGCGCCAGCGCCTTGGTGAAGCCGATGTCGCCGGCTTTGGCCGCCGAATAATTCGTCTGGCCCATCTGGCCCTTCTGGCCGTTGATCGAGGAGATATTGATGATCCGGCCGAACTTGCGGTTACGCATGCCCTCGATCACCGGGCGGCACATATTGAAAAGCGAGTTCAGGTTCGTGGTGATGACCTGATTCCACTGTTCGACCGTCATGCGGTGAAGCATCGCGTCGCGCGTGATCCCCGCGTTGTTCACGAGAACATCGACCGGGCCGAGATCGGCCTCTACTTTCTTGATGCCTTCCGCGCAGGCGTCGAACGAACTCACGTCCCATTTGTAGACGGAAATACCGGTCTCGCTTTTGAACTTCGCGGCCGCCTCGTCATTGCCGGCGTAGTTCGCCGCAACCTTGTAGCCAGCCGCCTTTAACGCCTTCGCAATGGCAGCCCCGATCCCGCGGGTGCCGCCGGAAACCAACGCAACTCGAGCCATTTCCTTCCCCTGTATATCGTCCGGCCTTCCCGCCGGATCTGATTTCCCGGACGCGATCTCCGCGCGTCCGGGAGTTTTCGTCAATGCTGCTTCAGGCTCAATTCCGCTCGACGCAGAGGGCGATGCCCATGCCGCCGCCGATGCAGAGCGTGGAAAGGCCCTTCTTCGCGCCGCGGCGTTCCATCTCATGCAGAAGCGTTACGAGCACGCGCGCGCCGGAAGCGCCGATCGGGTGGCCGATGGCGATCGCGCCGCCGTTCACATTCACCTTGGCCGGGTCCCAGCCCATGTCGCGGTTCACGGCACAGGCCTGCGCCGCGAAGGCTTCGTTGGCCTCCACGAGGTCGAGGTCCTGCACGTTCCAGCCGGCTTTCTTCAGCGCCGCACGCGACGCCGGGATCGGGCCCGTACCCATGACCGCCGGATCTACGCCCGCCTGCGCCCATGAAGCGATGCGCGCGAGAATCTTCTTGTTTTGCTTCTTCGCCTCGCTCTCGCGCATGAGCACGAGCGCCGCCGCACCGTCATTGATGCCCGACGCATTCGCTGCGGTGACCGTGCCTTCCTTGTCGAAGGCGGGCTTCAGCTTCGCCATGGCGTCTAAGGTCGCGCCATCGCGGATATATTCGTCGGTATCGAATACGATGTCGCCTTTCTTCGAGGCGATGGTGACGGCCGCGATCTCGTCCTTGAACTTGCCGGCCTTCTTCGCGGCTTCCGCCTTGTTCTGCGAAGCCACCGCGAATTCGTCCTGCTGCTGGCGCGTGATCTGCCACTGCTTCGCGACGTTCTCGGCAGTGCCGCCCATGTGGTAGCCGTTGAAGGCGTCCCACAGACCGTCCTTGATCATCGTGTCGATGAACTTCACATCGCCCATGCGATGGCCCGCGCGAAGATGCGCTGCATGCGCCGAATTCGACATCGACTCCTGACCGCCCGCGACGACGATCTCCGAGTCTCCATTCATGATCGACTGATAGCCGAGCGCGACCGTGCGCAAGCCCGAACCGCAGACCTGATTGACGAGCCACGCGGGCGTTTCGTTCGGCAGACCCGCCGCCTTTGAAGCCTGACGCGCCGGGTTCATGCCCTGCGCCGCGGTCAGCACCTGACCGAAAATGAGTTCCGAAACCTGGCCGGCTTCGACGCCGGCGCGCTTCAGCGCTGCCTGAATTGCAACCTTGCCGAGTTCGTGCGCCGGCGTTCCTGCGAGCGTACCGTTGAAGGCTCCGACCGGGGTACGCGCTGCTCCGACAATGACCACTCCGTCCGCCATTTCCTGCTCCTAACCATTCGCCTTGTTTTGCTGACTTTTTCAGCGGCGCTGTCCCCGTATTGGACCCCGGCCACCGGCACCTGCCAAGCCTATATAGGCTTAATGCTGCTCTGCGTCATTCGTTTACCGGCATCGCACAAAGCGGTAGCCGCAGTGCGGAAAAGGCCTTAGTCTTTCGGCTAGTTCAGCGGGGGATACGCTCGCGTAGCGTGAGGGAGTGAGTAATGGCCAAGCCGCAAGAACCGGTAACGATCAAGAAATACGCCAACCGACGGCTCTACAACACGGGCACCAGCGCCTACGTCACGCTGGAAGACCTCGCCGTCATGGTGAAGTCGGGCGAAGACTTCGTGGTCTATGACGCCAAGACCGGCGAGGACATCACCCGCTCCGTCTTGACCCAGATCATCTTCGAGCAGGAAGGCAAGGGCGGACAGAACCTCTTGCCGATCAATTTCCTGCGGCAGCTCATCCGCTTTTATGGCGACTCGATGCAGCTTCTGGTCCCGCGCTATCTCGAAACCTCGCTCCAGCACTTCACGCAGGAGCAGGAGAAGTTTCGCGATCAGATGGGCAAGACCTTTAACATCCCGGGCTTCGGCGCCTTCGACGAGCAGGTGAAGCGCAACATGGAAATGTTCCAGCGCGCTTTCACGATGTTTCTGCCGACCGCAAAAGAGAACGTCGCGAACCCGCCCGCCGAAGCCGGCGGCGACGACATCGACGCGCTCAAGCGCCAGGTCTCGGAGATGCAGAAGAAGCTCGACAAGATCGGCGAATAAGCCGGTCGAACACAGAATAAGAAGAAGCCGGCTGCTTAGCCGGCTTTTTTGTTGTCTTCGTTCTGCGGCGCCGCGCGCGGCGGCTGGAAATCCACGAAGCTGCCTTTGCCGGCGAGCTTCGCCTGCTCGAGCGCGATGTGCGCGTGAACCATGATTTCTCCGGCGTCGCGGGCATAGCGCGGCGCAACCACCCCGCCCGCCGTCACCGACATCCCGAGCGGGCCCGCGGAAGTTTCGAACGGCGCTTCGCGTACCGCGCTGACGAAGCGATTTCCCGCAATGAAAATATCTTCAAGCGAGCACTCGTGCAGCACGATCCCGAATTTATTGTCTGAGAAGCGGCCGATCAGGTCCTTGCCGCGCTTGAAGGTCCGGAGCCGCTCCGCGATCGCAGCGATCGCCTGATCGCCGACGCCGAATCCGTAGGTCTGGTTGCAATAGGACAGATCGTCGATGGCCGCGATGATGAAGCCGAAACTCGTTTTGAACTTGGTGGCGCTCTCGAACTCGTCCGCAATGGCTTTGGTCAGCACCGCGCGGTTGAGCCCGCCCGTCAGCGGATCGGACTGGGACAATATCCGCAGTTCCTGTTCCTGCTGGTGTCGCGCGGTGATGTTGCGGATGATGCCGTCGGCCCGCGCAGGCTTGCCGTCGGCGCCTGCGAACCAGCGGCCGACATCCTCGATCCAGGTCACCTGACCCGGCGCACGCTGCTTGAGCGCATACCTAATCTCGTAAGGGCTCCCCGCGCCTCCGTCCTTGCGCTGGTCGCCGAACACCGCGTCGTAGCGGCTCTGCATGCTTTCCGGCGCGAGCAACGCACCGAATGCGCGGCCCGTCGAAATCTGGTCGAACGAGACCACGTTCAGGATCGCAGGCGCGTTCCCGCTCCATTCGATCACGTCCGACGCGCAGTTCCATGAATAGGCGGCTTCGCCGCTCGCAAAAAGCACCGACGCAATACGTTCGGGCGACAGCATCGGCATGGTTACCGGCTTGTCTTCGCCGTGAATCGGCATGAGTCGCGCGCTGCGCGCTGGCTCGGTCACTGTTCGCTTCCCCGTCTCTTGTTCTTGGCCGTCGCATTACGCCGCGGGGATTAATGACGGGTCACTTCGGGCCGCGCTTCGGCCGCGATCCTTAACGGGACGTTACAAACGGACCGAGGCTTGCACCGGATGAGAGGCAACAGACCGAGTTGTCCCGTTCAGAGACGCATCATGGATTTCGAGGCGAAGGTTACGAGCGAGAATTACGGCGGGTGCCGCGCTCTGGTGCCGTTAACCGCGACGCCTTCCCGCGAGGTTCGCTTCTGCCCGCGCGCGAATGCCGCTTTCGTCACGCAACTCGCAGCGAACGTGAACGGCTTTTCGCAGTACCGCGCCAGGCGCCGGACGAACCCGGAAGCAGGCGCGAAAAGCTACCGCACCACGATTGCGGACGCCCTTGCCAACAAACCCAACGGCCTGAATCTGAACTACGTCGCCTGAGGATCGATCGAGAAATCGCGGCGCGCGGTGCGTACCGCGACCGACCAGCCGCCGAGCACGTCGACCAGCGCAATGATCAGGAGGATCATGAAGGTGGAAGTGCCCGCCTCGCGCACCAGCAGGAATTCGATCAGCGCGCCGATGAAGATCAGCGTCGACAACACGTGATCGAAGATCGACCGCGCGGTGTTGCGCGCGGCTTTCAGCACTTCGAAGAACAGCAGAAACAGCGTGAAGGCGATCAGGAGATCGCCTGCGGAAATCGCCCACTCTGCGCCGGAAGGCAGCCGCGGCGAGAAGATCGCCGCAGTCCATGACGTTCCCGGCATCAGGAACGCGATCATGTTGTAGATCGCGAACGAAATCAGCAGCAGCGGAAAGGCGACCATGACCGGCTCTCTTCTCCGTGCGTGCGGTTTCGATTGAAGGTTTAGTTTTCCGCCTTCGTCTTCAGAACCTGGCGGCCCTTATACATGCCGGTCTTCAGGTCGATGTGATGCGGACGGCGCAGTTCGCCCGAGTCCTTGTCCTCGACATAGGTCGGCGCCTTCAGCGCGTCGGCGGAGCGGCGCATGCCGCGGCGCGAGGGCGAGGTTTTTCGCTTGGGAACGGCCATTGTGGTCTCCGGAAACGGCCCTCGGGTCGCGGAGACCGGGCCGAAAAATCTGTCTGGAAGCCCGGGCTTATAGAGGAATGATTTGGGCCCGGCTAGCCGGTTCATTTTTGCGCATGATCTGGTCTGAAAACCGGTATCCACTTTTCGGGATCATGCGCTAGTCCCTTGGAATCACGCAGGAAACGGCACCCGGCCCGTTGTTTCCGGCAATCCTGAGCCGGGTCTGTGCGGCTCTGGAGAGCTGCGGACCGGGCCGCTGCGGGTTGCGGAGAAGCGGATTGGGCAGCGCGCCCGCCAGAAGGGCCGCCTCCTGTGCGCTCAGGTCGCGCGACGGCTTCCTGAAGAAGCGCCGCGAAGCCGCCTCGACGCCGAACTCGCCCTCCGGGCCCCACTCGGCGATGTTGAGGTAAATCTCCATCATGCGGCGCTTCGACCAGATCGTGTTCATGTAAAAGGCGAGCGGAACTTCGAGCGCCTTTCGGATCACCTGCCGGCCCGGCCAGAGAAACAGGTTCTTCGCGACCTGCATCGGAATCGTCGAAGCGCCTCGCGCATCGCCCTCTTCCGCGTACTCGTCGATCACGCTCTGCAATTCGCGCCAGTCCACGCCGTAATGCGAGCAGAAGCGGCCGTCCTCGCCAGCGACCACCATACGCACGACATGCGGGGAAATCTCCGAGATCGGCGTCCATACGCGCTCGACACGCTGCAACGTCGCCCAGCGCCAGAGCATAAGCGTGGATACCGGCGGCACGATCCAGTAGAGCGGAACGAGAATGACGGGGATCAGCGCAATCCCGAGCGCGATACGCGCGGCAAGCCCGCGTATGCCATAGCGGCGGATCAACCCGTGTTCGCGCTGGATCGAATACTCGTAGGATACGGGAAACGGAAACGACCGCGCCGCTCCATCGTTCTGCGCGCTGGTTCGCGCGTCTTGTAGCGGCCGGTCCTCGCTCATGCGGTTGCATTAGAACGGCCGGCGCCGGTCGCGGCAAGCCTTGTTTGACGGCGGCAAGCCGGTACGGCACGAAAGGCAAGCAGCACGGCCAATTCGCATGAATGCTCCCACCCAATTCGAAATGCGGCTTACGTCGTTCGTCCTCCGCGTCGAAGAGGCGCTCGAAGATGTTCTCGGCAGGAGTCCGCTCCCCGGCGAACTGGCGCGGCCCGCCCGGCTGCGCGACGCCATGGCATATGCCGTGCTTGGCGGCGGCAAGCGTCTTCGTCCGTTGCTGGTCGTCGAGACGGCCGGATTGTTCGGCGTCGACTTTCACTATGCGCTGAACACCGGGATCGCGTTCGAACTCCTGCATTGCTACTCGCTCGTGCATGACGATCTGCCTGCGATGGACAACGACGACACGCGGCGCGGCAAGCCCACGGTGCACAAGGCTTTCGACGAAGCTACCGCGATCCTCGCCGGCGACGCCTTGCAGACGCTCGCTTTCGATGTGCTTACGCGCGAGACCACGCACAACGATCCCGCGGTGCGCACGGCGCTCGTGCGCTGTCTCGCCGCCGCAAGCGGCATCGGCGGCATGGCGGGCGGCCAGATGCTCGATCTCGAGGCGGAAGGAAGGTTCACCGGCGACAAGACGCCGCCTCCGCTCACGATCGAGGAAATCGAACGCCTGCAACGCATGAAGACCGGCGCGCTGCTCTCGGCCTGCTGCCGCGCGGGCGGCATTCTCGGGAAGGCCGATAACGATGCGCAGCGCGCACTCGAACGCTACGGCCGCGCCATCGGCTTCGCGTTTCAGCTCGCGGACGATCTGCTGGATGCCGAGGGCGATGCCGCGGAGGTCGGAAAAGCAGTCGGCAAGGATGCCGCGAAAAACAAGGCTACCTTGGTCTCCGCGCTCGGGCCGCTCGCCGCACGACGGAAACTGAACGATCTTGTCGACGATGCAAAACGGGCGCTGAGATCTTTCGGCACGCGCGCCGAATGGCTCGTCGCCTGCGCCGATTTCGTGGCGACAAGAAAATCCTAGGCGCTATTCCGCAGCCGGCTTTTGCGCGGCGCCGCCGAAACGCCGCGCGACATAATCTTCCACGATCTGCTTGAAGTCGGCGGCAAGCGTGGCCCCTCGCAGCGTCATCGCCTTCTTGCCGTCGATGAAGACGGGAGCCGCCGGCGCTTCGCCGGTGCCGGGAAGCGAGATGCCGATGTCGGCGTGCTTCGATTCGCCGGGACCGTTCACGATGCAGCCCATCACCGCGACGTTCAGCGTTTCCACGCCCGGATACTTCTTCTTCCACTCCGCCATGCTGTCGCGGATGTAGCTCTGGATTTCGAACGCAAGCTCCTGAAACACCGTCGAAGTCGTGCGACCGCAGCCGGGGCAGGCCGCGACCAACGGCACGAACGTGCGGAAGCCCATCGTCTGCAAGAGCTCCTGCGCCACCTTCACTTCGAGCGTGCGGTCTCCGTTCGGCTCAGGCGTGAGCGAAATGCGGATGGTGTCGCCAATGCCCTGCTGCAACAGGATCGAAAGCGAAGCTGCGGAGGCAACGATGCCCTTCGAGCCCATCCCGGCTTCGGTTAAGCCCAGATGCAGCGCGTATTCCGAACGCCGTCCGAGATCCTGATAGACGGCGATCAGATCCTGCACCGCCGAAACTTTCGCGGAGAGAATGATCTGTTCGCGCTTCATGCCGAGTTCCTCGGCACGCGAAGCTGAGATGAGCGCGGACTGCACCAGTGCCTCGCGCGTCACCGCGCGCGCCTCCACCGGCTTCGCGGATTTCGCGTTCTCGTCCATCAGATGCGTAAGCAGCTCCTGATCGAGCGAACCCCAGTTCGCGCCGATGCGGACGGGCTTGCCGTGTTGCATCGCGATTTCGATGATCGAGGAGAACTGCTTGTCGCGTTTTTCGCGAAAGCCGACGTTGCCGGGGTTGATCCGGTACTTCGCGAGGGCTTCCGCGCAGGCCGGGTGATCGGCCAAGAGCTTGTGGCCGATGTAATGGAAGTCGCCGACCAGCGGCACGTTGAGGCCCATCTTCGCGAGCCGGTCGCGGATATGCGGCACCGCCGCTGCCGCCTCGTCGCGGTCGACCGTGATCCGCACGATCTCCGAGCCCGCGCGGAACAGGTCGGCGACTTGCGCTACGGTTTTCTCGAAGTCGGCGGTGTCGGTATTCGTCATCGACTGCACGACGATCGGTGCACCGCCGCCGACGGTGACGTTTCCGACCTGAACCGGCACCGACACGCGCCGCGCCGCCGCACCGAAATTTGCTTCGCCCGATTCGCGCATGTTCATCGCTTCGGCTTCTTCCGGCAGGGGCCGCAGATCCCGCTCACTTCGATGATCGAATAACGCGCCTCGAAGCCCGCCGCTTTCGTGGTCTTGGCGACGTCACGGCTGAAGGCGGCCGCCTGCATCTCCGCGACCGCGCCGCATTTTTCGCAGAGCAGGAACATCACCGGCTCCGCGCGTTCGTGCCCCGCGGTGCAGGCGAGAAACGCATTCCGGCTCTCGATGCGGTGCGCGAGGTTCTCCGCGGTGAGAAAATCGAGCGCGCGATAGACCGACATCGCCGGTACCGCCTCGCCGGAAGCGGCGAGCTTTTCCACGATCTCGTAGGCGCCGACCGGGGCATGGCTCTGGGCCAGAATCTCGAGCACCCGGCGGCGGAGCGGCGTGAGCCGCAGGCCCCGGCCGCCGCAGGCCCGTTCGGCACGGGTCAGCGCGTCTTCCACGCATTGGTCGTGGTCGTGATGCGGGTCTGGGAAGGCTTTATGCATGGATACAGAATATCAGGCTGAAGCTGCCTAAAACCAGCCCTTGCGCTCTATGCTGCAATGCACAATATGGGGCGGATGCTTCCGCTCCGGCTCGACCGTATCGGCGACAGCCCCTTTTCGGGCGCCGCCAGCCCGCCCCGGCGGTGGTTGCCTTTCGCAACCCGCGCTCCGAAAAGTCTGCTCATGCAATCGGCCAAACCGGTCCATCTGGCCCTGCAAGGCGGGGGCGCCCACGGCGCCTTCACCTGGGGCGTCCTCGACCGGCTCCTGGAAGAGCGGCGCATCGAGATCGACGCGATCTCGGGTACGAGCGCCGGCGCGATGAACGCGGTCGTGCTCGTCTCCGGCTACCAGAAGGGCGGCCGTGAAGGCGCACGCGCGGCACTCGAAAATTTCTGGCGCGCGGTTTCCCGCGACGGCCGTCTAAGCCCGATCCAGCGCGGCCTCATGGACCGGCTCCTCGGCAACTGGTCGCTCGACAAGAACCCGTTCTTCCTCGCGATGGACGTGGCCGCGCGCTTCGTGTCGCCCTACGATTTCAATCCGTTCAACATCAATCCGCTGCGCGACGTGCTGGAGCGCGAAGTCGATTTCGACGCGCTGCGCAAGAGCCGCGACATCAAAGTCTTCATTTCCGCGACCAACGTGCACACCGGCAAGGTGCGCGTCTTTCAAGGCAAGGAGATCACCGCAGATGCCGTGATGGCGTCGGCATGTCTGCCGTTCCTGTTCAAGGCGGTCGAGATCGACGGCACGCCCTACTGGGACGGCGGCTATGTCGGCAATCCGCCGCTGTTTCCTTTCTTCCGCAGCGGCGAAGGCGGCGACATTCTTTTGGTGCAGACCAATCCCGTGGTCCGCGAAGAAACCCCGCAAAGCGCACGCGACATCCTGAACCGCATGAACGAAATCGTATTCAATGCTTCGCTCGCCTCCGAGTTCCGCGCGATCAACTACGTGAACCGCATGCTCGGATCGAAGCTCCTCCGCCGCCTTACCGGCAAGGTGACGCCGGAGATTCGCCTGCACCGGATCGCGTCCGGCGACGAGTTTCTCGATATGACATCGAGTTCGAAGTTCAACGTGGACTGGTCGTTCTTCCAGCATCTGCGCGACTTCGGCCGTATCGCCGCCGACGACTTCCTCAAGAAGAATTACCGCTCAATCGGCAAGCGTTCCACGCTCGACCTGCGCAAGGAAGGCGGCTGAGGTCGCGCCAAAGCCTTTCGCGCGCTAGTCTTCCGTCATGAAAGCGCGCCTCGAAATCGTCACCGCCGACATCACGAAGATTACCGCCGGCGCCATCGTGAACGCCGCGAACAATTCGTTGCTCGGCGGCGGCGGCGTGGATGGCGCAATCCATCGCGCGGCGGGGCCGGAACTGCTCGCGGAGTGCCGCACGCTGAACGGCTGCGCCACCGGGGACGCGAAGATCACGCGCGGATACCGCCTGCCTTCGCGCTTCGCCATCCACACGGTCGGACCGGTTTGGGAGGGCGGGAATAGTAACGAAGACGAACTCCTCGCCTCCTGCTACCGGACCTCGCTTGGGATCGCGAAGGCGCACGGACTGCAATCGATTGCCTTCCCCGCGATTTCCACCGGCGTCTACCGCTTCCCGGCGGATCGCGCGGCCCGGATCGCAGTCGCAACCGTGATCGAACATGCGGTCGCTCCGATCTCGCACGTCATCTTCTGCTGCTTCTCCGAAGAGTCGGCGAGCCATCATCGCACCGCGCTCGCGGCAACCGGCCCCAAAGCCTGATCTGGCGGCAAGCAATCGTCTTCGCTCCGTCGCGGTTTTGCAGATAAGATGGAGACGAAAATGCCGCTCACACGGAACCTGCCGATGAAATTCTGGAAACTCGCGATCCCTGCTGCGCTTGCCGCATTCACGCCCGCGGCAGCACAGGAGCTTCCGAAATTGCAGACCAACCAGGATTACATCGAAGAGCTCTATCGCAACCCGAAAGCGCCGCTCGCCGACAAAAACGAAATGCTTCGCTTCGTGCTGAAGACGCTGCCCGACCGCGTGAAAATTTACCCGACCGAGAACTATTATTACTTCTCGTTCTATTCGGGCGGTGTGCGCTACGCGGGCAACATCCGTCTTGACACCAGCGACCGCGACAAGGGCAATATCCATTTCGCCTATTTCATCGATGGCGCGCCGTGGAAGAACGATCTGCCGGTAAACTACGCGGTGATGGGCGTTGCCGACGGCGTGAAGGTCGAGAAGATCGAGCGCTTCCTCTATCGCGTCAGCGCGGGCGGCCGCAGCGTGCTGTTCGAACTGAACGACCTTTCGGGCGTGCGGCCACCGGAAGGCTCGCTCGATCCGGACGAGCGCTTCGTCGGCCCGGTGTTCGACGAATCCGGCATCCGCTTTTTCCTCGTCTACAATTCCAAGCTGCGGCTGTTCCATTACGTTCTCGACGAGACCGTGCCGGTGCCGGACGAGTTGCAGGCCATAAAGTCCACCGACCGCATTCTTCTCGGCACGCGGACGGGCTTTGCCTATTACCGCGACCTCAAGCGCGAGCGGAAAATCCTGATCGGCGTCTACGAAGACAACACGCTCGCCAACAATTACTTCGACGGACCGTTCGACCAGCTGCCCGACAACTTCATCGAAGGCGACGACCTCTTGAAAGCCATTCTCGAGGTCGCACCCAACCTCAAGGGCACCATCGACCGCTTCGGCGGCAGCTTCGATGGCTCCGAGCGTTTTCTGATAGCGCCCTATATGAATTACCGGCTCGACGAAGAACTGCTCAGCGTACACCGCTGCGCGACCGGGCCGCAGGGTCAGGGTCCGCGATACTACGAATGCTTTCTGGCCGACGCCGAACCGCCACCGCCGCCGTCCGACGGCAAGCCGAAAGCCGGGCCGAAGGGCAAAGGCGCGCCGAAATAGCTGCTCTGCTCCGCCACGCTTTCTCGCGAGGCCGCGAAGGCGCTACACTCTTTCGAAAGAGAGGAACGCCAATGCAACAGGAAGATCTGCTCGGCACTGCCGCGAACTGGCGTAACGAAGGCCGCAAGGTCGCGCTCGCGACCGTGACCGAAACCTGGGGCTCCGCGCCACGTCCGGTCGGCTCCAATCTCGTGATCGACGGCGAGGGAAATTTTCTCGGCTCGGTATCCGGCGGCTGCGTCGAAGGCGCGGTAGTCGCCGAAGCGCTCGACGTGATCGCAAGCGGCAAACCGAAACTCGTCTCCTTCGGTGTCGCCGACGAGACCGCATGGGAAGTCGGCCTGTCGTGCGGCGGCAGGATCTCCGTCTATGTCGAGCCGGTGAGCTGAGATGGCATCCGCCGAAGTCCTGATTGCGTTTGCGATCGCAACCGCGCTGTTCGCGTATTTTCCGGGACCCGCGCTGCTCTACACCGCGGCGCAGACGCTCGCGCGCGGAAGGCGCGCGGGCCTGATGGCGGCGCTCGGCATTCACGTCGGCTGTTACGCGCATGTGCTCGCGGCGACGCTCGGGCTGTCGGCGGTCTTCCGCTACGTGCCGGAGGCCTATACGGCGTTAAAGATTGCCGGAGCAGCCTATCTCGTCTGGCTCGGAATCCAGATGCTGCGCGGCGGCACGGACGAAGCGCCGAAGATCGCGCCCAAATCCGCGCGGCGAGCTTTTGCCGAAAGCATCGTGGTCGAGCTTCTGAATCCGAAGGTCGCGATCTTCTTCATCGCGTTTCTACCGCAGTTCGTGGACCCCGCAGGCTCGCTTCCGGTCTGGCTGCAATCGTTGATCCTCGGCGTGATCGTGAACCTCGCGTTCTCTTCCGCCGATGTCGTGACCGCTTTCACCGCGAGCGCGGTCGTCGGCCGCTTGAAAAAATCGGGCACGATGGATCGCGCCGCACGATGGATCGGCGGCGGCCTCCTGATCGGTCTTGGCGTGAAACTCGGCCTCGACAAGACGTAAACCATGCGGCTCAGCCTGCTCACCGCATTGAACGAGGAACGCGCCGCGAGACGCGCGGCAGTCGTCGTCACGGCGCTGGAGAGCGGCGAGCAACGCCTCGTGAAAATGGCCGATGTCGCGAAAGACGAGCTTCGCGCGGCGCTGGAAAAGCGGCTGCGCTCCGGAAAAAGCGGCACCGAGGAAACGGCAGGCGGAAAGTATTTTCTCACTGTCTTCGTGCCGCCGCCACGCCTCGTCGTCACCGGCGCCGTGCACATTAGCCAAGAACTCGCGCCCATGGCCGCGCGGCTAGGCTATGACGTCACGATCATCGACCCGCGAACGGCCTTCGCAACGCCTGAGCGCTTTGCCGGAATCAAACTGCTCGCGGAATGGCCGGACGCCGTGCTGCCCGGTCTGAAGATCGACACGCACACCGCTTTCTGCGCGCTCACGCACGATCCGAAGATCGACGATCCGGCGCTCCTGCATGCGCTCGCGAAAGAATGCTTTTATATCGGCGCGCTCGGCTCGAAGAAGACCCATGCCGCGCGGATCGACCGCCTGCAATCGAAAGGCGCCACGGCCGCACAGCTTGACCGCATTCACGCACCCATCGGCCTGGCCATCGGCGCGGTGTCGCCTGCCGAGATCGCGGTCTCGATTCTCGCCGAGATCACCGCGCGCCTGCGGCTCGGCAGCGAGTACGAGAAATGAAGTTCGGCCCGCTTCCGCTGGAGGATGCGCGCGGCGGCGTTGCCGTGCACTCGATCCGCAAGGACAAGCTCGTGCTGAAGAAAGGCACGGCCATCGGCGACGCCGAAATCGCGGCACTTCGCGCGGCGGGCATTCTCGAGATCGTGGTCGCCAAGCTGGAGCCCGGCGATATAGGCGAAGACGAAGCGGCGCGCACGCTGGCAGAGGCCGCGCGCGGCGAAAACGTCCGTATCGACGAAGCCTTCACCGGCCGCGCCAATCTCTTCGCCGAAACGGCGGGTGTCCTCGTCACCGACAAGCCGGCCATCGACCGCGTGAACGCCATCGACGAGGCGATCACCTTCGCCACGCTTCCCGCGTTCAGCCCGGTTTTGGAAGGCCAGATGATCGCGACCGCCAAGATCATTCCGTTCGCGGTCGGCGGCGCTTCGCATCGCGCGGCACTCAAAGCCGCGAAATCTTCCGGCGGGCTGGTTCGTGTCGCGCCCTATCGCGTGAAAAAAGTCGGCGTCGTCTCCACCCGCCTGCCCGGCCTCGCCGAGAAAGTGATCGAGAAGACGCTGAAGGTGACGCGCGAACGCCTTGCGCCCGCGGGCGCATCGATCGTCGCGGAAAAGCGCATCGATCACGACGCCAAGCTGCTCGCGCAATCGATCCGCGAAATGCTCGATGCCGGCGCGGAACTCGTGCTCGTCTTCGGCGCCTCCGCGATTGCCGACCGCCGCGATGTGATCCCGGCTGCAATCGAGAATGCAGGCGGCAGCATCGAACACTTCGGCATGCCGGTCGATCCCGGCAACCTCATGCTGATCGGCGAAGTCGAAGGCAGGCCGGTCCTCGGCGCACCGGGCTGCGCGCGAAGCCCGAAGGAAAACGGTTTCGACTGGGTGCTGACGCGGCTGCTCGCTGGCCTTGCCGTAAAGCGCGAGGAAGTCGCTGGCATGGGCGTCGGCGGCCTGCTCATGGAAATCGTGACCCGCCCGCAGCCGCGCGAGGAACCCGCGACCGAAACAAAGAAGAACGTTGCCGCTATCGTGCTCGCAGCCGGACGCTCGAGCCGCATGGAGGGCCGGAACAAACTGCTCGAAGAATTCAAAGACAAGCCGCTCGTTCGCTCAGCGGTGGAAGCGGCACTCGGCTCGCACGCCTCGCCCGTCATCGTCGTCACCGGCAAGGATGCCGACGCAATCCGGCAGGCGCTTAGAGGTCTCGACGTGCGTTTCGTGCACAACGCGGAATATGCGGAAGGGCTCTCTTCTTCGCTGAAAGCCGGCATCCGCTCCGTGCCGGAGGCGAGCGCGGGCGCGATCATCTGCCTCGGCGACATGCCGAAAGTTTCTTCCGCGCTGATCGACAGGCTGATTTCCGGCTTCGCGCCGGAACGCGGCGCGATGATCGTTGCCCCCGTGAAAGACGGACAGCGCGGCAACCCGGTGCTGTGGGCGCGGCGATTCTTTCCGGAACTCATGAAGCTCGAAGGCGACATGGGTGCGCGCAAGCTCGCGAATTTCTATGACGAGGGCCTGCGCGAGATCGAGGTCGCGGACGACGGCGCGTTCGCAGACATCGACACGCCGGAAGCGCTCGCCGCCGCGCGCAAGGCGGCGGAATGATTTTCTAGAACGACTGCGGCTCGGTGACCGGCGTGTCGAGCCGCTGCTGCACGAGTTGCACGGCGCGCTGCACCTCGCGCAAGCTCGGCTTCAGCCAATTCCGGATTTTCGAGCGCGCATCGAGCGAGAGATAGGCGAGCGGCATGCTCGCTTTTTCTCCGGGCGAAGGCTGGGCGGCACCCGGCGCCGACCTTTTCAGAAATTCCGCGAGCGAGACGCGCTCGTCTTCCATGAGATTCATGTTCATCGCGTCGAGCAGCGGAATCATCAAGCGCACGGGGTTCGCTTTCAGCGCCCAGTAGGAATTGACGCCGTGCAGCGACTGCGGGGCCGTGCCGAGGAAAGCATTCTCCGCTAGCACGAACTCGCAGCCGAAATGCTCGCGGATACGGAAGCCCCGTTCGAAATCGTCCGCGTCGTATTGCGGGATGTAGACGATCACCGGCTCGACGTTGTTCGCGCGCGCCTCCGCGACGAAATCGATGTCGCGCATGAGCGAGAAGAACGTGGGGAAGGCGCGGCTCGTGACGTCGACGATCTTGGGCTCGTGCGCACGCACGGGCAGCGTATCGAAGAGCCGCATCTGCCCTTTAGTCTTGCCAAGGTCGACGAGTTCCGCTTCCGGGAAATACTTCGAGAATTTCGGCTTCTGCGCGTCCGTGTCGAACAAGAGCGGCGCGTCGCCGGAAAGCCGGAAGAATTCGGCGAACAGCCTTGCGAGCAGCGTGGTGCCGGAGCGTTCGCGGGGCGAGACGACAAGAATGGCAAGGCTCTTTCCGAGCATCGTCGTCCCTAGCTACCCGCGCGAACCGCCGCGCGGCGCGGGCTTACGAGGCCCGCGCGCCCTCGATTGCCCATTCGTAGAGGCCCGCCTCGTCGAACTGCTCATGCACAGCCTTCTCCCAAGTGCGCACGTAGCCGCGCAGCACGAGCGAGAAGTCCGCCTTCTGGTTCTTCGCGTTCTTGTTCTCACCGAAGGTGACGAAGGGTACGCCTGCGATTTCGACCTGCTCGTAGGCCATCTCGTTCAGCTTCGGCACGTTGATCTCGTGCGCCGTGCGCTTGGCCTTCCGGAAATAGCGGTCGTAGGTCGCCTGGTCCCACTCGAAGAAATTGGTTTCGTTGATGTGGTTCTTCACCACGAAGTATTCGGCGTTCTCGGTGAACGGCAGCACTTCCTCGATTTCGCTCAGCGACGCCACCGACGGCCCGAGCACATGGAACAGGGCGAAGTTGAACTCGCCGCTGTCGACCGCCTCGAAGAAACCGACGTCGGTCATGTCCTTGAGGGTGCGCGACAGGAGACCGGCGCGCACGTCGATGATGGAAACCTTGACCTCGCTGGTGTGGAGCGTGTCGAGCACCTTCATCTGGTCGGCGACCTGCGTGAGATCAACGACTTCTGTGATGCGCGGATGGAAGCGCTTGAGCGTGCCGCGCGGGCTTTCGGTGTCGAACGCGCGCGTGAGCACGTTCTTGTCCGCGAAATAGTCGAGCATGGTGCGGGCGACCGTGGTCTTGCCGACGCCGCGGGTGCCGGAAAACAGGTAGGCATGCGCGATACGTTTGGTGTCGACTGCGTTCATCAGCGTCTGAACGACGTGCGACTGCCCCACGACATCATCGAACGTGCCTGGCCGGTATTTGCGGGCGGAGACTTGATAGTCCAT
>FKKE01006887.1_pt1 | contig 33162 bp, 29 predicted proteins | sample 1106331 | NCBI WGS metagenome assembly FKKE01 (sample SAMEA3931202, study PRJEB13176) | freshwater metagenome | biome: Drinking water system; feature: drinking water; material: freshwater | place: China | collected 2013-02-06
TGATGTTGAAGTAATATATCTCACTGCGCCAAGGGTGATCAGCAATTGTGCGATACCGTAAGTAGTCATTATTGCAATACCTGCCAGCTCAAACCGGGTATAAAACTTATTGATGGCAAGTATAGAATCTGAAATGATAAATAAAACAGCCCCGCTTATCATTAGCAATGCTGCTTTTGTATTTTTAATTTTTACAACCTGTAAGGCTTGTATCAACATATAACTAATAACTACGCCATAAATCCTAACCGGTAATTTCATTTCCCCAAGATGTGGGGATAACAAATAAATAAGCCAAACATAATAGACCAATACCGGGATAAACAGCCAGTAATTCTTTTTTAAATTTTCATTACGAAAGATGTTTTCAAAAAAAAGAATATAAAAAACATGAGCTATCAAAAAAGCGACAAGTCCAAAAATGAAAAAGTTTGCATCAAAAGACTCAAACATTAACAATACATCTCCTGCCCATGAAAATAAAAGTGCAGGAATGATCCATTTTTTTAATACAGAAACAAATTTTTCTGTGTTTGAAATAAAATATGCTGCAAGCAATAGCATCAAAAGTGGCTTGCTTATATAACGGATAGCCTCATTGCTGTAATAAATAGCAAACAGATCAACAGCAAGGACTAACAGATAGATTACGATCCAAACTTTTTTATTCATTGAAAGCATGATCTATACGGGTTCTATCCACGCCTCATTTTCTTTCAGCAAATTGATCAGCTCATCAACTGCCACTTCACTATTTACATTTCGCTTCACAATTTCTTTGCCTTTATACAGGGTTATCTTACCTGGACCGCTGCCAACATATCCAAAATCCGCATCGGCCATTTCACCCGGACCATTTACAATGCAACCCATGATAGCGATCTTCACACCTTTTAAATGATTTGTTCTGGCCCTGATCTTTGCCGTTGTTTCCTGCAGGTCAAATAAAGTTCTTCCGCAACTTGGACAACTGATATACTCCGTTTTTGAAATCCTTGTTCTTGTCGCTTGCAGAATACCGAAAGAAGTATTATTGATAAATTGTTCAATTGTTGAATTACTGGTATAATTTCTTCCGCTGGCATTCATTTGCTCATAGCTCGCAGCTAATAGCTCGTAGCTTTTTTTTGTCATCCCCAAACAGATCCCATCACCCAATCCATCTAATAATAAAGCCCCGGTTTCTGTTGCATAATGAATTAAATGTTCATCGGTGGTTTGCCAATTACTATCAGTAATATTTATAACGGGGTTTTTTATACCCTTTTGGATCAACTCAACATACAGTCTTCTTACCGACTGCATAGCATTTATATTTGAACTGCTTAAACAAATTACAACGGTGGGATCATTTCCTATTTTATCAATATAAGAAAGCGGATCAGCACCATCATTGAAACAATCGATCATTACAAAATTCAGTTGATCACTTTTTCTTACTGTCTCTGTAAAGCCGCTATCCTGGTAGATAGGGATATACTTGCTTTTATCTATTGCATTTGTCCAGGTACTCGGATAAACGATCACTTTCAATGTTCCGGGCAGAGCAAAATCTAAAATTTGATTCGCCGTAAAAATATAATCAGCAGCACCATCACTGATATTCCATTTATCAGTGGCTTCATCATAAGTATATCCTGCACTTTTTAAATGCTGATGAGATATCTTCTCAATTTTACTCATATCAGCTATTACAACAGGCACATGTTTGCCGCCAATATTTCCCACTTCAAATGTTTCTCTTCGCTGATAACTAAATGGATCATACGGTAGTCGGAGGTCCGGGGTCTGAAGTATGGCTTCAGATGGCCGGCTGCCGGCTTTATATCTCTTTACTAAATCTTTACAAACCGGAATTTCAAATTCGGGATCTTCGGTCAATGAAACTCTGATAGTATCCCCCAGTCCATCTTCCAATAATGTTCCGATACCTACTGCACTTTTTATTCTTCCATCTTCGCCATCGCCGGCTTCGGTTACGCCGAGGTGCAATGGATAACATTCACCAAATTCATCAAACATTGTTTTTACCAGTAAGCGGTAAGCCTGTACCATCACTTGCGGATTACTGCTTTTCATACTAAGTACAATGCTGTGATAGCTTTCGTTTCTTGCTACACGCAAAAATTCCATGGCACTTTCCACCATTCCCATTGGCGTATCGCCATAACGGCTCATGATACGATCACTTAAAGAACCATGATTGGTGCCTATCCTCATAGCAGTTCCATATTCCTTACAGATTTTGATCAAGGGTGTAAAACGTTCACGGATACGATCTATCTCCTCTGCATAATCAGCATCACTGTATTCGATCAACTCAAATTTTTTCTTATCAACATAATTACCGGGATTCACTCTTACTTTCTCAACAATCCTGGCTGCTATCTCGGCTGCATTGGGGGTAAAATGAATATCAGCAACTAAAGGCGTATGATATCCTCTTTTTCTTAATTCATTTTTTATATGCAATAAATTCTCCGCATCATTTTTGGAAGGAGCAGTAATGCGAACAAGCTCGGCACCAGCTTCAATACAACGGATAGATTGCTCAACAGTAGCCAACGTATCCATTGTATCGGTGGTTGTCATCGTTTGTACACGAATGGGATGATGATTGCCGAGTAAAAGATCGCCGATCCTTACTTCTTTTGTCTTAAGTCTTTTGTATGATGTTAATGACTCACAATAGAATTGCATAAGCTCAAATCAATCTGCAAAACTAACAAAGAATGGTGGCCGGAGTTTGATAATTTTTCATCCCATGTTACATTTTTCCTTTGAAAAATCCCAGTTGGGTCAAAATACCTTTTATGATCTTCATTCTGATTGCGGGAATATCAGCATTTGCATCTGCTGATTCCAGATTTAATACAAAAAAATAAGGATGATTGTTTTCTTCGATCCAGCCCACCATCCAGGCAAGATGATTGCCATTTTCTTTTCTGCCCCAACCGGTTTTATAAGCAAGTCTGTAAGTTGTTTCATTCTCAAAAAGCATTGCCTTCTTCACTGTTTCCTGGTAAGTTTTAAAAAAAGGTAGCTGGTTGAAGTAAAGCAATTTCATCAGCCCGAGTTGCTCGTCTGGGGTGATCTTTAAAGTATTGTCAAGCCAAAAAGTATCAATAGCATTTTTTATTCTGAATGTGGTGTCTTTTGCCCCTGCGCCATAATTCACAGTATCAAGCCAAAATTCCATTCGCTCTTTTCCAATTCTTCTTGCCACTTCCTGGTAATAGGGCACAGCAGAAACACGGAATGCCTTATACATTGAAAGGTCCTGGTTCCATTCTTCCACATTTCTTTTTACACTATCCCATTTTATGATCATGCTGTCATTGGTGATCACTCCTGTCTGCAAGCCGATCAATGAGTTTAGGATCTTAAAAGTTGATGCCGGTAAAAAACTGCTGTCCGTAAATCTTTTTTTATTATAAAATGTGAATTGATTGGTAGCATTATTATAAAGTCCAAAACAACCGGTCACATTATTTTCAGAAAAATATTTTCCAAGACGTTCATCTTCCTTTACATTATTGGATGAGCATGACAATAAAAAACAAATGCTCATTAAAAAAACCAGGGGGGTCAACTTCATTTGATACAATTTGGCCGCAAAGTTAGGTGCCGGAATGTAACGGCATTAAAACAAAAAATCCCGCCAGGCGGGATCAGGAATTTGAACAATACTAAGATCATCGATTATAAATAAATACCATTTTTAAGCTTTTGATGCTTTACACCATTACAGTCTCTTTTCATGGTAGCACATGAGCTAAATGTCATTGCAATAAGAGAGGATGCAAAAAGAATGAACAACAGTTTTTTCATGCTTGTTTTTTTTAAAAGTTACAGGGTAATTAAAAACTGGTATTCAAAGGAGGGTTGGAAAAATCCGATTATTCAAAGGAGAAAACGAAAATACTATGCCGATATTGCATTTCATAACCTTTGCCGGGATTAATTAAAGTTATTTTTAGAAAAATTACTTAAATCAAGGTTGGAGATAGTAAATCTCCTAACTTTCCTGTAAATAATTTTTGTAATCCCATAAACTAAAGCTTATGAAACGAATATTCATTTGTCTATTGGTCATTTCAGCTGCCCTCACGGCTTGTAAGGGCCCAAAAGATAAGATCGTAATCAAAGATGAAAAAGGTGACAAAGTTGCTTCGGTATCAATAAGTGAAGCCACCAAAAAACTGGAAGAAAATTCAAACAAAGCTGAAGAATTAAAAAAGTTAACACCCTTATCTCTTGACCAGGTAAAAGCACTGATCCCAAATGAAGTGTTGGGAATACAACGTTCAAGTTTCAGTGCAAACTCTGCAGCAGGTGTTTCTGTGGGTAAAGGAACTTATAAGGGTGAAGATGGTAAAGAAATAGAACTTGAAATCATTGATTGTGCCGGTGAAATGGGTGCAGCCTGGTATAGTAGGCGGTTTTTTGCTTTATGGAATTTCCAGCAGGAAGATGATAACGGTTATCAAAAAACAATTGACTTTAACGGGGGTAAAGCAGTAGAAAAATATACCAAATCAAATGATCGTTATGAATTAACTGCTTTTTCCAATGATCGTTTTATTGTGCAGGTTCAGGGTGAAAAAGTTGGTATTGATGATGTAAAAAAGGTTGCAAAGGATCTTAACCTGAAAGTAAACTGATCTTATAAAATAGGAATTGAAAAGCTGCTTGATGGGCAGCTTTTTTTTATTGTACGATTTTTTCTTTTACCACACCAAGCTCTTTACCAATTTTTGTAAATGCAGCAATTGCTTTATCCAAATGATGCTGCTCATGTGCTGCACTCAGCTGTACACGTATTCTTGCCTGCCCTTTGGCAACTACCGGGAAAAAGAACCCGATAACATAAATTCCTTCATCCAGCAATTTAGCTGCCATGGTTTGTGCCAGTACAGCATCATATAGCATGATCGGCACTATGGGATGATCACCTGGTTTTATATCAAATCCGGTTTCAGTCATTTTTTTACGAAAGTATTTTGTGTTCTGTTCCAGCTTATCACGAAGCTCAGTAGTTTCTGTAAGCATATTCAATACAGCAATTGAACCCCCCACAATTGATGGAGCCAATGTATTACTGAATAAATAAGGTCTCGATTTTTGACGAAGCATATCAATGATTTCTTTTCTGCCACTGGTAAATCCGCCACTGGCCCCGCCCAATGCTTTTCCTAATGTTCCGGTAATGATGTCGATCCTTCCCATTACACCTCTGTATTCATGTGTGCCTCTTCCTGTTTTACCTAAAAATCCTGATGAATGACATTCGTCTATCATTACGATGGCATCATATTTATCGGAGAGATCGCAGATCTTATCTAATTGGGCAATTGTTCCATCCATACTAAAGCTGCCATCAGTTACAATGATCCTGCTTCTTAAATGGGCTGTCTCCTGCAGCTTCAATTCAAGATCGGCCATATTGTTATGTTCATAACGATAGCGCTGCGCTTTACACAAGCGAACCCCATCAATGATGCTTGCATGATTCAATGCATCAGAGAGGATGGCATCCTCCTCATTAAATAAAGGTTCAAAAACACCGCCATTGGCATCAAATGCTGCGGCATATAAAATGGTATCTTCTGTTCCTAAAAATTCGGATAGTTTTTTTTCTAATTCCTTATGAATGTCCTGGGTACCGCATATAAAACGTACGCTGCTCATTCCATAACCATGTGAATCGATCGCTTTATGGGCTGCTTCTATTACTTTGGGGTGTGATGATACGCCGAGATAATTATTTGCACAAAAATTCAACACGGTTTTCCCGTTTACTATGATCTCTGCACCCTGCGGGCTGCTGATCACCCGTTCTGTTTTATAAAGACCGGATGCTTTTATCTCCTCAAGATCTTTTGCTACCCGTATTACAAGTTTTTCATTCATATGAGAGCTTATTTGAGGGCAAATATAAAGAGAAGGAAGCTGGCTTCAGGTTGCTGGCCATGTTGCAGCAGGTGGGGATTGTTGTGGTTTATAAATTGAATTTCACCGCCCATTTTCTGCATTTCACCGTGAAAAAATCACTCTTTGTCATATTCCTGTCGTATCGTGGTTAATGAAAAATTAAATTTGCTGTAACATTTTCGGATTTACCTTCGTCAAATCATGAAACTGACGCCTATGCAACATAAATACCTGTTGAGAGCTGCGCTGATACTTCTGCTGATTGCAGGTAGTTATCTTATTCTCCGGGCATCAACAAAAAACCAGGATAAAAGAGAAACCTGTAAAGAAAACATGGGTGAATGCTCTAAAAACAAGGATGAAAATAATACTCCATCCGGTGAATCACTTATCGAGACATTTTCCCGCCAGTTCATTTCCAGCTCCATAATTGACTATTGATCCTGAAAGCTTTGAGCTAAAAAAAATCATTCCTTTAGCTGTAACATTTAAATGCAATAATCGTAATACTAAGGGCTGTTAATTACTTTTGCCCTGATATCCCGGCTGTTTATGACCGAAAAAGAGTATAACGAGTGTGTCACTACCTATGCAGATAATGTGTATCGTTTTATCCTGAAAAACCTCAGGAATGAAGAGGATGCCCGTGATGTGGTGCAAACTTCATTCGAAAAAATGTGGCGACACCGGGAAGAAGTTGATCCTGCAAAAAGTAAATCATTTCTTTTTACGGTGGCCTACCGGCAAATGATTGATCATATAAGAAAAGTGAAAAGGATACAATTAAAAGAAGAGTTTAACGAAGAGACCAGGGTTCAAAACAAGCCGGCCAATAATTTGAAGAAAATTTTGGATGAAGCACTGGCCCGCTTAAGTGAAACACAAAGAACATTGGTTCTTTTAAAAGATTACGAAGGCTATAGCTATGAAGAGATCGGGCAAATAACGAACCTGAGTGAAAGCCAGGTAAAAGTTTACCTGCATCGTGCCAGGGTCCAGTTAAAAGAGTATTTGGTAAAAGTGGAGAATATTATTTAGGAAGCGGCAAGCCATGAGCTATTCGCTTCGAACAAAAAAAGAAAAGAATGAAGATAGATCGCCATAATTATGAAGAGTTTTTTATCCTGTATTGGGATAATGAACTTACTGCATTGCAAAAGCAGGCGGTCGAAAATTTTGTAACCCAGAATACCGATCTGCGTGAGGAATTTGAATTACTTGGCGAATCCCGTTTTACTCCTGAAGCTACTGTTCAACTCAAAGAAAAAGATTTTCTTCTCAATGACTCGTTTATCAATATTACTAATTACGAAGAGCAGCTTTTAAATTATATCGACGATGAAGTAACAACAGAAGAAAAAAAAGAAGTTGAAAAATTTGTTGGTTTACATCCGGCAGCACAAAAAGAACTGGCCTTACTTAAAAGAACAAAGCTGCTACCTGAAGCAGTAATCAGTTTTCCTGATAAATCAATTTTATACAGGAAAGAGGAAAAACCTGTACCTGTTCTAAGCATGACATGGTTCAGATTGGCTGTAGCGGCTGCAATTATTTTAATAGCAGGATTTACGGTCCTTCAATTAGTAAAAACAGGCAAAGCCGGAAATGTGGCACCGGTTGCAAGCACTGATCCCCGGGTAACTGATCCTTCAAACAACCAGGTAACAACAATAAAAGATCAAATTACAAAAGACCCCGAACAGAAGATTGCCCGTGTAAATAATAAATCAATAAAAAATCAACCTCAGCAAAATTCAGATCTTAAAAATAATGTTGAAGAAAATGTAGTTGCAAACAATTCAATTACTCAGGCGGAGAACAAAAACAATTTACCAAAACCAAGAAGAGATGTATTCGCTAACGATCAGCGTATGATAACTGAAGTAGCTATTGCGTATACACCCGTTGAACTTGAAAAGGTAGATAGAGCTCAAAAAACCGGACCTATAGCAATTAATAATCCTTTAGCAGATGCAGATGTAACTAACAAACCTATGCCTGCGTTATATATACCAGAACAGGATACAAAAGAAAAAGATGGTGGCGGTATCAAAGAATTCTTAAGAAAAACAACCCGGGTATTTGAACGCCGCACCAAAATCCAAACCACAACTGAAGACAACAAACTGCTTTTAGGAGCTTTTGCAGTATCACTAAAATAAAATTTTTAAAAAAGGAAAAAGACAGCGTATGAAAAGTATTTTACTCGTATGCGTAGCAGCTTGTTTACTTAACATAGCCAATGCACAATCAGATACAACCGGAAAACAAACCAATGACACCATCCGGATCGGAGGCATGATCATTGTTAAAAAACCAGGAAGCAACGACCGGGAGATCATCAGAGGTGACCGTACCGTAAGAATTCCCAACCGTAAAAGCAAACCCGACAATGTAACCACCAACTGGATGGTGATCGATCTTGGTTATGCAGGCTTTAGCGATAAAACAAATTATGCCTCTCCCGGTACGCAGGCTTTTGCACCGGGCAGTACGGAAGATTGGTTCGATCTTCGTGGCGGCAAATCCAGAAATGTGAATGTTTGGTTCTTTTTGCAAAGAATAAATATGATAGAGCATGTAGTGAATCTTAAATATGGCTTGGGTCTTGAACTCAACAACTATTTTTTTGATGATGAACAAATTCGTTTTCAGAAAAATCCCACACTGATCACAATGGATGCGGCATTGAAAGATGCTAAAAAGAACAAGCTTGCCGTTGACTACCTCACCGTGCCATTGATGTTGAACTTTAATTTTACCCCAAACAGGAATGAAGGATTTGGCTTCAGCGCCGGGATAAGTGGTGGTTTTATGTATAGTGCAAGACAAAAAACAAAAATGGATGGTGATAAGGATAAGCTTAAAAATGATTTTGACCTGAAAAGATGGAAGCTTTCTTATATCGGTGAGCTGAATCTTGGACCGGTTAAACTCTATGGAAGCTATGCAGTAAAAACAATGTGGGATAAAGGTCTTGATCAAACACCTTACACTGTTGGCTTCAGGCTGAGCAATTAACAAGAGTTCTTTAAATTCTCATGATAGAACCATCCCGATAAATCGGAATGGTTTTTTTTATTCACAGGAAAAAGCATGCGTAAGTTCTCCGGTTTAGTACATTCGTTTAACACATTTCCGCCAAAAAATTTCATAGGAAAAACCATTTGCTATCTTCGCCGGGATTCTTTTGTTTTGTAAAAGGGTCGTTAAAGATATCCACCGCTTAAAATAAAATGCAACGCCGCCACGTTTCAAAATCTCTTTCTGGACAATTCTTCTGAGGACAATGAACATGAAAACTATTTTGGTGATTGCATCGATCGTAGCTGGCGGCAGCGTTATTGCTACCAATTCCCATTCCATTCGCAGTTCGGATAATAAACGCAGCGGAAACAGCCTGCCGGTAGGTAAGGTGTATATGATTGTTGATAAATCGGATTATGAGCTGCATGTGTATGACGATAAAGGATGGTTCGCCACTTACCCGGTAGTGTTTGGCAATAGCTCATTGGCCGATAAGAAAATGGAAGGCGATAAAAATACTCCCGAAGGAACTTTTCATATCAATTCAAAACGGGTACATGATAAATGGCATCGTTTTATGGCTCTTGATTATCCAACCAAAGAAAGCTGGGATAAATTCAATAAGCGAAAAGCAAATGGAGAGATCCCATCTTCAGCCCGTATCGGTGGTGGCATTGGCATCCACGGTACCTGGCCACATGAGGATTTTGTAATTGATAAATATAAGAATTGGACCCTTGGATGCATTTCCATGAAGAATAATGATGTGGAGCATCTTTACAAGTATGTGCCTACAGGTACAAAGATCACGGTCCGCCGCTGATCATTTCAAAAACTCAGCGATCGTTTGTTTCCATTTTAATTCATTTGCTGCAAGCAACGAACCATGGCCTGCACCATCATATATTTCTAATCTCTTTTTTTGCGAACCGATCACATTAAAGATCTTCCCTGTTTCTTTTTTTAAAACATATTCATCAGCGTTGCCCCACTGAAGCAAAACCGGGCTATTTAATTTGCGGGCATATTTGCTTGTTTTATGACCATAGCCCCAATATCCTTGTTCAAGGCCAGTCCAGAAAGTAACAAAAAAACCAAATGGCTCACCGGGAAAACCACTGATCCTTGCTCTTGCACCGATATGATCCTGCAACCGATCAAATGGCATTTCAAGAATTACTTTTTGCGGTTGAAGATCGTATTGCCAGATTGCTTTTGAGATCATAACTGCACCAAGTGACATTCCCCATAGTACAATATTCTTCTCTCCTCTTTGAAAAATAAATTCATAAGCCAATTTCACTTCTTCCGATTCTTTGTAACCGATTGAATTGACAATTCCTTCACTGTTTCCATGAGCCCTGCTATCAACAAGCATTGCATTATAACCCAATGAAAGAAATTCAAAAGCCTCGCCCAACACATTTCCTTTATTTGAATTCAATCCATGAAACAAGATCACCGTTCCTTTTGCAGAATCAGCTTTCATATACCATCCTTCAAGCTTCAAATCTTTTTTTGTTGTCAATTGTATGATATCGTAAGGAATTCCAGGATGATATTGAATAAGGGACTTCGCTAATTTTTTCCCGGTCATCATTCTCCAGGTACGTAGTAATGGTTTACCCTTGGAAGATTGAAGATGCCTTATATTATCATCATTATAATAATGAGTAAAACGATAAGCATGAAATGCAGCGCTAATATTGATTAGTATCAACTGAGCGATAAGAAAACGGCCCATCCATTTTGTAATGCGGACAAACCTGTTGCTGGTCTTATTGGTTTTCATTGAAAGTTGGAAAATGAATTAAACGAGGTAGTTTGGGTCAAAAATAATTTTTCATTTCAGAAAATCTTAATTCGCTGTGGATATTTTCTTGATAGCTTTTTAAAATAAAAAACAGGTTGAATACTATTGAGGATTAAATTCGCTGGCAGTTTTACTTACTAACCCATCAACATATTTCGGAAAAACCTTTTAAAGCAGCTGACCCGGCTGCTTTATTTCTTTAGATCTTTCCATTTTTTATTTCATCAACTACACCTGGGTCAAGCAAAGTAGTCGTATCTCCCAAATTAGAAGTATCTCCTTCTGCAATTTTTCTTAATATACGCCGCATGATCTTTCCGCTTCTTGTTTTTGGTAAGCCGGAAACAAATTGAATTTTATCCGGCTTTGCAATAGGGCCGATCACTCTTGTTACTGTTTGCAAAATATCCTGGCGCCTGAGGTGCTCATCACCATGATGACCATTATAAATTACATATGCATAGATACCCTGGCCTTTTATATCATGAGGATAGCCGACAACAGCACTTTCAACTACACCCGCATGCATATTGATAGCATTTTCAACTTCAGCTGTACCAATACGATGACCACTCACATTCAAAACATCATCAACCCTGCCCGTAATCCTGTAATTGCCCTGTTCATCTTTTAATGCACCATCACCGGTAAAATATAAATTCTCATATGTGGCAAAATAATTCTGGCGGCAACGATCATGATCGCCGTATGTTGTCCTGATGATAGAAGGCCATGGCGCTTTAATACAAAGATTCCCCTTAATTAAACCGAGCTCATTTTTTTCTTTTACTTCATTTCCATTTTCATCTACTATTACCGGTTGCACCCCTGGCATAGGTAAGGTAGCCCAGCCGGGTTTGGCAGGAGTAATACCGGCAAAATTTGAAATTAATATCCCCCCCGTTTCGGTTTGCCACCAGGTATCCACTATCGGGCATTTATTTTTCCCAATATTATCATCATACCAATGCCATGCCTCTTCATTGATAGGCTCACCAACAGTACCTAAAATTTTTAATGTGGAAAGATCCTTCCCTTTTAATGGCTCTGAACCAAATCCCATCAAACTTCTTATAGCAGTAGGAGCAGTATAAAGGATATTTACTTTATGCTTATCCACAATATCCCAAAATCTTCCGGCGTCAGGCCAGGTAGGAATTCCTTCAAACATTACTGAAGTAGCACCAGCACATAGGGGGCCATAGCAGATATAGCTATGCCCGGTTATCCAACCAATATCAGCCGTACAAAAATGAATATCGCCGGGTTTGTATTGAAAAACATTCACAAAAGTGTATGTGGTCCAGATCATATACCCCGCACTGGAATGAACAACACCTTTTGGTTTGCCTGTACTGCCCGAAGTATATAAAATGAATAAAGGATCTTCTGCATCCATTTCTTCGGCAGGAAATGAAACAACACCATTTCTTTCCACCTGCTCTTCGGCAATATCCATTTCATCTTCCCACCACAGATCTCTTCCTTTGATCATTGATACCGGGGTTCTCGTCCTGGTATATACAATTACTTTTTTTACTTTTTTATTTCCGATCAATGCATCATCGATCACTGATTTCAATGGAATATCTTTTCCTCCCCGATAAGCACCATCGCAAGTAATGATATACTCAGCTTGTGCATCTTCCAGTCTATCCGCAATGCTTTGTGCACTAAAACCTCCGAAGATCACACTATGAATAGCGCCGATCCTTGCACAGCCAAGTATAGCATATACTAATTCCGGAACCATTCCCATGTAGATACAAACCCTGTCACCTTTCTTTACTCCATTATTCCTTAACATCTGTGCCACCTGGCAAACTCTTTTGTGTAAACGATTATATGTAACCACTCGTACCCTGTCGCTGGGATCATTGGGTTCCCAGATAAAAGCCGGCTTTTCCCCAAGGGTTGCCAGATGCCTGTCAATGCAATTCTCCGTGATATTCAATTTGGCTCCCTGGAACCATTTTACCTTTGGCTCTTTAAAATTCCATTCAAGCACATTATCCCATTTTTTTCTCCATAAAAAATGATTAGCAACTGAAGCCCAGAATTTTTCCGGATCGTTTATACTAACCCGGTAAACCATTTCATACTGATCCTGCGATTTTATCTGGAAAGGATATGACATAGCCATTTGTTTGGGCATTAAATGTACGAAACCTGATTATTTTTGATGAGATGAAACCACCACTTGCTTTGGTTATTATTCAAATATACTGGGGTATGTCATCTTTTGCCCAGGATACAACTGCATTGAAAAATAAATCAACTCTTACTTTTTCATGTTATGCTGATATATATTATCAAAATGACTTTAATAAACCGGTTGATGATCTAAGACCTCCATTCTTATTCAATTTTAAAAAAAATACCGGACCCAATGTAAATCTTGCTTTGCTGAAAGGAACCTTTGAAAATAAAAAACTCCGGGCTAACCTCGGTTTAATGACGGGTAATTATGCCAAATATAACCTGGCAGCAGAGCCGGAGTTTTACAGATACGTTTATGAAGCCAATATAGGTTACAAGTTCTCAGATAAATTTTCTGCTGATGCCGGAATCTTTCCATCACATATTGGTTGTGAGTCGGCCATAGCAAAGGATAACTGGAATCTAAGCAGAAGCATTTTGGCTGAAAACTCTCCATATTATGAAACGGGAGTAAAATTCAACTATACACCCAATGATCGATGGACATTTTCTCTATTCGGATTACAGGGATGGCAAAATATCAAAGACAACAATTCCTCTAAAGCAATAGGAACCCAAATAGTTTTTAAGCCAAGTGAGAAATTGATTTTTAACTCATCATCCTTTATAGGAAACGAAAAACCGGATAGCGCAAAACAAATAAGATTCTTTCATAATTTTCATTTCACCTATCATATTTCATCAAAATTGAAAACGCTGTTCATGCTTGATCTTGGAGCAGAAAGAAAAGTTGACAGACCAGGATATAATAAATGGATGGGAACTGTGATGTTGCTACAATACTCTTTTGCAAAAAAATTTGCTGCAGCTGGAAGAGCTGAATTTTACAGGGATAAAAATGGAGTGATCGTTTCTAATTATCTACCGGGTCAATTTGAACTGACCGGTCTTGCCTTCAATCTCGACTATCATCCCACAAAGAATTTTGTGATAAGAGCTGAAATGAGATCACTGCATTCAAAGGATAAAATTTTTATAAGAAACAAGGAAGCCGTTCAAAGCAATTTCTCATTGCTTGGATCTGCATCATTCTACTTCTAACGGTTGTGGGCATAGATTGATAAAAATTTCTTTATGTTTCATAATTAGCTAACTTGAACACATGAAACCAACGACTATACGGAGTGTAATTCTCGCTTCTTCCGTAGGTACTATGATAGAATGGTATGACTTCTACATTTTCGGAATGCTGGCCACAACGATCTCCGATCAGTTTTTTCCAAAAGGAAATCCAACAGCTGCACTGCTTAGCACATTGGCAATTTTTGCAGCAGGCTTTATTGTTCGTCCCTTTGGTGCATTAGTATTCGGTAGATTAGGTGACCTGATCGGAAGAAAATATACTTTCTTGCTGACATTAGTATTAATGGGTGGTTCTACATTTCTTATTGGTCTTGTGCCAAGCTACAACTCAATTGGTATTTGGGCGCCGATAATAGTTCTTATTCTAAGATTGATACAAGGTCTTGCTCTTGGTGGTGAATATGGCGGCGCTGCTACTTATGTTGCCGAACATGCACCTGTTGGTAAAAGAGGTTTTTATACAAGCTGGATACAAACAACGGCAACACTCGGATTATTTGTGGCACTCGGAGTTATCATGCTGGTAAAATTAAATATGCCTGATGCAGATTTCAATGCTGAATGGGGTGGCTGGCGTTATCCTTTTTGGATATCGATCCTATTGGTGATCATTTCAATTTACATACGGTTAAAGATGAAAGAATCACCTTTATTTTCAAAACTGAAAAGCGAAGGCAAAACATCGGTGAATCCTTTAAAAGAAAGTTTTTCTCATAAAGGAAATTTTAAAATGGTATTGCTTGCTTTGTTTGGTGCAGTAATGGGACAAGGCGTGATCTGGTACACGGGACAATTTTATGCGCAGAATTTTTTGGAAACAAAATGCAATATTGAATTTGAACAAAGCAGAACGATCATGTTATGGGCAATTGCTTTTGCTACACCTTTTTTTGTTTTTTGGGGATGGCTGAGTGATAAGATAGGAAGAAAGTGGATCATGAAGGCGGGGATGTTGTTGGGAATACTTACATACAGGCCGATATTTAATACCTTTTTGAAAAATTCAAATGTGAAGAACTGGGAGTTTAAAAATGATCAGATCCCTTTCACCAATAAAACAAAAGAAGCAATACCCGGAGAGAAAAATAAAACCTTAATAAGTTATTCTGGAAAATCTGAATTCTCAGATGGAAGCAGTTATGTGTGGACAATGAAAGATACAGTTAATCTCCCCTATGATTCAGTGTTATTACCAATGGATGGCCATCGTCTTCCAGGACAAGAAATTGAAATATCAATTGACAGCTTGAATAATAAGCCACCAGCTTTATTATATAAAGACAAACACCTGTCGCAAGCTCTTTATTGGAAATTCATCGGACTTGTATTCATCTTGATACTCTTTGTAACGATGGTCTACGGCCCAATCGCCGCATTCCTTGTTGAAATGTTTCCAACAAAGATCCGTTACACAAGCATGAGTTTGCCGTATCATATTGGCAATGGAGTGTTTGGTGGTTTGGTTCCGTTTATTGGTTTATTATTGACAACAACATTTACAAAAGATCCATTGGTTGGTTTATGGTACCCGATTGCTGTGGCTGGTTTGTGTTTTATAATAGGGAGTATTTATCTCACGAATAAAATAGATAAAGACGTTACAGACTAAACTATTTTTTATGAATGCACTCAAAAAATACCTTGGTTTTGTCTGGTTCCTCCTCGGACCTGCAATGATCTTTCTTCTTATTTACGGCGCAGTACTTAACATTGACACGGCTGGAAAAAAAGACATCAACAATCCTGTTATCTGGGCTATTATTATTGCTATTTTTTCACCTATTGCTTTTGGCCTGATGATCTTTGGCTGGTATGCCATGAATAATGAATACCATCATCTGCCCGGGAGTTCAAAAGAAGTGGAAGATTGAGATTAAATGCTTCCTTTTCACCTGGTTCTGAATTCTTCATTATTAAAATTTACAATTTCATAACAATGGGGCCTTTTACCTGTCAGTAGCGGAAGCTATTTTTGCTCCCCAAATGAAAAAACTGATTGCGATATTCTTCATCTCCCTGCTGGGTCTGCATTTTGTTCCCGCTTTCAGCAGTCTTTCGCAGCAATCCGTTATTTGCATGGATATTGAAGAAGAAAAAAGCTCCGATAAATGCAAGGAAAGCCTGAACGAAAAGCTTGAGAAAAAAGAATTTAAGAACGACCGGCTCGCTTTGATTGCTTCTTTAACACAACAAAACATACATATCGCTGCTTTCAGTTACTCCTTGCAGCAACACGTTACCGACATACTCACTCCTCCGCCCAATCATTGTTGATTTCTCCATTCGTTTTTTTATACCCGGAAATTAAACTCTCCGGCAACTTTTTGTGTAACTGAAATCAACAATAAATCATGTCACCAAACATAAACCCGGTAACAAGGATACTACGCCTTGTAAAACTGGAACGAAAAGAAATAACTGCTATTTATTTTTTTGCCATCCTTAGCGGGGTAATACAATTATCGCTCCCGCTGGGTGTTCAGGCCATCATTGGATTTGTAATGGGTGGCGCAATGTCCACATCGCTTATCATTCTCATTTCACTCGTAATAACAGGAGTATTATTTACCGGGCTCATGCAGATAAGCCAGATGCGATTGAATGAAAAAGTGCAGCAGAAAATTTTTGTCCGCTACTCATTTGCATTTGCAGAGCGGTTGCCAAAATTAGATTTGAAAAAAACGGACGGCTTTTATTTACCCGAACTCGTCAACCGTTTTTTTGAAATCACTATCCTTCAAAAAGGTTTATCCAAATTATTGCTGGAAATTCCTGCTGCTACATTGCAGGTGATATTCGGATTGATATTGCTTGCATTTTATCATCCGGCATTTATTTTATTTGGCCTCCTGCTGGTTTTTATTCTCTGGCTCATTCTTTATTATACCGGTAGCCGCGGTTTGCAAACAAGTTTACTCGAAAGCCGCAGTAAGTATGCCATCGCTGCATGGATCGAAGAAATGGCAAGAACCATAAAGTCGTTGAAGTTCGCAAGCGGCGCAAAATATCATTTGAAAAAAACAGATGCAAGGGTAAGCAGCTATCTTGATTTCAGAACATCGCATTTCAAAATCTTACTCCGGCAATTTTATACATTGGTTGGTTTCAAAGTCATCATTACGGCTGCAATGATGATAGTTGGCTCGATTCTTTTAATAAACCAGCAACTCAATATCGGGCAGTTCATTGCTGCGGAAATTGTTGTCATTCTTGTTATCAGCTCGGTAGAAAAACTGATTGGCAATCTCGATAATGTATATGATGTGCTTACGGCAGTTGAAAAACTCGGTAAGTTTACAGATAAACCGGTTGAAGAAAACGGAACGCTTCCGTTTATTCCAACAACCAAAGGTGTATCAATACAAATGGAAAACGTTTCATTTGGTTATACAGCTAACAAAAAAATACTGAACAATATTTCTATAAAAATAAATGCCGGTGAAAAAGTTGCGGTATCAGGGCTAGATGGAAAAGGAAAATCAACACTGCTGAAACTTTTAACCGGTTCTTACCTGGATTTTGAAGGAGGGATACTCGTAAACAATATCCCTATCGCCAATTATGATTTATCATCATTGCGTTCGCAAACGGGCATCATGCTCAGCCAGCAGGATATTTTTGAAGGTTCATTGATGGATAATATCACGATGGGTAATCCGTCCGTGTCATTGCAGCGGGTAAATGAACTGGCTGAAAAAACCGGGTTGTTTTCTTATATCTCCACACTTAACCGTGGGTATGATACGGAACTGGATACCGCAGGTATTCGTTTGCCACGCAACGTGATTCATAAAATTTTATTGGTTCGTGCATTAGCACATAATCCATCGTTGCTGCTGCTGGAAGAGCCCTGGCAGGGCCTGGAAGAAAAAAATAAAAAGCTGGTACAGGAAACATTATTGCATGAAAGTAAAAACACAACGCTGCTGGTGATAACAAATGATGAACAGTTTTTACAGCAATGCGATAAAATCATTTACATGAATGAAAACGGAATCACTGTAAAAGAAAATTAAAGCTAAATAACATGACACTGAACTCAGATTATACATCATACAATAATATTTACAGGCATAATAAAAACAGCCGGATCAGTTTTTGGTTTTATGGCTTTATCATTTTGCTGCTCATCCTGCTTTTTTTACCATGGACTCAAAATATCAGAACCAAAGGAACGGTGACAACTTTAAGACAAGAACAACGTCCGCAGCAAATGAATACTATCATTCCCGGCAAGATCGTAAAATGGCATGTGAAAGAAGGTGATTTTGTAAAACCGGGTGATACGATTGTACAACTGGCAGAGATAAAAGATGATTATCTCGATCCTTCATTGGTGGGCCGAACAAAAGAACAGATAAAAGCAAAAGAACTTTCAGTGGATTATTATCAGAACAAAGTGGACGCAACGGAATCACAAATTGGCGCTTTAAATGCAGGCAGGGAACTAAAACAAAATCAATTGCAAAATAAAATGCTGCAACTGCGGCTGAAGGTGCAAAGCGATAGTATGGAACTGATTGCGGCAAGCAATGATTTTAAAATTGCTGATGTGCAGTACAAACGACAAAAGGCAATGTTTGACAGCGGGCTGGTTTCACTTACACAATTGGAGCAACGCAACCAGGTGTATCAAACTGCAATGGCAAAAAAAGTTTCAGCAGAAAATAAACTGGCTGCGGCGCGGCAGGATTTAACCATTACACAAATTGAAATGAACAGCGTAGAGCAGGAGTATGCAGAAAAAATTTCAAAAACGCAGGGAGACCAGTTTCAATCTTTATCGCAGATTGCAACCGGGCAGGGTGATATTGCAAAGTTGCAGAATCAATACACCAATTATAGTATAAGAAGCGGTTTATATTATATCACTGCTCCGCAAAGCGGGCAGGTAACAAAAGCAAAGAAGGCAGGTATTGGTGAAATAGTAAAAGAAGGTGAAATGCTGGTGGAAATTGTGCCTGATAATATTCAATACGCTGTGGAGTTGTTTATAAGGCCGGTTGATTTACCACTCGTAGCAAAAGGGCAAACAGTCCGTTTTCTCTTTGATGGTTTTCCTGCAATTGTTTTTAGCGGATGGCCAAATGCAAGCTATGGCACATTTGGCGGTAAGATAGTAGCAGTTGAAAATTCAGTAAGCGAAAATGGAAAATTTCGTGTTCTGGTTGCAGAAGATAGCCATGATAAACCATGGCCTAAAGAATTGAAAGTGGGAACCGGTGCCAACGGAATTGCATTATTAAAAAATGTACCGCTGTGGTATGAACTATGGCGGAATGTGAATGGCTTTCCACCCGATTATTATAAACCAACCACAGAACAAAAAAAGTAAAAGAATAAATGAAACTTAAATTAAGCATAGCGTTTCTATTTCTAACTAAAATCCTTTTTGCTCAGGATAGTTTAAAAACTTTATCTGAAAAACAGGTGATAGAAATTGTAAAGCAGTTTCACCCCATAGCAAAACAGGCAGATATTAATATTGAAAAGGCAAAAACGGATATCACTATAGCAAGGGGAATGTTTGACCCCTTGCTTTCCACCAAACTCAGCAATAAAACTTTTGATGGTACAGAATACTATAATCACTTTCAACCGGAGTTTGTGATTCCAACATGGTATGGAATTGAAATCAATGCCGGGTTGGAAAATCTACGTGGCAGCCGTACCGATCCGCAGGAAACACCGGGCAGAACAAGTTTTGCAGGTATCACCGTACCCCTTGCAAAAAATTTGTTGATGGATAAACGAAGAGCTGCTTTGCAACAGGCAAAAATATTTAAACAGTTTAATGAAGTGGAAAGAAGAAGGATAATAAATGATTTAGTGCTTGATGCAATGAAAACTTACTGGCAATGGGTGCAGCAATACCAGGTGCTGAAAGTGATTAGCGATGCAGTAACAGTAAATGAAAAAAGGTTTGGCTTGGTAAAAATTGCTTTTCGCCAGGGCGACCGCCCGGCAATTGATACGATAGAAGCATTGGCGCAGTTGCAGAGTTTTAAACTCATGCTAAATGAAGCGCAATTAAATTTTCTGAATACCGGTCTTGAGCTTTCTGTTTTCTTGTGGAATAAAAATGCGGAGCCGGTGCTATTGCCTGCAGCTGTTGTACCTGATAATGCGTGGAAAAAAATCAACATTACTGAATCCTCATTGCCAGTGCTGGAAGATTTGGTGAATACGGCTAAAAACAATCATCCTGATTTGTTGCAATACAATTTTAAATTGGATGCATTAGATGTGGAAAAACGATTAAAATTCCAGGATTTGTTACCTACTGTAAACTTTCGTTACAATCAATTAGGAAGAGGATATAATATTATTAAAAACACAACAGCCCCTTTGTTTGAAAACAATTTCCAGTACGGGATCAGTTTTGGAATTCCGCTGCGCTTATCGGAAGGACGAGGTGAATACCGCAAAGCTAAATTGCAAATACAGGAGACAACATTGCAACGCATTCAAAAATCAGTGACGGTAGAAAATAAAGTAAGAACTTATTATAACGAGTTGCTGACGATTCGCAACCAGGTGGCATTGCAGCAACAGCAGTATAATAATTACCTTGCTTTGCAGCGTGGAGAGGAAACAAGATTCTTTAATGGAGAAAGTTCATTATTCCTTGTAAACACCCGGGAGAATAAAACACTGGAAGCCTTACAAAAAGTAGTAGAGTTGGAAACAACGTATTTTGAAACTCTCAATAAACTTTACTGGGCAGGTGGTTTGCTGGCACAATTATAGAAAGCACTATATGGATTAAAATGATGATTCTATTTTGAATTCAATATGATTTAAGTACAACGCCTCTCAACTTTGGAACGGTGTTGGGAGTAAGGTTAAAACAAATTTTTAAAAACCAATAAAATTTACAATCATGAAATGTCCAAATTGTGATGAAACACTGGTAATGACTGAGCGGCAGGGAGTAGAAATTGATTATTGTCCCAAATGCCGTGGCGTGTGGCTTGATAAAGGCGAGTTAGATAAGATAATTGAAAAATCACAGGAAGGAATGGCCGGCACCCAACCTTCCAACCGAAACTTTGATCAGTACAATGAACCCTTTAATGATGACGATGATTATAAAAAAAGATATCCTCATCAAAAAAGAAAACGAGGATTTCTTGGCGATCTTTTTGATTTCGACTGAGAATCAAATTACATCTTTGTCAAGCTTTGCTTCTTCCTCAGAATAATGCTCCCGGATATGAACCGGGGGAGCTTTTTTCTTTTGCATTCGCATTTGAATAATATCAACAAACAATGAAAATGCCATAGCAAAATAAATATATCCCTTCGGTATTTTCACATCAAACCCTTCTACCAGCAAGGCAAAACCTATGAGTAAAAGAAAACTTAAAGCAAGCATTTTAAATGCGGGATGTTTATTTACAAAACCGCTGATGGGTTCGGCCGCAAATAACATGATACCGACGGTAACTATTACCGCCACATACATCACCCATACCTGCTGCACCATTCCTACTGCTGTAATGATGGAATCAATTGAGAAAACAATATCCATGATCAATATTTGCCCGATCACTGACCAAAATGAAGTGACCTTGATCTTTGCTGTTTGATCGCCTTCCAATCCTTCTGTCTTATGATAAATTTCTTTTGCACTTTTATATAAAAGAAAAAGGCCGCCCGCTATCAGAATTAGATCTTTTCCCGAAATCCCAATTTCAAACACGGTAAAAAGATCTCTTTCCAGCTTCATGATGAAAGTGATCAGCGCTAACAGACCGAGCCGGATAACGGCAGCCAGCAGCAAGCCCATTCTTCTTGCTTTCTTCTGCTGGCTTTCCGGCAACCGGGAAGCCAATATTGAAATAAAAATGATATTGTCAATACCCAGCACTACTTCAAGTGCTATGAGGGTTAGCAATGCTATAACAATTTCATATTCCATTTTTACAAGTATTAAAAATTTCCAATCAAACTAAGTACTACACCATTATTTCTTTGCATAATGGTATTATTGTTGATTCTTCGCCCCTGCTGCAGGGTTTGGTTTATATAACCAGCTTCAATAGTAGCGATTTTATTCAACTTAAAACCGATTAATAAATAGATGCGATTCTGGTCAAATATATTTACTCCTGAATTTTTTCCCGCACCAATCATTATTTCATCGGCCCCGGCAGCATAAAATTGTTTATCCCCTTTTGTATAAAAAGGAAATTGAGTACGAAATTGATACCTGAAGCGATGCAGGAAAAACCACTCTTCGATCTCACGATCGCCGGCCGTGCCTGATTTTACCCGACCCAGCCACCTTTGTTCGATGCGAAAGCGATGACTAATGATCCATTTTTTAATAGGTTGCCGGAAACTGATTTGTTCATATATGCGGTGTTCAGGGAAAGTACCGTTAGCAGCAACCGGGTAATCGCCGTATGGAAATGTTTCAATCCATGCATAACCAAAATGTGCTGTAATAATATCGTTTAGCTTATAGTTGACCCCTGTGCGTAATAAACTTTGCTGCCAGTATTTCAAGCCTTCTGATCTTCGCCACTGGTATTCCATGTGCAGGCTCCATTGTTTATTCAACCCTATTGTATTTATAGATTGCAGCCAGTTGATATTATTATGATCATTTATCCTGTCGTTTTGACTATATACTATTACGGACTTGATGAAAAACAGGGTCAACAAAAATTTTTTCATACTACATTTTAAAAAAAGGGGGTTGTATTCAAAACACCCCCCTGTGATTATTAAAAAACTACAGTTCAGCCACACTGGCCATACTTGCCGATCCTACGATCATCGTATCCCGGTAAAAATTGACCACCCCGGTTTCCACATCATACATGGCGCCGCAAATACCGATTTCACCTTTCATGATCATTTCTCTTAATATATCACTGCGTTGAATAATATCATTAACTGTACGATGCACATTGATCGACGCTACATTCTCTACAAATTCAGAATTTTTTGAACTTCGGTTTTCCCTGGTAATGGTTTCGTCATTTACAGCAGGCTGTAGTTTTGAAAGCAATGAGGTAAGATTACCCATTTCCACATGATCACAGGCACCTTTTACAGCACCGCATTTTGTATGCCCCAGCACAAGAATAAATTTTGACCCCGCAACTTTACAAGCAAATTCCATGCTGCCCAATATATCTTCATTAACAATATTTCCCGCAATGCGGATACTGAATATATCCCCAAGCCCTTGGTCAAAGATCAGCTCTGCAGAGGTACGGCTGTCAATACAGCTCAGTACTACTGCAAAAGGCCATTGGCCATCACGGGTTTCATTTACCTGCTGCAGCAGGTTGCGGTTAAATTTTAAATTGTTTACAAATCGTTTGTTGCCTTCCTCCAGTATTTCAAGTGCTATAGCTGGTGTAGTGGTAGCTTGTGATTCTTTATTATGTGTTCTCATTGTTTATAAAATTTTGATTGTTTAAAAAATTAATTTACCTGAGCAATAACCGGTGAGGGTTTTGCTTCTTCCCCAATAAGTACTGAATGATAACGGGGAATATACTCTTTCACAGATTGTACATTATCCGTATTGGCGATATTATAAGCATCTTTAAATCCAACCGTTTTACAATTGATATTTTTCAATGGCGCCTGTACTTCCTTGAAATCCCGGATGAGCTCCAGCACATCATGATCAATATACTGGCTGTCATAAGCATCAATGATGACGGTGGAGTTTTCAGGCAAATGCTCCAGCGTGAGTTTTATACTTGCTTTGTTTAAAAATGAAACCTCTTCTGATAAATGGATAAGTATAGCTTCCCCTTCTTTATGTTTTTCTTTGTGAAAGAAATACGAATTCTTGTAATTCCCATATAATAAAGCAAGAATGCTTACACCCAGTCCAATACCCACCCCGGTCAAAAGATCGGTAAATACAATGGCGACCACAGTAACCACAAACGGTACCCACTGGTACTTTCCATATCCAAACATTTTTTTGAAAAGTGCAGGATTACAAAGTTTATACCCTGTCATCAAAAGAATAGCAGCCAGGGATGCCAGCGGAATTTTATTCAGAATGGTTGGAATAAGAGATACACAAATCAATAATAGAAATCCATGTGTAATAGTTGACATTTTTGATTTGGCTTGTGCATTTACATTGGCTGAGCTCCGAACGATCACACTGGTAATGGGCAAACCTCCGATAAGCCCCGAAGTCATATTGCCAATACCCTGGGCTACTAATTCACGATTGGGAGAAGTGTTTCTTTTTTCCGCATCCAGCTTATCCACCGCTTCAATACATAGCAGTGTTTCTATAGAGGCAACCGCAGCCAGTGTTAAAGCAACGATATATACCTGCGGATTATTCCATTGAGAAAAATCAGGCAATGTAAAAAATCCAAGAAACTCATTGAAGCTTGCCGCCACGGGTACTTTTACCAAATGCCCATTTTGTATGGCTAAGCTGCTGCCGGTGGATAGTAAAATCTCATTCAGCAAAACAGCAAAAGTTACAGCAACAAGCCCCCCGGGCAATAGCCTCAGTTTCTTTTTAAAAAATGGTCGTTCCCAAAGAATAAGTATCGCAAGGGAGATCAAACAGATCATCGTTGCACCAAGATCTATCTTACTGATCGAGTTGATCAAACCTGAAAAAGTATTCTCACCATCTATTTGTATAAATTTCAGATCGCCTTCTGCATTCTTATCATAACCAAAAGCATGAGGTATCTGCTTAAGGATAATAATGACCCCAATTGCAGTCAACATGCCTTTAATGACACTTGAAGGAAAGTAATTAGCAATGGCGCCGGCTTTTAAAAACCCAAGCATGAGTTGTATAAAACCGGCAATTAAAACGGCCAGTAGAAAAGTTTCAAATGCACCCAGCTGGTGAATGGAGGCTAATACAATTGCGGCAAGTCCGGCTGCAGGACCACTTACACTTAAGTGTGAATTACTGAGAAAACCGATAACAATGCCACCGATTATACCGGCTATCATCCCTGAAAAAAAAGGTGCTCCTGATGCCAGAGCAATGCCTAAACACAACGGCACTGCTACAAGAAAGACTACTATACCTGCCGGTAAATCATTTTTGAGATTTGCAAATAAGTTTTTATTTGAATCCATTATTTAAAAATTTTTATGTCGCAAAAAAAATTACTCTGTTATTGAACTAATAACACTTCACCATATTAAAAATGGTAACTATCAATAAAATATATGATCAAGCGGCATTGGGTGGAGGAACCAAAGGTTCTCCATGATAAGCAACATAGATACCTGCATCCTGGTTTTTAAAATATTGCAGGTTCATTAATGAAGTATGTTGAGACTGGTTAGAGTGCAGGTATTCTTCAGAAAAAATACTGAGGCTTTTAGGAGTTTTTTCTTCAGTAGTATTGCCGCCGGTACTATTGCTTTCTTCCTCGGAGCCAGCAAAGGGGGATTGCGTGGAGGAATACTTTGAATGGTCGGCGAATTTCTTCTGGTTCTCAAATGCAAACGGGGCACTGATGGTAAGCCAAAGCAGGGCTATTATCATGAAAACAGCCGAAACACAATGATACTTTTTATATAATGTGGCCTTGGTCATTTTTAAAAACTGGCGCAAATTAATACAGGAAAATTTATGAGCCAAACAATACTTGATAAACACAAACATCAGTTTGTAATATTTTCCAGGGTATGCAGGTATCCTTAACATTAAAATAATATTCAAAACAGCTTCAATTCTTTATAATAAGAGTTAAAAGGTTTAGCAATAATGGCTCCTGCCACTTAAATTTGTTACCTGAAATGAAAACCAGGCCAACATATACGTGGATCCATCGTGTTGCTTCAATTATCATGATCGCTGCATTGAGCTGGCTTACTATCAGCCTTCCCTATATATATTCATTTCAGAAGGAATTGTCAAAACAGGAATCCCGGTCTGCTGCTTTCAACTGCCCTGTTGAAAATGAAGAATCAAACCCTTTGACAAATTCAACTGAAGAAAAAGCCCCTGCAGTTGCTGAAGAATATCTTCATCATTCAGACGATAATAATTATCTTTTTAATCATTGCTTAAGCCATGACAATCGTCATGCTTACGATATATATATTGCTTTTCACGGAGAAATTACGTTACCACCTCCAGATCATCTTTCATAAATATTTCCTGTTTTACTATTCATCGCATGCAATGATATGGTCATTGCTATATTATACTTGTCGTATACCGGCGAAACATTCTGCACTACAGGAAAACCCGGATCAAATATAATTTTCTACATCACTAAACTTAGAACATGAAAACGCATACCAAAGAATTTTTGGAAAAACTAACCCCTGAACAGGCATTTGATGTACTTAAAGAAGGGAATAAAAGATTTGTAAACAACCTAAAGATGAACCGCAACCTGCTTCAGCAATTGAATGAGGTAAAAGATGGCCAGCATCCCATTGCAGTTGTATTGAGCTGCATGGATAGCCGTACATCTGTCGAGCTACTATTTGACCAGGGGCTTGGGGATATATTCAGTATACGCATTGCAGGCAATGTGGTAAATGATGATATAGTTGGCAGCATGGAATATGCCTGTAAGGTAATTGGATCCAAACTTATTGTAGTGCTTGGTCATAGCCGTTGCGGTGCAATTGCCGGCGCCGTTGATAATGTTCAGTTAGGAAATCTCACGGGTTTACTTGAAAAAATAAAACCGGCAATTGAAAAAGCAGATAATCATACCGACCATTCACATCATCATATTCATTATGAAAAAGTAGCCTATGCAAATGTGGTGAACAGCATGGTTGAGATATTGGAAAGAAGCTCCATAATACGTTCGCTTTTCAATGAAGGAAGGATCGGCATAGTAGGAGGCATGTACAGTGTAGAAAATGGCAAAGTTCATTTTACAAGAACATTATTTGCTGAAGAAGACCTGCAGAAAACAATTAATCAAAACGAGATCATAGCTGCTTAACCACTTAAAATATTTTTATGCAAACAAATCAAACCATAATTCAAAGATTGAAATTTTTTCTTACACCAAATGATGGTCGTTACGAGGATCTTAAAAAAGGAAGTTTAACAAGAAATATTTTTAAAGACCTGACGGCAGGTTTAATTGTAGCTGCGGTGGCTATTCCATTGGCTATGGGTTTTGCTATGGCATCGGGCCTGAGACCAGAACAAGGAATTGTGGGGGGTGCTGTTGCCGGTTTATTCGGTGCATTGTTCGGAGGCTCCAAATACCAGGTATACGGACCGACAGCCGCATTCATCCCTGTAATTGCAGGATTGATGGCCACATACAATCATGGCTTTTTAGTGCTCTGCTCGATCATAGCCGGGGTCATGCTTTTATTTTCCGGGATATTCAAATTTGGTAAGATAGTTGAGAAAGTTCCTCACTCTATTGTTGTTGGCTTTACCATTGGTATTGCCATAGTAATTGCAATGTCACAAATAGGGGAAGTTTTGGGAAGCAAACAAAAAGTTGGATACAGTATTGTAGCACAAGCTACATTTTTAGTAAATGAAATCGGGGCTGCTAATTTATATGCCGTTTTACTTGCGCTGATCACTTTTGGCATTTGCAAAGCAGCTTTAAAAATTTCAAGCTTTGTGCCGGGACCACTGATCGCATTGGCCTTTGGATATATTGCAGTAAATACATTTTGGTCAGGTGCGGGATTAATTAAGATCAGTGATAAGTTTGGAAGTATTCCTACCGATTTTACAAAGATCACCGGTCCATTGCTTCCGGAAACCTTTACGGGTAAAGTGATCTTTGATCTCTTGTATTTTGCCATTGCCATTTATATTGTAGCGGCTATTGAAAGTTTGCTTTGCTCAAGAATGGCAGACAGAATGGCGAATAATAAAGGCATTCCATTTAATCCTAACAAAGAATTATGGGGGCAGGGAATGGTAAATATTTTTACTCCTTTACTTAATGGCTTTCCGCATACAGGTGCATTAGCAAGAACGGCGGTGAACATTCGTCTTGGTGCTGTGTCACCACTTGCCGGTATTGCAAAATTCATTTTCAAATTATCAATGGCAGCCTTTCTTGCTATTTATCTTGAGCAAGTACCTATGGCATGTATCGGTGGCATCCTTTTATATGTAGCAACAGGTATGGTGAAAGTAAAAGAAATAAAAGAAGTGATGGGAATGAATAAATATCATGTTGCATTAATGATCTACACAGCTGCTATGGTTCCTGCCACCGGTTTTATGACTGCTGTTGTATCTGCAATTGTCATTTATGCCGTTTTGTATCGCTTCATAAACAAAAAACCTGCTACTCAAATTCTCATGGAAGACAGCAGGGAAGAAAAAGTGGCATAATGGTTAGTTTTGAGTCCGTGATGTAACCCGGTCCCGATTTCTATCAGGACCGGCTTTTTTATTATAAAATGCCTGAGTATATTTAGGTAAAATGAAGACGTACGAAAAGCTTTTACAGGCAAACAGAGAATGGGCCACCGGAAAAATTGGAGCAGATCCCGGTTATTTTGATCGTTTATCCCATATACAAACCCCGGACTTTTTATGGATAGGATGCAGTGATAGCCGGGTGCCGGCAAATGAGATAACGGGTACACAACCGGGAGAAATTTTTGTACATCGTAATGTAGCCAATCTTGTTATCAATACAGATGTAAATCTTTTGAGTGTGCTTGATTATGCTGTCAATCATTTAAAAGTGAAACACGTGATAGTCTGTGGTCATTATGGCTGTGGCGGAATAAAGGCTTCTATCACAAATCATAATTTTAACCATGTGTTGAATATGTGGTTAAGAAATATAAAAGATGTTTACCGCATTCATCGAAATGAGCTTGACTCCATAAAAAATATGGAAGAAAAAGAAAATCGATTAACTGAATTGAATGTGCAGGAGCAGGTTTTTAACCTGGCTAAAACTTCAATCATTCAGAAAGCATGGAAGCATGAGAACCGGCCGCACCTGCATGGCTGGGTATACGGATTAAAAGATGGTTTGATAAAACCTGTGTTTGAAATGGAAGCAGGAACGCATATTGATGCTTTGTATGAATATGATGATCTGTGATCAGCTATTCAAGTTCATGCTTTTTATTTTTTACCAACCATTGGATAGAGTCATTAAAAGTTCTGAACAGGTTATCTTCTGATATTAATGCAGGGATGATGCGAATACGGCGAAGCCGGTCTTCAGGTTGTGTTTGCAAACCTGTAAACAAAACCTGGATTTTTCTTTGTTCTAATGCAAGTATTGCCTCCTCTAATGCATACAATCCTGATTGATCAATAAAAGGTACTTTCTCCATCCTTATTATTACATACTTAATGGCAGGCAGCTTACTTATTTTATCCGCAAAGCCAGAAGCAAAACCAAAGAACAAAGGACCATCCAGGTGTTTTACAAGTACATTATCCTGGATGTAAGATGGAATTATCTCATCGGGCCAGCTGACTTCTGTTTTTAAAGAATTAATATCAGAGACTTTTGATCTTTCCTCCGAAATATCACTCATTTGTTTCATAAAAAGTATGGACGCCATCACCATACCAATACCAACGGCCAGCAACAGATCAAAAAATACAGTTACGATCAGCACAATGATCATGATAGCTGCATCAGCAACCGGTACTTTTTTAATGTGTTTTAAACTTTTATAATCAAGAATTCCTATACCCACAGTTATCAGGATACCTGCCAGTACTGATTGTGGTATCAGCGCTGCATATTTGCCGGCTCCCAATAAAATGATCAACAGCACAATTGAGTGTATCACTCCTGACGTTTTATTCCTTCCTCCTGACCTGATATTGACAAGTGTACGCATTGTAGCACCGGCGCCAGGTAAGCCGCCGAACAAACCGCCTACTGCATTACCAATGCCCTGCCCGATTAATTCCTGGTTGCTTTTATGCTTTGTTTTTGTAACATTATCTGCTATCACAGATGTAAGCAGGGAATCAATAGCCCCAAGAGCTGCCAGTGTTGCACCGGCTTCAAGTATCAGGCTGTAGAATTTTGAATCTATCGAAAATATATCTCCGATCTTTATTTCAGGAAACCCTGTAGGTATATCCCCAATAAGGGGAACCTCTTTTTCTAAACCTATTGAAAGACCGGTAACTGCTAACAGTGCAATAAGCGTACTGGGAATTGCTTTGGTGATCCTTGGAAAAACATAAATTATAATAATTGTAAGGGCTGCATACAGCAATGCCCAGTAATTAATTTTTGTTAAAGCCGGCCCTATCTCTTTTACAACTTCAATAGTGCTTGCAGGCGAAGGAAGACCAACTGCTTTGAATAATTGAAAAAGAATGATGATAATGCCGATGCCGCTCATGAAGCCGGAGATCACCGGGTAAGGAATATATTTTATAAGCGAACCGATCTTAAATATTCCCATTACTATTTGTAGCAAACCTGCAATAACAAAACAGGCTATTATTGCACCGATCACTGTAGAAATATCGCCGCCGTTCGCTGTTGCAAACATGGCAACTGTTGATGCGGTTACCACTGTCATTGGGCCGGTAGGGCCACTGATCTGTGATGGGGTACCTCCAAATACAGCAGCAAAAAATCCAAGAAATATGGCACCATACAATCCTGCGGCAGCTCCAAGACCTGATTGCACGCCAAATGCAAGTGCCAATGGTAAAGCAACTATACCTGCAGTTAATCCACCAAAAAAATCTCCTTTTGTAAGTTTAAAATTTTTTATCATTTTTTAGAAGATTAAATGGTTTAGAAAAATAAATAATGTTGTAATAAATAAGTGCCGGCCCCAGCCAGATACCCAATGATAGCAAGCCATGCAATATGTTTAAGATACCAGCCAAATTGAATTCTCTCCATTCCCATAGCAACAACACCTGCAGCCGATCCTATAATCAAAATACTTCCGCCGGTTCCTGAGCAATAAGCAAGAAATTCCCAGAAGAAATGATCGGTTGGATATTGCTCAAGACTATACATGCCCTGGGCAGCGGCTACCAACGGCACATTATCTACAATGGCAGAAAGAAACCCGATAATGATAGTAATAGTGCTGAGGTCACCAATAGATCTGTCAAGATAAGCTGCCACGGAACTAAGAATACCTGTGGATTGTAATGCCGAAACTGCCAGCAATATTCCCAGGAAGAACAAAATACTGGGAGTATCAATCTTTCGCAATGCATGATTAACAGAGAACAAACCTTTTTCATGCTCATCTTTTCCGCTATGCACCATTTCTGTAAGCAGCCACATTAAACCCAGTCCAAATGCAATGCCCATATATGGAGGCAAATGTGAAATTGTTTTAAATATGGGAACAAATAATAAACAAGCAACGCCAATTATAAATACCGCTTTCCTTTCACCTGCTGTTGATTGAAGAGTTTTTTGTTGTGGCATCGGTTCAAAATTTCCTTTCATCTTCATACTTATAAAAAAGGCGGGTACAAAAAAACAAACCAATGATGGGATGATCGTCTTAATTATGATATTGATGGTTGTTACCTGGTTGCCTATCCAAAGCATGATGGTAGTAACATCGCCAATAGGACTCCAGGCCCCACCTGCATTCGCAGAAATAACTATAAGCCCTGCAAACATCAGCCTGTCTTTATGCGATGGAATAAGTTTGCGGAGCAAAGAAATCATTACAATAGTGGTAGTAAGATTATCAAGCACAGCTGATAAAAAAAATGTAAGCGTACCCAGTATCCAAACAAGTTTACGTTTGCGGGTTGTTCTTATTCTTTGTGTAATGATCTCAAATCCATCATGTGCATCAATAAGCTCTACAATCACCATTGCTCCCAATAAAAAGAAAAGGATCTCAGCAATATCAGAAAGATGGTGTGATAGTTCTTCTGAAATATATTTTGCATCATGGCTCCATAAAGCAAAGATTGTCCAGCATATAACTCCGGTAAGCAAAGCCGTGGCTGCCTTATTAATCCTGATCGGATGCTCTAAAGCAATGGCCAGGTAACCGATGATAAAAACTATGATAATTAAAGCAGTCATCAGAATTTAAAAATAAGGATTAGCTTTAAAACATAAATTTGTTTGCATGAAATACATTGCGATTTTAATCTCATTTTTATCTCTTATAAGTTGTAAGCCAGATCCTGCTCAGCATAAAGATCATCCCTGGGCCTTATTACCATTTACAAAAGCTGATGAGGTGAATCCTATTTTATTACCAGATACGAATTCAAAATTCTATTGCCCTGTCAGAAAAGATACTGTGCAATGGGAAGAGAAAGATGTTTTTAATCCGGCAGCAGTTGTACGAAATGATACAGTGTTTCTTTTATACAGGGCCGAAGATAGTATTGGAAAATTTGCAGGCACATCAAGAATTGGAATTGCCTGGAGTACGGATGGTTTACATTTTACAAAACATCCTGTACCTGTTTTATATCCTGATAATGATTCATCAAAAATTTATGAGTGGGAAGGTGGCTGTGAAGATCCAAGAATTGTTGAAGATGAAAATGGAACTTATTACATGACATATACAGCTTATGATGGCAATATAGCCAGGTTGCTGATAGCATCTTCAAAAGATCTTTATCAATGGAAAAAACATGGACCCGTCTTTAAAAATGATACTTCAAAGCTTAATAAGTGGAGCAAGTCGGGTTCTATTATTTGCAAATATGAAAATGGAAAATCCATTGCAGTTAAGGTACAGGGAAAATATTGCATGTATTGGGGTGATACAGATATTTTTCTTGCCGTATCTGATGATCTGATCAATTGGGTGCCTGTTATCACCAATAATAATTCTGAATCTGTATTTGGTCCAAGACCAAAAAAATTTGATAGCCGTTTGGTTGAACCCGGACCTCCCGCCCTGTTTACAGACAAAGGAATAGTACTCATTTATAATAGTATGAACCTCGGATCAACGGGTGATACCACATTAGCTGAAGGTACTTATGCAGCCTCTCAAATCCTTTTTGACAAAAACAATCCTACTAAGGTTATTGATAGAATGGATACATATTTTATGAAGCCGGATAAACCATATGAAATAACCGGCCAGGTAAATCATGTATGCTTTGTAGAAGGATTGGTAAGTTATAAAGGCAAATGGTTTTTGTATTATGGAAC
>FKKE01001844.1_pt1 | contig 33021 bp, 34 predicted proteins | sample 1106331 | NCBI WGS metagenome assembly FKKE01 (sample SAMEA3931202, study PRJEB13176) | freshwater metagenome | biome: Drinking water system; feature: drinking water; material: freshwater | place: China | collected 2013-02-06
TTGATCTCCTTAAACAACTCCTCTTTCGGCATCTTGGATTTCACGACGACCGTGAATCCCGCCTTCTCGAGTTGCTCGACGCCCTGCTTGGACAAACTATCGCTGACCAAAATCTTCATAAGGACCTGCCTATTTCGCCATCAAGAGTTCTTGCGCCTTTGCCACGCCGCTCCCCAGCTTGACCGGATGCCCCAGTCCCTTCAGCACCATCTCGGTTGCAGCGACGGCCGTAATCACGTCGAAACGATCGGCATACCCCATGTGAGAAAGCCTGAAGATCTTTCCCTTCAAGTGGTCCTGCCCTCCCGCGGCGGTGATCCCGTACTTGACCCGCAGGTTTTTGTAGACGGCCTGCCCATCCACCCCATCCGGCGCACAGACGGTCGTCAATGCGTCACTGGGCGATTCTTTTGGAAACAACGCCAGCCCCGCTCCTTTCATCCCCTCCCGCATCGCGCGGGCCAGTTGGCCCTGCCGTCCGAACATGTTCTCCAGCCCTTCGGCTTTCATCATCTTGAAGACTTCCTGCAATCCGATGATGAGCGAGACAGTCGGAGTAAACGCCGTTTGATTCTTGCTCTGATTCTCCCGCTCCTTCTTGAAGTTGAAATAGAAGGCGGCATTCTTGGCTTTGTCAGCCAATGCCCAAGCCTTGTCGCTGACGCTGACGAAGGCCATCCCCGGCGGCAGCATGAGCGCCTTCTGGGACCCTGTGATCACGACATCCAGCCCCCAGGCATCGGTCTTAATGTCGAATACCCCGAGGGCCGTGATGGCATCGACCACCAGGATCGTCTGCTCGTAGGCCTTCACGATTTCGCCCAGAGCCTTGACGTCGTGGGACACCCCGGTCGATGTTTCACTCGCCTGCACGTAGACCGCTTTAATAGAAGGGTCCTTCTTCAAAGCATCGGCTATGAGCTGAGGATTGACCGCCTGACCCCATTCGACCTTGATTTCCGTAGCCTGGACTCCGAAGGCCTTGCAGATCTTGCCCCACCGCTCGCCGAACTTTCCGCCGTTCACATAGAGCGCCTTGTCGCCTGGAGAGAGGAAGTTGGAGACGGACCCTTCCATGCCTCCGGTACCGGACGCCGCCAGCATGAGGACGTCGTTTCTGGTCTGGAACAGCCACTTTAACCCATCACGCACTTCGGCAAATATTGGATCGAACTCTGGGGCACGATGATGGATCATCGGGCGCGCCATGGCCAGGAGCACTTCTGGAGGCACAGGCGTAGGGCCTGGGGCGAGCAAATACCGCTTGATCATTGACGAATCCTCCTCGGATGGATGCAAACGAACCGGTCTTTGGGGAGGTCGGACGATAGCATTGCCCTCGGAAGAGTGTCAAGGCAACGGGGGCTATGGAGCCGGATATTTCGACGGTCGTAACATGTCTCACCTTCGAATTGATTCGCTCGAACTGAGTGCGCCGGTCCAGGACAAACATCCCGCGAAAGTATGGGGGCGCGTTCCCCTTCCAATTTCTTGACAAGATTTCGCTTCATCGATACTCTACGAACACACATGTCGATGAAATACACACTCCATCACTGGTTCCGTTCGGGCAGCGGATTCAAGAAAGCCCTGGCCTCGGCCTTTCTCGCCTTCACCCTGGCAGCAGGGCTGTCTGCGAATTGCCCCTCCACCGCCTGGGCTGAAGCGCAAGCCGAACCTACGAAGGATGCCACCGAACCCATTGTTGCCTCGGAAAATCAAGCTGCCGACCCTTCGGATGAGCCGGATGCGAATCTGGTCCCACTGGATACCGAGGCACCGGCCGATGAGAAAACCGTGGCCTCCCTGGACGGCAGCCTCGTTCCCCGGGCAGAAGACCTCCTGAACCTCAATCCGCTGCGCAACTCCGAGACCGCACGATTTGCCGATCTTTTGAATCCCCCGGCCGAAATGGCACAAGCCCCCGAAACGCAGAATGCTTCGGAGCCTTCGGAATACAACGTCCCGATCGTGCTCGACTCCTCCGTGCAGTCACATATCAGATATTTCAACACGGCGATCCACAATCGGTTCGAGCAATGGCTGCTCCGGCTGAGCCGCTATCGCCCGTTAGTGGAGAACATCTTCGCGGAATTTCATTTGCCCAGCGATCTGGTCTTCCTCTCCCTGGTCGAGAGCGGATTTAATCCGTATGCCTACTCCCGGGCCAAGGCGACCGGTCCCTGGCAGTTTATGAAGGGGACAGCCAAGGTGTACGGATTGCGTGTCGACTCCTATATCGATGAACGTCGCGATCCAATCAAGTCCTCCGTTGCAGCGGCTCGATATCTCCGAGACCTGTATGACCTGTTCGGGACGTGGCCCCTGGCTATGGCCGCCTACAACGCCGGCGAAGGCAAAGTCATGCGCGCATTGCAAAAAGCGCAAGCCGAAAGCTTTACCGACATTTCCAAGACCCGGCTGATCAGGCGCGAAACCAAGGAGTATGTCCCGCGCTTCATGGCCGCGACCATTATCGCCAAGAACCCGGACCGCTATGGCTTCTCGCAGGAATCAAGTGAACCGCATCAGTTTGAAGAGGTCGTGGTCGACAGGCCGCTGCATTTCCATGCGATTGCGAATATGACCGGTATCGCCTACGAAGAACTGCGCCTCCTGAACCCCGAGCTTCGCCGGGACGCGACACCTCCGGGCGGCGAATCGTACCACCTCAAGGTTCCCGTAGGAACTAAGTCAAAGGTGGAGCAAATGCTCGACCGCATTCCGAGTTACAAGTTTCCCGCGACGCCGCCCAAGGCGCAATTCGCTTCGACCGGCACATCACGCTGGTACAAGGTCCGGGTGGGCGATACGCTCGAGAAGGTCTCGAAGCGATTCCGGATCCCTCTCAAGACCCTCAAATCCAAGAACAGCCTGACCAGTCCCACGATCCGGCCGGGAGATTTCCTGGTTATCAGCCGCTAGCCCGCTCGGAGCCTTCTCCTCCGGAACAGCGTGCCCTGAAGCTGGAGCGAGGGTTGGTTACGGTTTCTTCGGTCCCGAGGTCGAGGATGCGGGTGGACCATCTTTTTTCGGAGCAGCATCACCAGGGGACGCCGCCGGCGCGGCGGAAGATCCTGGCGCGTTCTCAGGGTGGAGAATCTTGGTCCGGACCGTCGCTTCGCTGGTATAGGGTGAATTCGGATAGGATTTGATCAGTTCCTGATAGTGAGCCAGGGCCCCTTCCGGTCTCGATTGGGATTCTTCCAGTCGGGCCAATTCGAACAACGCCTGATCCTTGTTTAAGGCATCCGGCATCTCCAGAATCGCGGTGAACGCCTTAACGGCTTGATCACGGTCTCCCTTCAGGAGGTATGCGTAAGCGAGCCGTTGCTGGATCAGCCCGACCATGGAAGGCTGCGACCCATAAAGTACGATGAATTTCTTGTAGGCCTCGATCGCCCCGGGCAGATCATTCGCCTGAACCAACGCATTGCCGAGGTGGAACTGGGCCAACGGAGCGCTAGGGCTTCTTGGGTATTGCTCAAGCACCTGCCGATACTGGCCAATCGCCTGCTTCAATAACTCGTCGGCTTTTTTCGGATCTCCGATCGGTCGAGACAGGAACAGGCGAGTCGCTTCCCGTTCAAGGTCCTGGGCCTTCACGGAGGCCTGACGGTCAATCCAGAACACGCCGCCGACGACGGCCACCGCCAGCAGCAGCACGCCGACGCCGACCAAGAGAGGGCGCCGGTACTCCTGAAGGCGGACAAGGCTGTGCTCCACGCCGCTCATGAAGTGCGCTTCATCGACCTGTAAGGTCTTGGCTGGAACTTTGATGCGGTAGGTCATTGCTCGAAAGGAGCGCTGCCGATGCGGCCCATTTCCTCCGTACGTCCGCTCGCCTTATACTAATGTCATTGCGGCTTTGTCAATCAGCCGCGTCCACTCCGCTCACGCACCGCCGGGGCAGCTGAGCCGGTGACGGACAAAGGAAATCCTCGCATGTTCGAGAAGCAACTCGACGACCTCGACTCCCGCCATCTTCGCCGTCGCATCACGACGTTGGGATCCCGGACAGGCCCGCTCGTCGAGATTGACGGTCGTCCGATGCTCCTGTTGGCATCGAACGACTACCTCGGCCTCGCTGGACACCCCGAGGTGGTGCAAGCCGCTGTCGACGCCACCCGAACGTACGGTGCCGGATCTGGGGCCGCCAGACTTGTGTCGGGCTCTCTCCCCCCGCACGAAGAAATGGAACAGGCTCTCGCCCGCTTCAAAGGCACCGCCACCGCCCTCACGTTCGGCTCCGGGTATCTCGCCAACATCGGAGCGATTCCCGCCTTCATCGGCCGCGGCGGACTGATCCTCGCCGACCGTTTGTGCCACGCCAGCCTGATCGACGGGTGCCGCCTCAGCGGCGCAGACTTCCGCGTGTACCGGCACCGTGATCTGGAACACCTTGAGTCGCTACTCGTCCGACGGAACAAACCGAAGCAAACGCTGATCGTCACCGACGGGGTGTTCAGCATGGACGGTGACCTGGCGCCGCTCCGGGAACTGGTCGCATTGTCCCAAACACACGAGGCGGAGCTCTACGTCGACGATGCGCATGGAACCGGCGTCCTGGGAAAGAGCGGACGAGGCACGATCGAACATTTCGATCTCGAGACCGATATCCCCTTCCACATGGGAACGCTCAGCAAGGCCTTAGGCAGCAGCGGCGGCTATGTCGCCGGGCCCGAATCGATCAGGCAATACCTTCTGAACGCCTGTCGATCTTTCGTATTCACCACTGCGCCGACCCCCGGCTCGGCTGGAGCCGTGACCGCCGCGCTCGCCATCGTCCAGCGCGAGCCGGAACGCCGCGCGCGTCTCTGGAGGAATCGCGATCGGCTCTGCGCCGGACTCCAGATGCTTGGATTTACGATCCCCGCAAGTGCCAGCCCGATCCTCCCTCTCATTATCGGCGATGCTGCCAAGGCCGTGGCATTCGCCAAGCAACTTCGGCAGCACGGCGTCTTTGCGCCAGCGATCCGCCCGCCGACCGTGCCAGATTCCACCAGCCGCGTTCGCGTTACCGTCACCTCCGAGCACACGATCGCGCAGATTGACGAAGCTCTCGACGCCTTCCGCCTGGCTGGCGAAGCCGCCGGCGTGTTGTGAGTCGGGCCGAGTCGGCCTTCTACTGACTCCATTGGCATATTCCAGCGAATTCCTTGCTTTCCCGTATCTCTGTGGCATCATGACCTGCATGGCTTTATGACCACCCTGTCGATCGTCTTCTTTCCACTAGAGGAGCGGCATTCATGGATATTTCGAAGCTGCTGACGTTTTCCGCGAAGGAAGGGGCCTCGGACTGCCACATCAGCGCCGGCGAGCCCCCGATGATCCGGCTTCATGGCGACCTCAAAAAGCTGGATCACCCGCCGCTGACCTCCGAAGAAACCCATGCGCTCATCTACGACATGATGAGCGACGCACAGCGCAAGACCTTCGAGGAAAAACGCGAATGCGACTTCTCCTTCGAGCTCGGCGACATCGCCCGGTTCCGAGTAAACGTGTTCGTCCAGAACCGCGGCCTGGGCGCCGTGTTCCGGAACATTCCCACGGAAATCATCCCGATGGAAAAGCTCGGCATGCCTCCGATTCTGCGCCAGCTCTGCGACAAGGAAAAGGGGCTGATCCTCGTCACCGGGCCGACCGGATCCGGTAAGTCGACGNNTCGTCACCGGGCCGACCGGATCCGGTAAGTCGACGACGCTGGCGTCGATGGTCGACTATTTGAACAATACTTTCGAGGGCCACATCATCACGATCGAAGACCCGATCGAGTTCGTGCATAAGTCAAAAAAATGCCTGGTGAACCAGCGGGAGCTCGGCGTCCATACACTCTCGTTTGCCAACGCGTTGAAGTCCGCCCTGCGCGAAGACCCCGATATCGTCCTCGTCGGCGAAATGCGGGACCTTGAAACCATCCAGCTGGCTCTGACCGCGGCTGAAACCGGTCACCTGGTGTTCGGCACCCTGCACACCTCCAGCGCGCCCAAAACGATCGACCGCATCATCGATGCGTTTCCACCGGCCCAACAGGCGCAGATCCGGACTCAGCTCTCCGAGGCGCTCGAAGCGGTCATCACTCAGACGTTGCTCAAGAAAAAAGCGGGCGGGCGCGTGGCGGCCCTGGAAATCATGGTCGCCACCACCGCCATCCGCAACCTCATCCGGGAAGCCAAGCTCCACCAGATCCCCGGTATCATGCAGGCGAGCCAGAAGGACGGCATGCAGACGATGGACATGGCGTTGACCGACCTGGCGACCCGCGGCGTCGTCACGAAAGCCGAGGCCCAATCCCGCAGCATGAATCCGAATCTGTTCGGCGGCGGTGTGATGAGTGGCGCGGCATAGTTTCACTCAAGGACAGGAACGAGGAACCAGATGGACGTTCGGACATTGCTCAAAGTGATGGTGGATCAGGAAGCCTCGGACATGTACCTGACCGTCGACGCGCCGCCGACCTACCGCGTACACGGGTCGACCACTCCGGCCAACATGCCGCCGTTCACCAACGAGCAGCTTGAAGCCCTGGCCTTGGCCCTGATGCGAGGCCAACAGCGCGGGGAATTCGAAGAGAAGATGGAGATGAATCTGGCTCTGTACTACAAGGAGCTGGGACGGTTCCGTGTGAACATCTTCCGGCAGCGGGGCAACGTCGGGCTCGTATTCCGCCACATCAAGGCTGAGATTCAGACCGTGGAAGAACTCCGGTTGCCCCCGATCATCAAGGACATCGCGATGACCAAGCGCGGGCTGGTCCTGGTGGTCGGCGCCACCGGCTCAGGTAAATCGACCAGCCTCGCCGCGATGATCGACCACCGCAACAACGTGCATCCGGGCCACATCGTCACGGTTGAAGACCCCATCGAGTTCGTTCACAATCACAAGAAATCACTCATCACGCAACGGGAGGTCGGCTTCGACACGCTCTCGTTCCAGAATGCGCTCAAGAACACGCTGCGACAGGCGCCGGACGTGATCCTCATCGGCGAAATCAGAGACACCGAAACTATGGAAGCGGCCATCACCTTCGCCGAAACCGGGCACCTCTGCATCGGAACATTGCACTCGAACAATGCCAACCAGGCGATCGAGCGCATCATGAACTTCTTTCCGGTGGAACGGCATGCCCAGATCTATCTGCAGCTCTCGCTCAACCTGCGCGCCATCATTTCCCAGCGGCTGATTCCTTCAACGGACGGGAAACGCGTGCCTGCCCTGGAAATCATGATGGATACGCCGCGCATCAAGGATCTGATCAAGAAAGCCGAAATCGATACCCTGAAGGAAGCGATGGAACAGGGAATCGACGAGGGATGCCAAACCTTCGACTACGTGCTACTACAGCTCTACAAAGAAGGAAAGATCACGCTGGAACAGGCGTTGATCAACGCCGACAGCGCGAACAACCTGCGTCTCAAGATCAAGCTCGAGGGGCTCAAGGGCGACGACGCCATCAATGCGCTCCTCGACAAGAGCCCTGCGTCGACCGGCGAGGGTGCTTTCAAGATCCAAGGCGGCATGCCGGGAAACGTGTCCCCGCTTCGGAAAAAATAAGCGCCCACCCGCAGTTCGCGCTGCTCCGTCGACTCCTACTGAGGGACACCGGTATTCGTTTGCCGCTCGAGATAGGAGGCAATCGCCTCAAGCGCCAGCGCGCTCAGCTTACTCCCATACCACGTCGGCATCGTGTTGGCCGGATAACCCGGGACGACGAATACACCCGGTTCGACAACCGACTCCACCACATAGTCATGCACGGTCGTCGCTCTGCCTCGGTACGACGGGTCGCGGAGCCGCTCCGGTCCCGTACGACCGAGCGCCAACACAGGCCCTACCCGTCCTTCTGCTCCGGCAATGCCGGGAATCGTATGGCAGACCGTGCAGCCGGCCTTGGAGAAGATCGTTGCGATCGGCTCCTCCCCAGTCACGATGGGGATCATCTCCGGGGCAAGTGCCGCAGTTTGTGGCACGGCTGGGGCGTTCCTTCCCTTCATGTTCAGTAAGGCCCAGAGAAGGCCCAGCACAATCGTCGTCACGATAAGCACGGTGACAGCGCGATCAGACATGGGGGAAAAGAGAGAAGATGTGAAGTGTGGCGGTCAGTACGAAGCGAACGTGGAGGCGGAAGGAGCCCCCTTCACGCCGCTCGTCACTTGCCCGCAGTCATCGCACAACGAAAGCCAACCGTCCGGTCTTCGAACTCCGGCTCTGCAGAGAACCGTGCTGTCACCCGGAGGGCCGCGGGAAGATCGGCCCACGAACCACCCCGCAACACCCGCTTATCTCCCTGAGCAGGGCCGGTCGGATTTTTCTCAGGGCTCTTCTGGTAGTATTCCCGGCTATACCAATCGGCAACCCACTCCGAGGCATTGCCTGCCATATGGGCGAGACCATAGGGGCTTTTCCCCCCTTCCTTCAGCCCATGGCGCACACTCATGCCCTCGAGCCCGGCCGTCACCGCCACTAATGTAACGGCCTCGCTGACCCAAAGCCCCCGATTGTAATTGGCGATGTCGACAAAGGGTTGCATGTGGCCCCAGGGATACCGCCGGCCGTCGGCTCCGCGCGCGGCCTTCTCCCATTCAGCTTCGGTCGGCAGCCGTTTCCCTGCCCACTTGCAGTAGGCATCGGCCTCCTGCCATCGCATGCCGATCGCCGGCCGGTCGCCGACCGTCGTAGCGGCTTCATCATCCCAGGTTGGAGGCGATTCGTGTTTCCCCGACTCTAGGAACTTTCGATAGAGCGCGAGTGTCACTTCATACTGATCGATATAGTAGGCGTCCAACGCCACCGTGTGTTCAGGTCGTTCGTTGGGTAATCCGTCATTGCTCCCCATCGTAAATGATCCGGCCGGGATCAGCACCATCGGAGCACCGTCTTTGCCTTTGACGGTTTCGACCGAGGGGAGGGCCGAGTTCTTGGACGGTTCTGGAGGAGAGGCCCCCAAGAGCATCACACTTACGGTAGCGGCAACGACCCCCAGGGTGAGATTGCGCAAGTGCTCCATTCGCCCCCTCCAATTCATCGGTTGATGATGATTTTAAGTGTACTCAGAGCGGGACATAAACTCAAACGTCCCCACGACGCAGGATCCCGGCGAAGCTGACCGGTGTGGAGCGTTGTTGGTGTCCCCAACGGGATTCGAACCCGTGTTGCCGGCTTGAAAGGCCGGCGTCCTAGGCCAGGCTAGACGATGGGGACAGAAGGCAGGTCGTAGGGTCAGGCTGGAGATGTACCACACTCCAAGCCGATGTGTCACTAGCCCCATCGCGTTGAACATGGAGCATGGAGTAGGATACAAACGTACTGTCACACATAGGCCAAGGAGTGATACCCATGGACGTACGCCCCGTTTCGGCAGCAAGGATTCTGAGTCTCACGATATTCGGCTGCCTCTTCGTCACATCATGCGCGCACGACATCTACCAGCAGCGGGCCGACCAGATAAAGAACCATACCGAAGCCTTTTACGGTCATTTGAAAGCCAGCCGGGTCGAGGCGGCGATCAGGGAGAACGAACAGATCGAGGCGATGGCGAGTCATATGGGTGAGACCGTGAAGAAGCAAGCCGTCAAACAAGGAACAACCCAAGTGGAGCGGGAATTCGCTTTGATGAAGACCGCGAGCGAAACGGCGGGATCGAATTGGCTCGCCCTCGGACAATACTTTGCCATCAAGAAACAGTACGCGCAGGCACGTGCCACCTACCAGCGCGTAGTCAACACGTACTCGAATTCCACCGACCGGCCTATTCGTGAGCAGGCCGCGCGCGCCCTCAAGGACTTGGACATGGTCAACCCGCCTCCCGCTGCGTCCGCGAACCCGTGATACACCCATATGCGAGACCGGCTCAATGACACGGCTGATACTCGCTATCGGTCTGCTGCTCTTCGGTACCGGCTGCGTACACAAGATCCATGTGTCGCCGGTTGCGCCGCATCCCTCCGCCCGTCAAATTCCCCGCACGGTTCACGTCGTGGTGCCCTTCCTTTCGCTCCAGGGCGCGGACCACATGCCCGGCATTGCGCTGTTTGAATGGCCGGCGAAGGATCTTCAGAACGCGACGATCGACTATCTCGGACAGCGTCAAACCTTCATGGGGGCCGGACCTATACCGGGTGACTTGACGTTGACCATTAGGGCCTGGTTGGCCATGACGTCCCGCGGGGATTACCGCTACGCGCTCCGATTGGAGTCGGATCTCGGCCTTCCTGGGAAACCGCCGATCAAATCCTATGTCGTGGAGAAAGAGGAAACAGGCTCACAGGTCCGCTGGACGACCGCATCGGACCAGGCTCCCGTTGCGAGGGCAGTCCAAGGGGCCCTCGACGAGTTGCTGACGAAGATCGAAGGCGATGCGTCGCTGTTCCAGTAAAACGGGTCCTGTGGATGGTAGATTATGGACGACGGGACCGCGCGAAGATCAGCGTCGCTGCACTGCCCAGAGCCGCCCCGATCAAGAAGACTGCTCCTGCAACCAGAGGAAGGGCGGAACTCCAGTTTCGTCTGGCGCGCCGGCGGAGCTGCGCATTGAGGCCGGGCAGGTGGGATTCCGCGCCCAGCCATTCATCAGATTTGGATACATGGGATTGTTGAGGAACTATCGCCATCCGTCTCCCCTCTCTTCTCGTCCGGTCCTGAGTCATCTGACCGTCCGCCTCTCGTGATCACTCAACGGTCTGTTAGCTGTTGACCGCCCGCGCTTCGGTGAACGCCGCCCACGCCTCCTTCACTTGTGAAGGCGTAGCCGGTTCATAATCAGGGCAATCGATTCGCAACGCGGAGTCAGCGAACGGAGCATTCACATAGGCACAGTGATGGGGCTGATCCTGGTCCTTGTGTTGATACGGACGGAAGTACTGGCAGGAGACGCACATCCGTGCAATCGGAATCTCCCCCCGCTCCTGTAAGGTCCTAATGACCTTGACCATGGATCGTAAGAGCGTCCGCTGTTCATCTTCGGCAAGTTGATCAATCGCCCCGGCCAGAGGGTCCTGCTTTCCGGCAGAGGGTCCGCAGGCTTTTACGCCTCGGGCCGTCAATTCGACCGTCACAATCCGGCCATCGCGCATGGTTCGTTTGCGGCGCACAAGCCGCTTGCGCTCCAGCGTTGCCACTGCTTCAGAGGCCGTCGGCAGTCTCACAACCAGTTCGTTCGCGATGGCGGAGACCTGGGCCATCCGACCGGGCTTGGAGCGAAGCAGGGTCAACACTTGCCGTTGCAGTGGTCCAAGCCCTGCCCGTCCTTCCCGACGCCAACTTCGGCTCTTCATGGTCAGCCCGATTTTTTCGAAACCGGTGGTTACTTGGGCCACGGTAGAATCGAACCCACCGGACTGGCGAGACGCCTGATTGATCATTCTCAACTCAGCCATAGCTCCTCCAAGGAAATACCAGCATTTGCAGTGTAGAGGCAAACTTGACGATTCGTCAAGCAGTTAGATTCGCCTGTTCAAAAAAGTTCTCACCCAGAGCTATACGACCCTAGCTGCTGATCCACGGGCCTCAAGGGCATCAGACATATTGAGACGATCCCGTCATTGGCCGGTAGGCCAAGAAGGAGCACGATCTGATCAGAAGTGAGAATAAGAAGAGGAAAACCCGTGAGGGGTATGTCGCGGTTACATGGCAACAGTCACGGTCACTTCATGAAGGCCCGCAGCCCCGTCCGGGGCTGGGTCTTGCTCAACGGAGGTTTGGAGTTTGCCGGTACCGTCTGTTGCACGAACGAGCAGCATATAGCGCCCCGGCTTCTTAACGTTCCAGTCGAAACTCCAAAATACCCAGCTGGCCGAAGAGAGCGGAGGCAACAACGTGGCGGCGTTCCATCCTTCTCCACCGTCCGTGCTGACTTCTACCTGCCGGATGCCTCTTGTGCCGGCGAACGCCAAGCCTTCCACCTTGTGCCGCAAGCCGTTGATCGTCGTTCCGTGTCCCGGCAGGTCGATACGAGAAGTGGTCTTGATGACGGCCTCGTCGGTCCAACCTTTCTGAGCGTAGTATCCTTTATAGTCTTGCGCCACGAGTTCGATCTCCGTCAGCCACTGCACGCTCTTCATGCCGTAGTGCCCTGGCACGATCATGCGCGCCGGGAATCCATGCCCGAGCGGCAGCGGCACTCCGTTCATCTTGTGCGCGATCTGCACGTCGCCGGCCATCGCGCGCTCGAAGCGGATGCTGTCCGAATAGCCGTCGGCAGCGCGAAAGACCACATCATGGGTCTCGGGGTTAGCGCCAACCTCCTCCAGCAGTGCGCGCAGCGACATCCCTTCCCACGCGGCCGTGCTCAGGAACTCTCCGGACACCGTGTTCCCGACGCATTCGAGCGTCACAATCTGTGAGACAGTCGGCTTTGCCAGCAGTTGCTCGTAGGTGAGCATGATCGGCCGCTTGACCATGCCTTTGACGATCAACGACCAGTCGTGAATGCGGATTGTCGGAGGACTACGATAGGACGTGACGTAGAACTCGTCATTCGGCGTAATCGGATTGGTCCGCTTCGGCTCGGCCTGGCCGAACATGCGATCGAGCAGACCGGCAAGGCTCGGGGCCGGCAGAGCAGAGGCCAGCAGAAGGCCGCCGGCTGCCTTCAGAAATGTGCGCCGCGACGGCCGAGGCATTTACGCAGTTTCGGCGAGCAGCGATTGTATTAACCGCTCGGTATCCTGATAGCCGCCTTCGCCGATGCGAACATGGCGGATCACTCCGCGCTTGTCGATCAAGTACATGGCCGGCCAGTAGCGGTTGCCGTACTTGTTCCAGGTCGAAAAGTCGTTGTCGATCGGTACGGCGAAGCGGATGTCGTGTTCCTTGATGTAGCGCCGGACGTTTTCGATCTCGCGCTCGTGCGAGAACTCGGGTGAATGGACGCCGATCACGACGAAGCCTTGATCGGCATACTTCTGGTGCCACTGCTTCACATAGAGCTCGACGTTCCGGCAGTTGTAGCAGCCGAAGGTCCAAAACTCGACCATCACGACCTTGCCTTTGAGATCGGCCAATCGCAGCGGCTCGCTGTTAAGCCAGGTCGGGTTTGTGATGTCCGGTGCTTTCATGCCGACTCCTGCATTGGCCACGACCCAGGTGAAGAGCAACCCGGCCAAGACGACCAGCGCCCCTGTCAAGATTCGATCAAGCATGGCATCCTCCTGTTTTGTGATACGAGAACCTCTAAGGAACGGATCTATTTTGCGATCGCAATGGCCGGGGTTGGATACCGAGTCAGGTCCGTCACCGTCATCTGGAACAAGTTTGACAACACGGCGAAGGCTTCCTGATTCCAGCTCGGCACCATGCCCTGGCTGACCGGATACTTGCGAATCGAATAATAGCGTCCATCGAACGGCACGGAAAATTCATAGTCGCTCGGCTTCGAAGATGATTCTTCGATTTCGAGTGTCTTGGCTGGATTCCGCACGACGGTTTTCGTCCTGGCGTCCGCAGTAACCGGTGTTTCCGGCTCTTCTTCAATGCCGCGCGCCACAAAGCCGATGATCGCATTCATGCTGCGGAGCAGAATCGCGCCACGTACTGGGTAGTCGCCGCCTGGGAACCCAGGTCTGATGTCGACCATCACATAGTCCGGAGGAAACTGATGCGCGGCTTCGTGGAGTTTGCGCCGCTCCTCGTTCGTGAGGCGATTCGGGTCATAATTCGAAATCAGCAGCCGGCCGACCGCCTTGCGTCTCACCGTGTGCACTTTTCCCTCGCTGTCGCCTTCCCAGCGGAATCCCTTCTCCAACGCAGCCACGACTTCATCGGGGTTTGGCGCGCGATTGGTCCTGACCGTCTGAGACTCTTCGAAGAGGATCGGTCCCACGAAGAGTTTTCGTTCAGCGTCCAGGCCCGCGAGATGGAGCAAGCGGCGACGAAACTCCAGGTAGCCCTCGCCCTGCGACGGGCTGTTGAACAAGACCGTCGGCCCCTTCTCTTCCTCAATCGAAATGCCGCGTGCCATCAGACGGAGGATCATGTTGATGTCGTAGCCCTGGCGAACGAGAAACTCGAGCTTGTCTTCGTCGAGCGGGCGCAGGACGCGCTTCGTAAATTCTTCGCCGGTGATCGGCACGATCGTAATCGTCGGGTTCTCGGCCACACTGGCACTGTATTCCAGATTGATGGCCCGCTCGGCTGCTTCGGGTGCGCGACCCAACCCTCCACTGATACCGGCACTGGTGCGAAAATCGAACGTCGCCGCCACGCTGGATACAGCCGTAAAGTGCACCGGCCGGTGGTACCGGGCACGCGCAATGTTCAGGAGCAGCAGATCCGCCTCGACATAACTGACCGTCCGGTCGTATTCGATCACCGCTCGATGCATGGCGATGGGCGAGAGACAGCCGGTGAGAAGGCTGAGCAACGCTCCGCCAATAAGAATGCTCAAACTGACCTTTCGGCAAGGCCCGAGCGACTGAGAGCCCGAGGCGTACGGTTTGATGTACGTCGCAGGGAGCGAAGGAGCGAGAACGCAGTCGGAGGTCAGTTTCAGCATTCTAAATACCTGCAAACCACTCGTAGCCCTGATCTTCCCAGTACCCGCCCTTGCCCATTCCAATTCCATCCAGCGACTCGACCAACTCAATCCGTTCCACATACTTGGCTTGCTTGTAGCCGAGCTGGCGTTCGAAGCGGAGGCGCAGCGGTGCGCCGTGAGGCACATCGAGCGGCTTGCCGTTGAGGTCATAAGCCAGGATCGTTTGTGGGTGATAGCAATCGGCGACAGCCATGCTCTCATAATAGGAGACGCCCTCGTCGTCTACATCGGCGCAGTGGAAGACGGCGTACTTGGCGTTCGGCAAGGGCTGTACTTTCCGTAGGAGATCGCCGAGCGGGACACCGGTCCATTTCCCGATCGCGCTCCAGCCTTCGACGCAATCGTGCCTGGTGATTTGCGTGCGGGCCGGCATCTCCTTGATCGCGGCCAGCGAAAACATCATCGGCGTGGCCACGAGCCCGTCCACCATCACGTCCCAGTCTTCGAAGTTGCTCTGGACCATCTCGTTGTAGTCCTGGGTGCCTGGATCGGTATTGCCGTTGGCAGGAAACACCGCGGAGATGTCCGCCTCACTGTACTCCTTGGCCATTGCGTTGGCCGGCGTGATCGCGCGCTGGACCCGTTCAGTGAGTTTCTCCGCCTTCTGGAGGATCGATGGGAACCAGCTGCTCTGTGTCAAGTTGTCACAGCCTGCCAACGCAACCAGACTCGCCGCGCCGACTGTGCCTTTCAAGAATCCTCGTCGTTCCATCGCTCGTTCGTGTTTCATGGCTTCACCCCTTCGTGCTGTACGTAAACCAGCCCGTAATCATGGACCTGATGTTGTTGAAGAATCCTGTGAGAATCACTTGGGAGACGTGGATGACGATAAATCCGACAAACGAGAAGCAGGCGATAAAGTGGATCGCCCTCGCCGCCTGCCGACCGCCGAAGATCGTCAGCAACCAAGGGAAGGCCGTATCGATTGTCGGTGACATGGTCAGGCCGGTCAGGATGATCAGCGGCGCGACCACGAAGAGGATCCCGACGTAGGCTAGCTTCTGTAACACGTTATAACGTTTGGCTTCGTCTCCTTTCGGATGACGCAGCACCAGATGGTCTTTCACCGCTTGTGGAATCTGCTTCAGGTCTTGGCCGGTCGGAAGCAGGTCTTTCTTGAAGTGGCGGCTGTAGAGGCCATAGGCGGCGAAGAACAATCCGTTGATGACGAACACCCAGGCGAAGAAGAGATGCCACTGTCGCCCCGCTGCAAGCCATTTCGCGCTTGGAATGGTCGCCCAAGCGGGGAACGCACGGCCTGATCCATTGGAATAGCCAAGCACGCCGGTCGTATCGAATCGGTGGCCGAGGATTGTGGTGACCCCTTTGATCTCGCCGTTGTCAGCACGCATCGGACGGATCGAGAGCAACGGTTTGTCACGGTCCGATCGATCGCCCCAATAGAGCGCGGGATGGGCATTGAAAATCTGGAGTCCGCTTCCAATCAGAATGAACAGGCAAACGACGTTCAACCAGTGGCCGATCCGCACCGGCAACCGGTGGCGATAGATCCGTTCGGTCATCGGGCGTTGGGTGGCAGACGACTCAATCATGGAGGGTGCGCCCGAAACTGGCATCGGCGATTCCATCAGTGTCGGCATGGGGATTCTCCCGGGTAACAGGGCCCTTGAGCGAGCTGGATAAGATTGAGTCGGCCGGGACGGGGGTTTCTTACGAAGGAAGAACGGGGTCTTCTATTGCGTCACAGACGCTGTTTTGCGGACTTCTGGCCAGTTCTGGTCGGCCTTTCTTACGTAGCCTGGAATGTCCAATACCCAGAGCGCACGGACCGTTCCGTTATAGTTGAGAAAGAGCTTGTCCCCGACGACCGTGAAGGCAGCCGGGTCAATTGAGGCCTTGTAACCCTTCGCCATCCCATAGGCACAGAAACCACCGTACTGTGGGGCATACTTGGCCGGGTTAGCAGCAAATGTCTCGCGATGGGCAGCCGATGCGAAGTGGAACTTCGAGCCTAGATACTCAGCGTGAAACGACGAAGACCCCTTCACCGGCTTCATCTCAGTGAAATAGGCGACAGGGTCATAGCCTCCGATCGCTACGCCGTCTCGTTCGAAGTACTCACCGGCGAGGGCAGGGAAAATCGCGAGCAGGCAAAACAGAATCGTTAGAGCCAGTCTGGCAGTTCGAGTATCCATGGCCGCACCGTTTTCAACATCCTGTTTCAATCGTAGGCGACGTTGACATAGACCTTAATCGCGCTTCGCTCCGTCGTGAGGGTCGACATCATCTGCTGATAGTTCTCCAGACCTGTCACCGGATGGGTCAGGAGCTTGGGGAGCCAACCAGGGAATTCGAGCTGCGCGCGGGCGAAGTCGTAGACGCCGGCTTCGAAGTACTCGCGATTCGCGTTGACGGTCCCGACGACGAGTTTGTTGCCGAGCACAAAGTCCAAGTTGATCTTGTCAGCCGGAATCGGATGCTCCCGGTCGCCACCGGTGACGCTCGCCAGCACTAATACCCCGTTCTTCCCGAGCGACTCCATCGCCTCGAAGACCACCGGTGAATACCCCGTTGCCTCGAACATGAGGTCGAACGGGCCATAGCGCTTCGCTGCTTCGCGGATCGACAAATCGTTCGTTGAGATATAACGCACACCGAGTTGCGCCAGCAGGTCGAGATTGCGCGATGGCCCGCTCTGTTTCCCAAAGCTGGTCACCTCCAGTCCTTTCATCCGGAGTGATAAGGCCGCCAACAGTCCAACCGTGCCGGCGCCCAGTACTGCCGCTTTCTTCGGCCGCCAGATCTTGAACCGCCGCTGGGCTTCATAGGCCTGGATAATCCCCTTCTCTATAATGGAGGTGGGCTCCAGTAGAACTGCCACATCCTTAAGCCCGCGCGGAATCTTGACGAGATATTCCGGGTCATCCACAAACATTTCAGTCAGATAACCATGGCGCAGATTGATGCCGCGCTCGTAATAGGTGTCTTCCAACGTCATGTCGTACTGGCCGACTTGGTCATAGAAACTTCCGCCGGGGCGCCGCACGGTCGGGACCACATAGTCGCCGGGCATCAGCTCCGTGACCTTGGGTCCGACTTCCAGTACCCGGCCGAAACATTCATGACCGATCACGAGGAAGTCATAGCCCGGGGGCGCCTGGCCGTATTCGGCGGCGTTGATCTCCTTGTCCGTGCCGTCCACGCCGACGCACAATACTTGGACGAGCACTCCCCGCCCATTAGGCACTTCGTGCACAGACGGTTTGGGCAGTTCGGCGAGATGGATTGAGTTGGCTTGTCCTGGAACGACGGCAACGGCTTTCATGGTATCTCCTTCTTGCCTAGGCAAAGCGGGCCATCCCTAGCTTGGTCATGCTCTCGTTCTTGTGCACTCGCTCGTCGTAGCCGATCTGTCGGATCACGTCGGCCATCGTCGCGAAGTTACCGTAGTCCTTCTTGAAGGCGCTCACGAACGGCGTCTGGTCGAGTTCCGGATGTTCGCGCGCGAAGAGCATGTATTCGTGCTCCGCATGGCTCTCGAAGTCGACGTTCAGACGGTAGCTCCATTCCGGCTTGATCACATAGAGCAACCAGCTGATTTGGTAATAGAAGAAAGCGATGAGTTGAGGCGCGAGCCGGTGCAGGAGGAAATGCTCCTTCTCCCGGTTCCTGTGAATCCACTCTTCTAGTATCAGAAGGTGCCACTGTTCGTTGTCTTGTTGGTGACGAGCTTCCTTCACTCGATCGAACACGCGCCGCGCGAAGTCTTCATGCTCATACTGTTGAGTGATGGCGATGTAGGCCACATGTTCCCAAGCTTGATAGGGGACCCGGGCGATCACTTCCAGCACCTTGAACTTGCTCCAGCTCCTTGAGCGCCCGTACAGGAGATCCATCACGAGAAAGAGCGACTTGGCCAAGATGCCGTATCGCCGTTCCGGTTCAGCTAGTGTGGCCGCTTGCTCCATGCGGAGTTGTTCTGAACTCAGCATCGTCATGGTAGGTGCTTCCGTCATGGCGATGAGTCGGCCCATCAACCGATCTCTTACAGGCAATGATTATCGCGTCAGTGGGGATATTGCGCGACGAAGTGTCGACGCAACTGCAGGCGTTGGATTGGCGAAGGATATTGTTTCGGCAGGCGTGCTGCTGCTTCACAGAGCAACGCTATCTGCTTCATGTAGGTCCGGCAATGGGAGCACGAAGCGAGGTGGAGTCCATTACGGACCTTGGTGAGGAGCGAGAGCCGGTCATCCAGATATTCGGAGGTGCGCTCCGCGATATCGCGGCACGTCAATCCGCTGTCGATCCATTGTGAGGGATGGTCTTTCATATGAGATGCCCTCCAATAGGATGGTGGCATCTTTGCGTCGTGCACCTCAGGAGTTTCTTACACCTCCCCTCTCGAGATCAGGGTGAGGCTAAGGTTGAGGGTACGTGGGGACATTCTTCCGCTCAGCTTCGGCCTCATCCTAGGGCATTTTCCACCGCCACACGCACGCGTTCCCGGGCACGGTGGAGCCTGACATACAGATTCGTCTCCGTAATCTTCAGCATCTCGCAAACTTCTTTGGCCTCGACGCCTTCGACGTCGCGGAGGATCAAAACCTCCTTCAGCGTCGCCGGCAGCGCCTCGATCGCCTGGTTCATCGCGTTCACCGCCTGCTGGCTCGCCAGGAGTTTCTCTGGAGTCTGGTCATCCCAGGGCTGCGGCGGGAAGGCCCAGTGGCCGGCCCATTCGCCCGACTGCTGAAACCGGGAGGGATCAACCGCTTCATCGTTATCATCATCGTAGGATTCGAAGGCCGAGAAGGTCGTATGCCGCTTCTCCCGGACCCCGCGATCCTTGGCCTTGTGAATCATGATGCCGAAGATCCAAGTACGGAGAGAGGAGCGCCCCTCGAAGCGATTCAGCCCTTCGATCACCGCCATCCAGGTATCCTGTACCACTTCCTCCGCTACTTCGCGGTCCGCCACATAGCCCATGGCCATCCGGATCAGGGCGCCATGGTGCTGATTGACAACCTGGTTGAAGGCACCTTCGTCGCCGTTCTTGAGTCTGACGAGGAGCTGAGCTTCCACTTTGGTCAGGCCCGTTGCCTTCGGCGCGCCCGGTTGACCGTCCGACGGGCGGCTGGTCGTCTGGCTCAGGGTCTCGGTAAAGGTAGTGGCGTCTGCGTTCATGACTGGCCTCCGATGTGCAGCAGCTCCGTGACGAAACCGGGCATGCTCATAAGGGTGACGTGCTTGGGCGGGAGGCTGTTGAGGACCTCGACCCCCCTGCCATCGACAAACTCGACATGCGAACAGTCCAAGTAGACGAGCTTGTGCTGTCTGAGATAGATGCGGCATTCTCCGTCGAGGAGCGCCGCCCACTGCTCCGTAATCTTGCCCTCCAACTTGAGGAGGACGTCACTGCCGCTTTCCTGGATCTTCGTGATCTTCAACATCGCCTAGTCTCCCGTTCGATGATCGGAGTATTCAGCAACGGCGATGCCAGGAGAGCAGTGTCCTGGCCATGGCCTCATAAGTCATTGATATAACAGTCGAAGTATATTTCTGCTGCGGAGAGGAGGAGAAAAGAACGGAGAGGGCTCTTCCCAAAATATTGGGATCGTCCCAATTAATTGGGAGAATTCTTTGGGAAAAGGGAGTGTGGAATGTGGCTGTGGTCTGACGAAGGAAAGAGTCGATGCGAGGGCGTCAGTCGAGGAGTGCAGCTAGCGCTGCATAGTCCATCGTGGCTTTGACCCGGTCGAGCCAGGCCTTACGTGCGGTATGTTCCGGCCGATAGCGGATGTCCTTGTCAGTCAACGTCACGATTAAGATGGCAATCACCTGTATCTTGTCAGGTTGGTTGGGATCGGGAAACATCGGATCGATTTTGAACGCGAAGGCCTGGTCTGCCTGTCCCGGCTTCAGATTAGTCAGCTCAAATTCGCCGCGCAAGGCCTCGCTCTTGAGGGCGGCGCGCTCCGTATGGTCTTTACGAATCTGCTTGGCTTCGCGTGCGAGGTCATTGGCCTCTGCCCGTAACCGCTCGGCCTTGTTGCCAGCTTTTGCTGCCGCTTGTGCGTCCCGTTCTAATGCGCGGGACCGGCGCTGCGCCTCCTCAACCCGTCGCTTGTCGTCGGCACCCAGCTCCTGCAGTTTGGCGATCTGCGCATCGAGCGCCTTGCGGCCGGAGCCGTTCCCATCGGCCCAGAAGGCCGGCATAGCCAGTTGCTCGGCGGTGAAGGATGCGCGGTAGGTCTGGTAGTCGCTGAGCAGTTTGGCCAAGTGTGCGTCCCTGGCCCCGTCCTTCGCCTGATCCGCCTCGACATCCTTCGCCAGTTGCTTCATGGAATGGACATATTTCTCTGCGCCGCCGGGATCAGTCTTTCTCAGCATCGCTGCGGTCTGGTCCACAGTAGCCTGGTCTGGCACCTTGTTGCGCGCCGTTTTCACTTCCTGCCACTCCTTCACCGCCTTCTCGCGCGCAGCGCCAATACGATCAAGCTGGTCTCCGAGCGTCTGCGGGATCCACGGCACTCGGCCGTTCTTACTCAACAGGACCCACCCGCCGTATTCGGGATACCCGGCTACGGTGCCGGTCCGTTCGAACCTGCCAAACGTATCCAGGAACATTTGCGTGTGCACGTAGTTGAAGAACACTGCGACCTCACCGATCGATCCGGCCACACGGTCCGCTTGCGGAATGATTCCACACTCGCCTTCCCACAATCTGATGCCGACCGATGTCTCTTTCGGGTAGGCCCGTACGAACAGTCGTGAATTCCAGAGTTCGAGGGGGCCGGCAGACATCGTGGTGCGCATGCGAACGGGAACCGGCGGGCTCATGAATTCGCTCGAGTGTTTCACGACGGCTTCGGCGGCTTCCATGGCCTTGAGGTATCGCGCCCACCGCTTGTCGGTTGCGGTGTCTTCATACTGACGTGGAGCCCAACATTGGACTTGGGCGAGAGCGGGCACGTCAATGCTGAAGAGGAGAACCGTACCGAGAAGGCAGGTGCTCACCTGTATTCCGGTGAAGGCCCGTGAAGACATGCGATTCCTATAAAGGTCAGCTCGGCCGGCTGATGCCGAGCTTCTTCATGCGGGCTTCGAGCGTGGTGGGTTTCAATCCGAGGAGGGCCGCGGCGCCCTTGCCGCCGCTCACGCGCCAACTCGTCTGCTCCAGTACGTCGATGATGTGCTGTCGCTCGACTTCTTCCAGGGTCATGCCCTTCGTGGCCGCTGACTTCCCGCTGGATGGCGTGAGCCAATCGATCGGTTCCAAGTTGGAGCCTTCGCTGAGGATGACCGCCCGTTCAATGACATGCTCCAGCTCACGGATATTGCCCGGCCATTGATAGCGTTGAAGAGCGGTCATCATCCGTTCGGGTATCCGGTCGATTTTCTTGCCGAGGTTTGCGGCGAACTTGCGGACGAAATACTGGACGAGCAAGGGGATGTCACCCTCTCGCTCGCGGAGCGGCGGGAGATGGATGGGGAACACGTTCAGGCGGTAGTAGAGGTCAGGGCGGTACTGGCCGCTCTTCGACAGCTGTTCGAGATTGCGGTTGGTCGCGGCAATCACCCGTACATTGACTTTGAATGTTTGGGTACCGCCGACCCGCTCAAACTCGCCTTCCTGCAAGACACGCAGCAGTTTCGACTGCAGGTCCAACGGCAACTCGCCAATCTCATCGAGAAAGATCGTCCCCTTGTCGGCCACTTCGAAGCGGCCCATCTTCTTCGTCAGCGCGCCGGTGAACGCGCCTTTCTCATGGCCGAAGAGCTCGCTTTCGATCAAGCCGGCCGGGATAGCCGCGCAATTTACCTTTACGAGGGCTCGATCCTTGCGCGGGCTCAGGTTATGGATCGCCCTCGCGATCAATTCCTTGCCGGTGCCGGTCTCGCCGGTGATCAGGACCGTGGAGTCCGTCGGCGCCACACGCTCCACTCCCTTCAGCATCTTCTTCAGCGAGGCGGACGATCCGATCAATTCCTCGAAGTTGTGCGTGCCTTTAATTTCTTCCTGGAGATAGACGGCTTGCGCTTCGAGTCGGGCTTTTTCCTGTTCCATCAGTACCTGTTCGGTGATGTCCACGAACATGGTGCGCGTGTAGGTACCGCTCGGATCAGGACGCGACCACCAACGGATCCAGAGGGGTTTACCGTTGTCTTTGCGGCGGAGTTCGAGCACCACCCCGCTCGTGTCGATGCCCTTCCCGATCGAGTCGAAGGCTTCTTTCAGCCGCCGCTGGGCCTCCGGGGTGTTGGGAATGAACGAAAACCCATAGGTGCCATCCACTTGCTCCGGCGTAATCCCCAGCGTCTTCAGGGCCGTTTTGTTGGCGCGGATGAACTTGGAATCCAGCCCCTCATTCACATAGGCGATCGGCGCCTCGTCGAATAAGTCCTGTAACCGCCCTTCGTTTTCCTTGAGCTGTGCCTCCATCCGAAGCCGTTCGATTTCCCCCGCCGCCCGCGACGCAAAGATGTCGAGCACCCAGGACACGAGGTGCTCATCCGGCATGGGATTGGAGTCCATCACCGCGAGGTGTCCCAGGACGGTGCCGGAGGAGCTGACGACCGGGACACCGCAATAACTCTCGACACCGATGTCCTGGATCAATTGCACATGAGGATACAGCTCGCGCAATTTGCTGGGGTGATGCACACAGGTCTGTTTCAGAACCGTTTCACAGGGGCCACCCGCCGGGACGTCGAAGGGCGGAAGCGCCTGGCCCTTGCCCCAGCCGGCCTTCGATTGAAACTTCGAGCCGTCCGGCTTGAGCTCCGAGATGTAGGCGTATTCGACGTTCAGGGCCGTCGCGAGATTCTTGACCAAGGAACGGAAGAACTCGACTCCGACCTCCCGCGCGGTGCCTTTGGCAATGATTCTCAGCGTGGCCTCGCGATCCCGAAGGGTCGATTCAATAACCTGCCGATAGATTTCGACCCCGGCCCGTTCGCCGAACAACTTGAAGACCTCGATCTCATCGGCCGTCAGGGTCATCGGCTTTACATCCATCGCGACAAGATGGCCCAAGACCTGGCTTTTGGGATCTTTGAGCGGCACGGCCAGATAGCTGGTGACGCCCAATTTCACGAGATCCCGATCGTTGGGGAACAACTGCTGAACCCCCTGGGCGTAGTGGCAGGTTTCTCCGTTGATCACCTTTGTGCAGGGTGTGCCCTCCAGGTCGTATTCCACCTGGTCGAGGTAGCCATCGCCTTTCCAGAAGGCGAGCGTGCGGATGCGGGATTCCGGCATGAGGTAGCCCACGAAGGCATACCGAATACCGAGCGCTCCGGCGAGATGCCGGACCAATTCGCGGAGAAAATCCGTTCCGGTGGAGGCGACGGTGCCTTCGACAAGCGAGCGCAGAAACTCGTCAGCTTTGTAGCGGGCTTCGAGCCGTTGGGGGTCGCTGACGTCCGTGCCGCGTTCCGTCATGTCGGCTCGCTCACAGCATGAGATCAGGGTAAATGGAGGTCGAGGGGAAAAGGTTAACACCGGACCATAAAGCCCTGCAACTAGGTGAAAGCAGGCGGGAAACAGTCCTTCCATTCTAGCTAGATATGGCTGCGCCGCAGCCAGTACAACGGATTTGGAGGGGAATTTCTTTTCGAGCCGGTTCGGGGACGGGCGGCGGTCCGAGGAAGAGTCGTGCAAAGCGGCTATCCCGATGCTTCGCCAGGATCTTCGGCATGGCGAGAAAGAACGCCACCATCAGGACACCGGCGGCGATCAGCGGCCACTGGGCACTGATCACGCTGCTGCCCAAGTAGGTGAAGGCGAAGGTCGGCGGCGCCATCCCGAAGAAGGTCGCGAGCGCGAAGGTCTTGAGCGAGATGTTCGTGAGGCCGGCGCCATAGCTCACCACGTCGAACGAAAAGATCGGAATGAACCGTGCGATGAACATGGCGCCCATCAACTGATGGTCCGTGCACATCTGGCAAAACGTGTTCTCCGTTTTCATGAAGCGGGACAGCGCCTCACGGCCTAACGAACGCGCAATAAGAAAGCAGATGATCGCGCCGATCTCCGCGCCGATGACGGCATAGAGCGCCCCATAGAAAGGGCCGAAGGCCGCACCGGCCGCCAGATCCAACGGCAAGCTTGGGATCGGCGGGATAATCACGGCGCCGACCATGCTACCGATCAGCAGCAACGGCGCTAACGGTCCTGCATCGTTCAGCCAATGCGCGATGGCGTCAGGCGAGAGATATCGTTCGTAATCAATGGAGGCCAGGCCCCACCAGCCGGCGACAATTGCCGCTGCTCCAAGGCCCAGCTTGATCCAGGTCGATAGCATCTTCGGTATTCCCATCGCACTGAGGGTCGCGGCACTCATGGTGACACAATCAACGCGACGTGGCCATCGGGGTCACGGACAAGAACACCCTTCCCGAATCCCAAGCTCTTGTCCGGCAATGTGACGACACCGGTGGAGACGAACTGCGCCGAGTCTTTGAGCGCCGACGCTGCTGCGTCCACATCGGAGACGACCAGCGTCGTCTGCCAATGCCAGAGATCGGTCGGGTGCGAATCGGCTGGGAACGGCCGGCCTGCCGTCGGCAGTTCATACTCCAGAAATTCCAGGCCGGGCGGGCCCATCTTCGGGGCGAGGCCGGTCACGCGCGTGCGGGCGCCGGGCAGACTGTCCAGATATTGCTGTGTCTGTCCCATGTTGAGCGTGCCTCCGGCGATCGTCATCCCCAAGAGGTCGCGATAAAACTTGGCGCTGCTCTCGGTGCTCCGTACGGTCATGGCCGTGTGGTCGATCCCAAGAAACAGTTCCCCCCCTCCCCTCCTCCACACAGGATTGCCCTTGTCCGCTGGAAACCAGAGCAACTCGAGGTTATGGCCGTCCGGATCGCGAAACTTGATGGCTTTGATCCCGGCCGCAGGCGGATTCGAGATAGGAATCGTCTGTGGCCTCGGTGAAATTTGGCGCACGTGATGTTTCCGCAACTGTTCCCAGGCTGCTTCCATGTCGCGCACGACGATCGCGAAATGCTGGAACCACAGATCGTGACTGTACGAGGGCATAGGGATCGGCCGCAGGTCAGGGGGCGAGATGAACTGCGTCAACTCGATGTGCTGTTCGCCGAGTTGCAGACGGACGACACGAGCTCGCACACCAAAGATCCCGTAGAGTTGGTCATACGCAGGCCCGTCCACCTCGACGTCGCTCACCGGCTTGAACGTCAACACATCGCGGTAGAACGCGATCGAGCGGTCCATGTCGGAGACGGTGAAGCCGACTGCGGCGACGGATTGGACGGAGGTGCCGGCCCAGCAAGGGAGGGGAACAAGAAGGAACAGCAGCAGGATGAAGCAACTGGTGCGCTTCATCGCATTCTCTCTAGAAGATGATCCCCCACACGCAAGGCGTTGGCGATGATCGTCAGCGATGGATTCACTGCGCTGCTGGACACAAAGAAGCTCGCGTCGACGACGTAGAGGTTGTCCAGGTCGTGCGCCTTGCAGTTCACGTCCAGTACGCTGGTCTTAGGATCATGGCCGAAGCGGACCGTCCCGCATTGGTGCGCGGTGCCCGCGATCGGAATTTTCTTTCCCAGATACAGATGCGTCGGCAGCAGATGTTCTTCGCAACCGAGATGGTTGAGCATGCTCTTGAGCTTGGCCGCAAGCCGCTGGTGCGCTTCCAGGTTGTTTTCGGTATAGGCGAGCGTAATGCCGCCATCCTTGCCAACCAGCACGCGGTTGTTCGGATCGGGTAGGTCTTCCGAGGTCATCCAGAAGTCGAGCGAATGTTTGGCCATTTGATCGAGTGCGAAGCCGGGGGCAAAGGCCGGGGCTCCGGCGCGCAACGTCTCCATGTCTGATTTCCCAATCATTGAAATATGGCCCATAGGAAATTGCCAATCAGCAGACGAATAATAGAAGTCATTCAAGCCGATGGTTTTTTGAAAGACCGTCGGATTCGGCTGCTTCGAGATCGCGAGCATGGCCGAGTTGTTGTGGCACATATAATGCCGGCCCACCAGATCGGAAGAATTCGCCAGACCGTTCGGATGTTTGTCGTTGGCCGACTTGAGCAGCAGCGCCGCCGAGTTGATCGCACCGCAGGAGACCACTATGATATCGGCCGTATAGGTTTCCGGTTGGCCGTTTCTTTCCACCACCACACCCGTTACCGTTCGCCCCGTTCCCTTCGCATCGAGTCGGATGACCTTCGCGTGCGTGAGCAATGTCACGTTGGGATATTGCAGCGCCGGATCGACGCAAACCACTTGTGAATCGGCCTTCGCATTCACCAAGCAGGGATAGCCGTCGCAGGTGTTGCAGCGGATGCAGGTGCTCTTTTCCTTCTGCTGTTCGTTCAGCATCACGCCGACCGGCAGATGAAAGGGCTTGTGACCGCACTTCTTCCAATCGTCGTGCAGTTGCTGGATGCGTGGTTCGTGCGTGAGAGCCGGATATTTGTACGGCGCGCTGGCCTTTGGTTCGGTCGGATCTTCACCGCGGTTGCCATGCACGTGGTACAGGTGTTCCGCTTGGGTATAGTAGGGTTCGAGGTCGTCGTAGCGAATCGGCCATTCGGGTGAGATGCCGCCGTGATGCTTCACCTCGCCAAAATCTTGCTGGCGCATGCGGAGCAGTGCTGCGCCGTAGACTTTGCTGTTACCGCCGACGTTGTAATGGATGCCGGGGTGGAACGTTCCACCGTTCTTGTCGTGCCAGGTTTCCTTGGCTTTATAGCGGTTCTCGATGAAAACGGTCTTGGTATTCCAGTTGTCTTTCTCGCGCGGCAAGTAGCCGCCTCGTTCGAGCAGGAGGATGTTCTTGCCGGATGGCGCGAGCTTATAGGCGAGGGTGCCACCGCCAGGGCCGGTGCCAACAATGATTATGTCGTAGTGGCTGGAGTGTGGCATGGGGGGTAGTCGGAAGGAGGACTAGGATCTTACAGAGGAGGGGCTGGCCTGGTTGATCCCCTGTGCTGCGCGACCCGCACGCAGGAAGGAGTAATGGTACCCTATCGCTCTTGTGCTCCCGGAGTGCGCACGCGGGAACAAACGTATTTTTAAATCAAGGGCGGTGCTCCCTCCATGGGCGCAGTAAGAGCGATATGGGTGCCATTCCAGTAGGAGCATTTCTAAGAGCGGTGCTCGCCTGGGCAGAGCGCGTCTCGGCGCGCCCAGGGTGGGCGGGTGAGAATGTCGCGCTAAGTTGGGGGATCAATCCAGGCCAGCCCCTTAGAAGCGGCCACCCATTACTGAGGGGAGGGCGTACGAGCAATCTCGGAGAACAGCCCTATTACCATTGCTTTCCTTGCTCGAGCGTTTATCTTGATTCTTGTATTGAATAATCAACGATTTCAGGTGCTTATAGTGGGGACACGGGTTAGTCTGGCATGTCCCCCTTTGAAATGCCCTGTTGGATGGTTAATAATGCCTCCGTAGGTTTGTTGTACCACAAAGATCGGAGTGTGATCCTTTGCCGTACGGGAAATCGCTGACAGGAGACCTGAATGCCGGATCTATCGTTCAAGAATTGGCAAGTTGACTTAGTTAGAGTCACAGCCTTCTACGGTCAGGTTTCAGAAGATGCTAGGAAAGGTTGGTCTTCTTGGTGGACTACCCTTGTTGGTGTTCCTTCTGAAAAAACAGAATTGAGACGACGCGATGCAGTTCTCCACGAAATCGGCCCGTTTAAGGGAGGGGACTTAATACTTGGCATCCAACCAGGCCGAATCGATTGGTACTTGAGGGCTACTGACAAGATGGCTGAACGAGCGGAAGGTAGTGCTGAACTCGCTTTTATCACGCCTGATGCGGCAAAGGGTTTTTACGACTTGATCTTAAGATGGATGAAGCTAGATAGCTGTCCTGGAATAAATCGTCTCGCCATTGGAGCTATCCTATTACAGCCTGTTGAAAGTAGACAGGCGGGTTATCGAAAGCTTGGCATGTACCTTCATTCCATTAAGCTTGATCAGGAGTCGAGTGATTTCCTGTATCAGATAAATAGACCGCGAGAAAGTCGAGTAGGCATAACGGGTCTTGGAATTAATCGCCTTTGCAAGTGGTCCGTTGCGCTATTAGGCGAAGTTTCCGTTTCACTTTCCGTGGCCCCAAAGGATTCGAAGCCAGTGAAAGGGGCTGTCGTAGGGCAAGGTCACTATGCATGTAGGCTCGAATTGGATGTGAATACTTCACAAGAGCATGAAACTGAATTTTCTCGAGATAAGTTAAATGCAATTTTCAGCGAGTTGGTCGATCAGGCTCAGGAAATATCAGAGAAGGGCGATGTGCAATGACAACCCAGATCAGCCTTGATTCTGGGACTGGCTCTCCCCTCAACCTGGAATTAGGGCAACAGCCAAGTACAAGAGTATGCAAGGCCGAATCATCTAGCGCCCAAGAACTGTCAGAGTTTCTTTCGGTGCGAGCACAGGATTCATTTGCAGGCGGACTTTCTTGGACCCAGGGTGAAGTAAACAGTATCGTTTGGGCTTATCTAGGCCTCATGAGTGCCAACAACTGGGCTTCGCTCGGTAGTTCATCGGAGATCATTCATCGTGATGAGCTTGAACGGCTCTTTGGTGTCCTTGGTTTTGTTTACCAAGATGATCTTCAAGGGAGGCCTTCGTCTTCAACTTCTGTTCCCCTTGAGCCACCCAATGAAGCTGGAAGGCTAGTAGAGAATCTATTTAGCGCTGCGCGCAATGAGGTCTTTGAAGATGGAATGGAGAGTCAGTTTTCAAAAGAATTTGTTTCCTTACTTTGGAGATATGGGCAACTTGCAATTCTAGAAGCAGCAAGACTCATTTCGGGCGAGAAGGTTGATCCTAACGTGGCTTCAGAGGCTCTCAAGTGGGTTGGCAGAATTAAGGACAAGAAGACTCATTCATTCCGGTTGTGGTTATTGAAAAGGGGGCTCACATCGTCGAGCGCTCAGGTGCGAGATGGTGCGGGGTTGGGTTTGTCATTTCTAGGCGATCCCGCTGCTATCCCAGCTCTGCGTGAGGCAGCTGACCTCGAGCAAATTCCTGAGCTTCGAGGCGATCTCAAGCAAGTACTCGAGCAACTACAATATGCCACATAATGCCGTTTTACCTCAGAAGCCTAAACAACAAGCGGCGATGGGATAAGAGCACTAACCCTGATTGGTTATCTCCCCCTGACATTCCTGTGCATCCGCTAGCCGATTTGCTTCCCAAGTTGGGCAATCACACGCTTTCTCTTTGGTGGGTAGAGTCCGATAAATCCAATCTAAAGCGAGTAGCTGCGGCTATAGCTGCCGGACGCGAAAAGCTGGATAAGTTTGAGTATGCACTATTCCCGGAAGAAGTGATTGAGGCGTGCGGGGCATCTATTGCTCAAATCGCCGGTGAGACTCCCGATGAGTTCGCGAACAACCATTGGCATTGGGATGTCGTGAAACTTACCGCGGATGGACTCGTTTGCCTAGCAAAGGAGATGTACGCTAGATCTGAGATCGGTCGTATCCTTCCAGCGGAGATTTGTCAGCTTATTCTTCGAGGAATATCGTCAGAGGAGCTGCGAAAGCAGAGAATGTCTTCAAACCTCCTCGGTGAGTTGCAGACCTAGCGGCCTAAGAATTTTCGCCCTCATTTTCGTGGCGCGCGGCGGCTATTCCTCATTGGTTTGACCACTCGTCCTGTCTTCGGCTTCTCAGAGAGGTGGCCCGAATAGCCTCAACCGTGCGCGCATCAAATGAGCACCGCCCATGATTTGAACATCTGATCAACTATGCGTGCGCATTTGGCGAGCACAAGAGACTATCGGGCTGCCTCTCCCCATCGTTTCGCGGCTCGCGGATACCACTCTGACATCAAGAGAGAACGACTACTCGGCTGGCGTGGGCTTTTCTTTGATGGCTCGCCTGACGGCGCCTGGGGTTTGGCCGAAGCGTTCGCTGAAGGCATGGATGAAGGCTGGTTCGGAGGCATACCCAACGGCTCGGGCCACGTCGCCGACGGCGATGGCCGGTTGCCTCAGCAGGACCCAGGCCTTTTGCAATCGCCAGTCGGTGACGTAGCGCATCGGGGTTACGCCGAGCTTCGTGCGGAACCGCTCAGCGAACAGCGTCCGCGACAAGGCGGCGACTTCGGCTAGGCGGTCCAGGGTCCAGTCCGACGCCGGATCGGCATGGATGACGTCCAGCGCCCGGCGGAGTTGGGGATCGATGAGCGCGGTGAGAAAGCGGCCGGAGTCGGGTTCCTCTTCGACGAACGTTCGCAGCACTTGAATGAAGAGAATCTCGGACAGCCGGCGGAGGACTTCCTGGTGACCGGGAAGCCCTGTGCGGCTCTCTGACTCCATTTGCCGGAGCACCGCATCCAGCCAAGCATAGTCCCGATCTTGTTTGGCGCGAATCGGAATCAACGGAGGCAACGACTCGACGAGCGGATGCAGGATCTGCTCGTTGAAGGCGAAGTGCCCGCAGACGAGTTCGACGCCCGGCCCATCGCCCCCGAACGTCATGCAGCCCACGGACTCGAACCGCGCGAGCTTCAGTACGTCGTCGAGCGGCAGGGCCTGGGTTGTCGGAGCATCGGCCAGCACATGGGCCGATCCATGCGGGACAAGGATCAGATCGCCCGGCCCATAGGACACCTGCTCACCGGTTGGCAAGCCGATCCACGACCGTCCCCGGCAACCGAGGTGAAAGCGGATGCGGCGGCTGTCGGCCGGCACGTTGATCGCGAACGGGGCCGACAGCTTGGCGCGAAAGTACAGGCTGGCCTGCACATCGAGCACCGAGAGCACATCCGCTAAGACGTCCATGGGGCCCTGCTCCCCTGCCGGGCGGCCTTGCCGCAGCTGTTTGCCGGCCTACTTACCAACAATGTCTCCCCGAAGTCCACCGATGATCTTCAAGAGCTCGTCTTTCTCCTGTTTGGGCACCTTGAACTTGTCCAGCGTGGCCACCAGGTGGCCGGCGACTTGATCGAACCGGGCATCGGTGATGCCCATCCCCTGATGCGAGGCCGGCATCGTCCGGCCGAGATAGGCACAGGGCCCGCCGGTCGCATTGCAGACGAGCAACGTGTTGAGTTGCTTGAAGCGCGTCTGTTTTTCACCGCTCCAGCCCCCGAAGAAACTCTCCAGCTTCTGGTCGGCAAAGAGGCGCCCGGCGAATTCATCGACCACCGCTGAGATGGCATCGTACCCACCGAGACGTTTGTAGAGGCTGTCCGAAGCCGCTGCAGCAGGGGTCGACAGCGTTCCGCTCACCAGTAAAAGAGTTGCGAGGAGTCCGACACCAAGGATCGTTCGCGTCATCGTCATGACCATTCCCTCCTTGTAATTGGTGAAGTGTGTCGTCGAGCGGCAACCCGGCGTGGGATCAGCCGCCCGTCACTCCCCTTTCATACGAGGGAGGGCCCGAGGAGACAAGAAGTGAAATGTCGATGGCGTCCGGGATTCCGTCGTGCCAGTTCGAAAATGGTGAGTCGCGGCAATGGTTACGCGAACCGGCGCGTGGGATTCAGTCGCCTCGTGCCGGAGATGGACGAGAAATCCGGTCGGCTATTTCTGCTTCGCGATGATCTTATACTTGATCTGCTCGTAGGCGGCGCGCGGAAGAATCTTCTTCTGAACCAGTTCGTCCTTCTTGGCATAGGGCCGCCCCTTGATGATCTTGTCGGCAATTGCGTCACCGACCCCTTTTAGCGTCTTGAGTTGCTCCGCCGTCGCCGTATTGATGTCGATCAGGGCAGCTTCTTCGGCCGCGTAGACGAGAGCAGGACATTGTGCCGGAGGGAACGACGGTGGGATCATCAGTAACAGTAGGAATCCCGCCAGTCTGAAAACTGTTGCCGATAGCATCAGATTGTTCTGCATGGTTCCCTCCTCCATTGAAGACTGACCGCCATGGGAGCGACAAGTAGGACTACTTTACATTTTTCAACATCGTATTTCGCCCCCATCTTTCAGTGCGCAGCGGTCTGGCATTTTCCCTCCGAACCTTTTCACCAAAGCTTGAGACGGACCTCAATTTTTGGGGCGAACTCCCCTCGCCACGCTGGCTGGAAGGATGATGGGCTGTTGCGGTGGATGCATGACCGTATCGCTCAGGTCGCGCTGAGCAAGAATGAGCGTTGTTCGACGTTCCATTCGATGCAGTCTGAACGGAACGAGTTGTGGAGCCCAGCGGAGATGCGGTCATGCATGTCTGATCCGCCGCCGGAGCGGGTGCTGCCATCCTTCCAACCAGTCCTCCGTTTTTCGGCCCGCGGCGGATTTTCAGGGTTGACAGTTTCCTCTCTTGCCCGTAGCCTGCCGACACTCTTCTCGCAGTTGTGCGAACTCCTCTTGTAGGTCTCTTTTCAAGGAGTCTTCCATGCCTGAACCACAATGGACGGATGTCGGGTCGGTCGAGGAATTGAAACGGGTACCGCTTAGGGAGGTTTCAATCGGGAAGACGCGTGTGGCGCTCACCTATAAGAACGGTAAGTTCGCGGCAATTTCCGGGGTCTGCAATCACGTGGGTGGTCCGCTTGGTAAGGGTCTGCTCGCCGGCGACTATGTCGTCTGCC
>FKKE01006340.1_pt1 | contig 32989 bp, 20 predicted proteins | sample 1106331 | NCBI WGS metagenome assembly FKKE01 (sample SAMEA3931202, study PRJEB13176) | freshwater metagenome | biome: Drinking water system; feature: drinking water; material: freshwater | place: China | collected 2013-02-06
GAACTTCAACGTCAATTTGAATAATGTAAGTGCCAATACCATCACCATTCGCGTAACTGCTCCGGCAGGGAACAGTCTTTCATACGTTGTGAGTGTGACCAAGTCTCCCTAGCATTTTCGCCTCTTCATAACCGTTGGATGCAGGGAATGGGAAATCCTGCATTGCGGTGTCGGGAAGGAATCATGAATCCAGCATCTTCCGGGGAAGGAGTTTGGCTCCGCATCTGCCAATCAACACGGACCTACTGTTCCATTCTCCTTAGTTCGCTTGTTTTTTGCTTGCCTGGCTGTATCCCCGATGGAGACTCTTCGTCGGCCAGCACCTCGCCCGCCGATTTAGCAGCGATGGATGTGGCGGCGGGGCCGCTCTCGCCGGGGTTCAGCCCCGGTGTCACCAACTATGATGTGCTGGCGCCGAATGGGGCGAGTACGACCACGCTGACGGCCACCCCGGTCACCACCTCGGCCACACTCCAAGTGAACAATCAACCGGCTGCGGCCGGGCAACCGTTCGGGCCGATTGCCCTTGATGTGGGGATCAATCCGGTCACCGTATTGGTCGATGCGCTTGGGACTACGAAGAGTTATACCGTTATCGTCACCCGCGGGGGACCGGCCGATTTGTTTGGGCTGGAGCTGTCTGCCGGCCCCCTGTCACCGGATTTCGATCCGCTAACGACCAACTACTCCGTGTCGGCACCCTCGACGACCGCACAAACGACCGTCACTGCCACGCTCTCGGATCCCCGAGCGACACTGCGGATCAACGGGCAAGCGGCGGTATCAGGGCAGCCGTTCGGCCCGGTGAATCTCGCGGTAGGGGCGAATACCCTGACGATTGCGGTTACCGCCGTGAACGCCGCCACCAGGACCTATACGGTACTGGTCAATCGTGCGGGACCCGGAAACGCCAATCTCTCCGCGCTTCTGGTGTCCGCCGGGAGTCTGAGCCCCGCCTTCAATCCGAATACGGTGACCTATGCCGTGACGGCAGCGGGCACGACCACCTCGACGATGGTCACGGCGGCGACCGAGGTTGCGACCTCGAGTCTGTCGATCAATGGGAGCCCCGCCGTGTCCGGCGTGGCGTTCGGCCCCATCGCGCTGAATCCGGCCGGGACCCCGACGATCCTCTCCATTGCCGTGCGGTCGCAGGACGGAGTCACCGTCAAGACCTACACGGTCGTCATCACGCGCGGGGTGTCTTCCAACGCCAATCTCGCCAACTTGGTGGTGTCGGCTGGGCCGCTGAAGCCCGCGTTTAGCCCCAGTCGGACGAGTTATGATGTGGAGGCTGCGAGCGGCACGCTGACCACGACCGTGACGGCGACCGTGCAGGACGCCGGGGCTACGCTGAAGATCAATGGAGCCACGGCCGTTTCCGGCCAGCCGTTCGGGCCGATTGTCTTGTTGAAGAACGACACACGGGTCACGATCGAGGTGCGGGCCCAAAACGGCAGCACCAAGAGTTACCGCGTGACGATTGATCGGTAACGGGAACGGTGAGGCCCCTGGTTCGCCCGAAGGGTGCGGCAAGGTCCTTGGCGGCATTCTCCACCGTCGGATGTGTGAAGCGCGTGTCCCTCCTTCAGGCCGATGGGCGGATTAGCCCATGCCTGATCGGTTGCCTTCCACTTCGGAATCCACGTACACTGCCTTCCCAGTAGAGCTGCGTCCGGGAACCCATTACGTCGCACGGCTGTGTTATCGATTCGGGGAGGATTCATGAGTCCCGCATCTCCCGGGTGCAGTGGTTCGTTTCGGCCGGGTGGCGGTATTCTGGCGCCTCTAGGCATACTGTGCCTGTTTCTGCTTGGCGTCGGAGGGTGCATTCCCGATGGAAGCAGTTCCGGAACAGCCGCGACGGCGTCGGACTTGGCCGCGTTGCAGGTGTCGGCGGGAAGCCTCGCGCCAGGATTCTCTCCCCAGGTGACCGACTACGATGTCGTGGTGCCGACCGGATCGGCCGAGACGACGATCACCGCCACCGCCACCGCTGCCGATGCCCGGTTGAGCATCAACAATCAACCTGCAACGTCCGGTCAGCCGTTCGGGCCCATCCCGCTCGAGGTCGGTCCCAATACCATCTCGATCGTTGTCGAGCCTCCGGGCAATCAACCGCCGAAGAGCTACACGATCGTGGTGACGCGGAGCGGCGTGGCTGACCTGCGCGCCTTGGTCGTCTCTGTAGGCGCGCTCAGTCCTGCCTTCGCGCCGCAGACGACCAGCTATACCGTCTCGGTGGCCACGGGTGTGGCCGCCACCACCGTCACGGCGACGGTGGCTGATCCGACCTCGGTGGTGCGCATCAACAATCAAGCGGTCACCTCCGGCCAACCGTTTGGACCGATCGCGCTGGCCCTCGGCGCCAACGCGGTGGCGGTCACCGTGACGGCCCAGGATGGGACAACCAAAACGTACACGGTGGACATCAATCGTGCCGGCCCAGGCAATGCGAATCTTGGCGGGTTGGTCGTGTCCGCCGGGGCTTTGGCGCCGGCCTTTGCTCCGGACACGACGGCGTACACGGTCGCGGTTCCGAATGCGACCCTCACGACGACCGTGTTGGCCGTGGTGCAGGTGCCGACATCGACGCTGAGCATCAATGGGGTGTCGGTCGCCTCTGGAACCGTGTTTGGACCGATTGCGCTGGCTGTGGGCCCTAACGTGGTCAACATCCAGGTCCGGGCGAATGATGGGGTCACGGTCAAGAGCTATTCGGTCAACGTGGTGCGGGCGGCGCCGCCGCTGTCGAATAACGCGAATCTGGCCGCGCTGGTCCTTTCGGCTGGGTCGTTCACGCCAACCTTCAATTCGAATACGGTGAGCTATCAGCTCTCGGTCTCGAACGCCACCGCCACGACGACGGTGCGGCCCACGGTGCAGGGGCCAGGTGCCACGGTGACGGTCAACGGGATCCCGGTTGCCTCCGGCGCCACGTCCGGGGCCATTGCGCTCAATGTGGGGGCGAATGACATTCGGATCGTGGTTCGGGCGCAAGACGGAGTGACGACAAAAACCTACACTGTTACGGTCACTCGGGCGGCACCGGCTCCATCAAATAACGCCAATCTTTCCGGGATCGTCCTGAGTGTTGGCGGGACCCTACGGCCGTCATTCGATCCCAATACCACCACCTACGCGGTTAATCCTCCGGGCACGCCCGTGTCGACGTTCGTCACAGCCACCGTGCAGGGACCAGGCGCCACGCTGACGATCAACGGCGCTGCGGCCATCTCGGGTGTGCCGTTCGGTCCCATCGCCCTCTCGACGCGCGGGGATACGCGGATTACCATCGTCGTGCGGGCTCAGAATGTGGTGACCACAAAAACATACAGAGTCGACGTGGAGCGGTAACACCAGCCCCGCGCGGGCACTAGTGTTGCACCAGACCCCTATGGCATAGTGTAAGTTGTGATACTCATCGCTCGGTTAATACTGAAAGGGCTACGGAATATGCGTTGGATACACGTGGCGGCCTTGCTGTTGGCTGCCTTCGCGGGGGGCGCCGGGTGTATCCCAAATTCGGATACACCGGGAGTGGCGACCACCGCGGCCGACTTGGCCTCGCTGGAGCTCTCGGCCGGGGCATTGTCCCCGACCTTTGCCGGGGCGACCGTGAGCTACAGCATGACGGTGGGAAATTCCGTGACCTCGACGATGGTCACCGCCACGCCGGTGGAGGCGGGGGCCGTGCTCCAAATCAACAACCAGCCGGCCCAAGCCGGTCAAGCCTACGGGCCGCTCCCGCTTGCTGTGGGGCAAAACAACATTACGGTGATTGTGACGCCGAAAGGGAGCGCGCCGAAGAGCTACACCGTGACGGTCACCCGGGCGGCCGATCTCAATTTGAGCGCGCTCGTCTTTTCGGCAGGGCCCTTATCCCCGGCCTTTGCGCCGGATACCGTGAACTACACCGTCGCGGCGCCCAACCAACCGGGTCAGACGACGATTACGGCGACCACGTCGCAAGCAGGAGTGACCATCGCCATCCAGGGCACAGCGGTGGCGTCGGGGCAGCCGTTCGGGCCGGTGCCGCTGGCGGTCGGTCTCAATACCTTCGAGATCGTCGTACGGGCGCAGGGCGTGACCGCAGAAAAGAAATACACCGTCGTAATCACCCGAGCCGCTTCGAATGCGAATCTGTCCGGGTTGCAGGTTGCGCCGGGTTTCATGGCCCCGGCATTCAGTGCGGCTGTGACCAACTACAGCGTCAGCGGTGTCGGCCTGTTCACGCCGTCCGTTACGGTGGCCGCGACGGTGGAGGATCCGGCGGCGACGTTGACCATCAACGGCCAAGCGGTCTCTTCCGGGCAGGCTCTAGCTGTTCCTGTCCCCATCGGCTTCAGCCAAATCCCGGTGGTCGTACGTGCGCAGGATTCAATCACGACGAAGACCTATATAGTCACGGTGACGCGTCCCTAACCCCCAACTTGATTAGGTCACAATGCAAGGTCTTCTCTTACGGATGAGTATTGCCAGGAGGCAGGCATGGAGTCGGAGCGCCTGCCTGATGATGTTCCTCGGGGTGATCCTGGCCGCCTGTATTCCAAGTCAGGACCCGGCGGCGCTTCCTGCTGACGATACGCGAGCCTTGCTCGCGTCCCTGGAGCTGACCACCAATCTGCCGGCGCCCGCATTGGCGCCGTCTCTGTCGCCCGCCTTCGATCCAAAGGTGGCGTCTTTTGCGGTCACGGTGCCCAATGCCGCCACGGCGGTGACCATCAAGGCGATGCCGGCAGATCCATCGCGGGCGCTGCTCAAGATCAACAATCAAACCGTGCCGGCCAGCCAAACCTACCTGCTGGACAAGCTTCCTGTGGGCGCTCCGGTTTCGGTAGCCATCCTGGTGGAAGAGACCGGCGCAGGCGGCTTTACCCGAAGCTACACACTGTCGATCACACGGGCCGCGTCGCCATTGGCGGACTTGGCCGTGCTGACGGTTTCCGCCGGCGGCCTCTCCCCGGCCTTTGATCCGCAGGTGACCTCGTATACCGTTCGTGCGGGTAACTTCACCACCTCCACCACCATTGTTGTGGCGGCGCTCGAATCGACGGCGGGAGTGAGCATCAATGGGCAGTCGCTCTCCGTCGGGCAGGTGTTTGGCCCCGCGAATCTGGCCCTGGGGCCCAATCCCTTCACGATCACGGTCGCACCGCCGGGTGGGACGGCGAAGCAATACTCGGTGGTCGTTATCCGTGGGGCGTCCGGTCTGGCCGATTTGGCGGCCTTGCAAGTCTCGGCCGGCTCGCTTTCCCCCGCATTCGCGCCGGATACCCCAGCATATTCGGTGGCCACCGTGCACGCGACGACGCAGACGACCGTGGCCGCCCTTCCTGCTGACTCCAGCGCCACGCTCACCATCAATGGGCAAGCGGTGCCGGCTGGCCAGGCCTCGTCTCCGATCCCCTTGGCGATCGGTCCGACGACCATTTCCATTGTCGTGACGGCGCAGGATGGCACCAACAAGACCTACACGGTCGTGGTTAGGCGGCCACAATCCAGCAATAACAACCTTCGTAGTTTGACGGTGTCGGCAGGGCCGCTCAGCCCGGGATTCGCACCGGGCACGACCGGGTACTCCGTGGCGGTCAGCAGTGCCGTCGCCGCCACGACTGTGACGGCGGAGGTCGAGGATGCCACGGCTACGCTGGCCGTCAATGGGACGACGGTGCCGTCCGGGCAGACCTCGGCGGCGATTCCGCTCAGTGTCGGGGCCAACCCCATCGAGATCAGAGTGACGGCGCAAGATGGCAGCGCCAAGACCTATGTGGTCACCGTTTCCCGGAATGCCAACGCTAATCTGGCCGGGTTGGCTCTTTCGGCGGGGGCGCTGTCGCCCGGCTTTGGGGAAGGTGTCACGAGTTATACGGTGTCGGTTCCGAATGCGGTGGCCTCGACCACGGTCACGGCGACGCTGGCAGATTCGACATCCACCATGACGATCAATGGACAAGCGGTGCCATCCGGACAACCGGTTGGTCCCATTCCGTTGCTGGTCGGGCAGGACAATCCCGTGACGGTGATCGTGACGGCGGCCGGTGGGGCCGCGTCCAAGGCCTATACGGTCATTGTGCGGCGGGCGGCATCCACGAACGCGAATCTTGCCGGCCTGCAGGTGTCACCGGGATTGATGGCGCCCGCATTCAACGCCGCCGTGACCGGCTACAGTGTGACCGGCGTGGGACTCTTTACGCCGACCGTGACCGTGGTGGCGACGGTGGAAGATCCCACTGCGACGCTGACTATCAACGGGCAGGCGGTGTCATCCGGGCAAGCTCTCGCCGTGACGGTGAATCTTGGTGTGACACAGATTCCTGTCGTCGTGCGCGCACAGGACACCGTGACCGCGCGCACCTATACGATTGCGGTGACGCGGCCCTAGGCCTCCGGGTGCGGATCTCCTGCCGCTACTTCGATGCGGCCTCCCAGCGGCCGGACCAGTCGCCGTTCCGGTTGGCATATGGTCTCTCTCCGTGACATACGATCGTGCCGAGGGAGTCTGCAGGACGGACATCCGGCAGGCTTCATTGGTCCAGGACGGTTCGGCCACCGGTGTAACGCGGTGGAAGATTGCCGTGCGCCGATCGGGGAGGTGGGGGCAATCCCGCTCTCCAACGAGGAGGATTAGACTTGATGTCGAGCTGACGGAAGCGCGCGGAGCCAGGAGTCAGGGAGCCGGGGGAAGGGCGGCCTGCACGACATGAAAGTCCTTCTGGGCGATGACCTGACGATTCACGGAGAGGCGAAACTCATATCGTCCCGGTGCGGGAAACACCAAGGCCGGGATGTTGACCCCAAAGTCTGAAATCTGAAGCCGGTCGGCGATCTCCACGCCGGGGAGGCTGGCGCGTGCGACCATCTCGTCGTTGTTCAGGTAGACCAAGTCAATGTCGAACTGGTATGTGCCTTGAGCATCCGTGAGGCAGAAATAGAGTCCCAATTGCGGATGCTGAAACGGAAAGACCGGCGCTTGCAGGTGAGTGAACAAGCCGATGAGGCTCTTCTTCCGGGTCATGATGTCTTCGATCACGGTGTCGCACACCAACAGGGCCTGGATGCTGGGTTTCACAAGGTCAGTCATGGATTTTCCCTGATTTCTTGTCCGGATCCCTAGGCTCTTGTACAGTAGGAGAGGGAGCCCCGCGGCTGGTCGCGACCCTCCCGCGGCTCCGTCGTCATGCCACGAGGCCCGTGGCGTGGTGAGGGCCCCGTTCTGATTGACCGGACAGGCGCGCATGACGGAACGAAAGGCTCTTCGGCATCACGCACGGATTCGCATCTTTTTTTCGGATGGCGTCGTTGAAGGAGAAGGCGTCGTCCACGATCTCTCCAAGCAGGGGTGCCGGGTCATCTCGGAAACTCTGCTGAGCAGGGGGGTGGAATGCGAACTCTGGTTGTTCTCCGCCGACTTCGAATGGCCCCTCAAGATCGACAAGGCGGTGGTGCGGTGGATGGGGAACGACGCCTTCGGCGCCGAATTTCTGAGCATCGGCGGGGCGCAACGCGAACGACTCCGCCGCCTCATCGCCGAAGACAAGCTGCAGGCCCCGCCCGCGCCGGATGTGCCTAGCCGACGATAACCGATCCTCCGCGGCATTCTCGGATATCCCCGAACCACGCCAGACTCGTGCCGATCCGGCAGATGTGGGGCGTCAACTCCACGAGCGCCCCCGTGTGGGTATGAAAGTGCCCGCTCAACATCTGCACGCGTCCGTCTGGTTGCGCCGTCATCTCAAGGACCACGGTGCCCGTCTGGCGTTCGAACACCTTCAGCCAGGCTCCTTCCGTAAAGGCGGCCAGGGTCGGCGAACTGGTTTGGAGGACGAAGTGTTCTCGTCGATTGAATCCCCACGCATTGCGTCGCAGGTGGGCGATGTGTGCGCCGCCGCTATCGTAGAAATCCATCGTCAGCACAATCTGGGTGGCGCTGAGCTCCACGACGAGCTGGGGCTTGCCTTGGAGTTTGATGACGCCGTTGGTATTGCGAAGATGGTTGGAGCCGAAATTGATTTCCACGGTCCTCCCGATCCGGTCTTGACGGTTCGGCCGAGCCGATTGTTCTACGCAGAAACGAGCAGTGAGTATTCGTGAGTGCTCGGGGTCACGCGATTGTAGCGCAAATCGCGCGCCGGCTCCAGCCGGCCGACTCTACGGGGAAACGAGGCTTTCGCCGTGCGTGTTGGTGGCCGTCACGCACACGTACGCGGTGACGGATTGTCCGGGGGCCAGCGGAATCGTGAGGTCGCGTTCCACGGGTTTCCCACCGGATGGGGAGGAAGCGGCGACCTTGGTTTGTTCGACGGCGCCCCGCCCCAGGTCGACGTAAATGGTTGTGTGGGAGAGGCCCGTTAACGGGAATCCGTTGACCTGCATTTCTGGCTCGACATACCGGACACGAATGGTCTGGTCCGGGTAGGTCAAGGTCTTCTTCACGGTCGGGGGGCACGAACGGGGCCCCGACCCCGCTTCTCCGCCCAGGCTGGCACAGGCGGCCGCCGCCAAGCAGGCAAACACGAGCACTCCTGTGTGGACGATGGTGCGCATTAGGCTGCAGATGGGGCGGCGACGCACAATCCTGTACTATACTGAGTCTGGCCTGCCGACGCAATGTCGATCTTCCCAAAGCCACAGGGCCTGTGATAGATTCTCCCCTTCGTTTGCGCCACCAACGGTTTGGCGTGGTCCCATCGTCTAGCCTGGCCTAGGACGGAGCCCTCTCAAGGCTCAGACACGGGTTCGAATCCCGTTGGGACCACCACACTTCCTCCCGCCGTTCCAAGGAGTTAGCCACCTTCACGTGTTCCGTCGATTCTTCAAGCGAACTTCCATAGGACAATCCATAGGACAAAAGGGCGTTGTGCAGCTGAGAAACGGCGGCTCGGAGCTGCTGATTCCAGCCATATCCGCCGTGCGAATACGCAGCGGTCATTGAATCGCCCCCGAGTTGATCGTGTCCCATTCCCCGCAGTCGATGCCCAAGCAACGCAGCGCGAACTTCAAGCGGAACGCCGAGATTCTGAAGCCACGTGGCGAAGGTATGGCGGAGATCATGGAAGTGGAGGTCGATCACCTTCGCTTCCTTTGCCAAACGCTTCCAGAAGATGCTGAACGCGGCCGGAGTCCATCGTCTGAAGATTCTCCCGTCCACATGGGGATCGCCCCGTGTAGGGCCGCGTAGGCGGCAGGATTGAGGGGAATTTCGCGGGGTGTCTGCTTCAGTTTGCTTCTTGCTGGCGGAAGGATCAACCACCACCCGTCATCCCGCTTGCGCATCCAGGTCCGATCGATTTCTAGGATTTTGGCTTCCCGAAGTCCGGTATTCAGTGCAACCGTCACGATACGCCAGAGTTCTGCTGGGTCATATTGGTTGGCATGCATTACTTTGGCCTGGCGCTCCTCCGCTTTCAGCTTAATTGCCTTGAGTTCTTCTGTCGTGGCGACACGCTCGCGGGTGGCCACGTCGGGAAGTTCGACCCGCTTGAGCCGGTTCTTATCCAGCTTGTCGAAGTCGACGGCCCGATTGAGAATCCGCATGAGGACGTTCCACTCCCAGCGAATCGTCCAGTGGGCCGCTTTCGCAGCAAGGCGAGCCGTGATATAGGCGAGACCATCTTCGGCTGTGAGAGAGTCCAGCGGACGTTGGGCGAAGCGAGGGAGTAAGTGAGTCTCGATGATCGATTCCGGCCGGGCTAAGTCAAACCGTTTTTCACACGCATCGTTTGCCAGTACAGCGGGAGAAAGTCTGCGAAGGTGGGGGAGACATTCGGACGAGCCACGTGCTGCTCGTTCTGCTGAATCTTGGCGATCATGGCGATCGCCGCTCCCTCGGCCTGCTCTTTGGTAAGGTTGTAGCCGAGCAAGGGCCGGTAGCGAATGCCCTTCCATCGGAAGTACAGATCGAAGACTAACCCCTTCTTCGTCGGTCTCTTGTTGATGACATACGCCATATGTCTCTCAGCGATAGAATGGGTTGCGATGGTAGACACCCGCGTTTCGAATGTCCAGAGCGTCACTCGCAGAGATATTAGGAACACTGATAGGGCCAGTGTTCGAGTGTAAGGCCGACTGACTCGGGGCAACCACAGGTGCCGCTACGGATTCAAATTCAACACGCCCAGTTTTAAGCCACATCTCAAGCTCATCCTGATCGAACAACCGCGCCCGCGAGCCAGGACGCCGATATCGGGGAATATCCTTCCGTTGGTACAGAGAAGACCTCGACATCCGAAGAAACTGCGCGGCTTCTTGAAGATTTAACGGTCTCATTTACACTCGCTTGCACTCGAAAACCCCGAACTCCAATCTATTGGTCAACAGTCACCATGACCCTCTTCTCTATCCGAGAAGTGTCGCAATGCCCGGCAATTTACGAGAGCACTTCTGTACCGTCATACCTTGTGCCTCAGACAAACGATGCCAAACGCGCGTGACACGGTGGCACTCATGCGAGGGTTCAGAATTTATGACCATACCGAAAAAGTAGGGGAGGCCGGGGGTCCGATACGCCCGAATCCCAAAGGGCCACTCACTTGGGCCTGCAGGAAGACGGAGTCTCGGACGAGGTTCTTCTGAGTCGTCGCTTGCCTGTGCTCTACGAGGGACTTCGGCAGCCACGCCACTGAGGCACCGCGTTCGGAGACGCCGTGCCGGGTGGAGTCCAGCACCGTCGTGTCGCGCAACGCGGCCCGACCGTGCGGATGACCTTCCCCCCGAAAACTCGACCATTGGCTTGGAAGTTCACCTGTGCTGAGATGGGGCCCACAGGAGGGGCCCATGACTCGAAAACGGCATACGGAGGAACAAATCATTGCAGTGCTCAAGGATGCTCAAGCGGGCATTGGGATCCACGAGCTCTGCCGGAAGCACGGCATCTCGGATGCGACGTTTTATAAGTGGCGGACCAAGTATGCCGGGCTTGAAATCAGTGATGTGAAGAAGCTCCGCCAGCTGGAAGACGAAAACCGGCGATTGAAGCAGATGGTGGCGGAGCAAGCGCTGGACATTCAGGCGCTGAAGGCCGTGACCGCAAAAAACTGGTAGCGCCCAAGGCGAAGCGAGCGGCCGCTCAGTGGATGGCCGAGCGCTTTGGGCTCAGTCAACGACGGGTGTGTCGTTTAATCACCCTCGATCGGAACACGCTGCGGTATCGCAGTCGACGCCAGGCCGATGCGGTTCTGCGGATGCGGATCCGCGACATTGCCGAGAGCAAGCGGCGCTATGGGTGCCCTCGGATTTATGTGCGGTTGCGCCGAGAGGGATGGGCTGTGAACCATAAGAAGGTCGAACGGCTTCTATTATCGTGACGAACAGCTGTCATTACGGCGGCGACGACGGAAAAAGGCAACGGCTGTGCCCCGAGTCACCTTATCGAAGCCCACGCAGCCTGGGCGCTGTTACGCCATGGACTTTGTCCATGATCGGCTGGTCAGGGGCCGGCGGTTTAAGTGTTTGACGATGACGGATCTCTACTCGAAAGAAGTTCCAGTGATTGAAGTCGATGTGTCGATTGGTGGGGCGCGGGTGTGTCGAATTCTCGATCGGTTGTTTCTGACTCGCCCATTGCCAGAGACCTTGATCCTGGATAACGGGCCTGAATGCGCCGGGACGGCCTTGGATGCCTGGGCGGTGCAGCACGGCGTGCATCTGCACTTCAGTCAACCAGGGAAGCCGGTGCAGAACGCCTATATCGAGAGCTTCAACGGCAAGTTTCGGGATGAATGTTTAAACGAGCACTGGTTTCTGACACTGCAAGAAGCACAGCTCGTGATTGAAGCCTGGCGGCGAGAGTACAATGAAGAGCGGACGCACAGTGCCATCGGGGATGTGACACCCCAGGAGTTCATTCACAACTATCAAACCAGGGCCCACGAGGCACAGGAGTCAACTTCGTTGGCGGTGGTGTAATAAACGGGGGAAGGTCACTGCGAGACTCGGAGACGTGAGCGTTGCCTGTTCCCATTTGTGCTGGTCCTGCCGGGCGCAGTTCTGCCGTTACAAATCCGTACCCACGTCCTGATCAAGGCATAGCGCGTTCGATTTCAGCACTGGCACCCAAGCATAGTGTATGAGTCTGCGCCGGCGGCGGCCGCGCCGCGCTGCTCTGTTCGCCCACCCGGCTAACTACTCCTACGCCTGGTAACAGCGTACTGCAGGACCACCACAGCCTCAGATGGGCCTTTCGGTATGGTGATGGTAGTTCAGCCTGATCCCTCGGTCGGGTCAGACCCTGCGAGCGAAGGAATAAGTCGTTCTAACTCCTTTTTCATTTGCTCATGCGGAGAATAGTTCCTGTGCCACTCTCCTACTCAATCGTAAGCTGAATGAAGAGATCATCTCCGTCCGTCAAAGCATGCACAGGTCCAACTGAAACAGAACTGGATTGACCTGGACCAATGGGTCCAGGCAATCCCCGCTCCTGAAAAGTATTGGCTTGCGTGTTCCAGACCGCAATATTCGTAATACCCAGCTTCCTAGTCTGTAACCAGTACGGGAGCAACGTGTGGCTGATCGGGATCTCCATGTCATTACTGCTTGTGGTGGCTTTAGCCCATTCCATCGGGAAATCATGGCGAGCGCTGAGCAACACATGAAAGGGGCGTCCCAGGGTTGCACCAATGGCCGTGATCGAGTTCGTCGCCGCAGTTTGTAACCCATCTCCACCGTCGCGCGCGGTGTAGCGTATGTGTACGATCACGTCGCTGATGGTCTTGTGATCGAACTGCGGTACCTCCTTATCCAGGAGCTCTAGCTTCCAGCGGCTGATGGCGCCCGCTCCTTCGAACGGTAGATAGCGCTCGTCCCGTAGAGAGGTTTCAAACAGACCACTATCGTCTCGACCGGTGCTCGTGACAATAGACTCCGTAGCGCCATAACGAACAGTGAATCGATGGTCGTCGGTCTCCTTTTTTCGAGGGTAATCACCTGCTCCAGGCAACTTGTCTTTGCGTGTCTCACTCCCCAGCAGCGTGAGCTTACAGTGAATGCTGGCTTGCGGACCCACGACGCAAGGAATACTCAGGCTCACGGTCTTGATGCGGCGCAAGTAGTGGCCTGGCGTATCCATGTCAAACAACCATTCAGGAACATCAAAATGGCACTCTCCAGTGAATATGAGTTTGAGAAGCGCTTCTGGATTCAACCGCCGAAGCGAGATGTGCTTGGTGAGCTCGAGCTCTCGCTTATTCTGTTCGAGGTAGTACAACTCCAACTGTTTGATGTCCTGATGTAACCGCTCTCCTGCAAGGAGCCCTACTTGCCTCTGCCCCCAGTAGTCGTTCTTGATCATGTTCAACGGTTGAATCCCAAGCTCTTCGGCAGCCGCCCGCTCTGCTCGCCGTGCAAGGTCGAGCGCCGTTCGGTAGGCGTTGCGATGGAGATTGGACAATTCGCCGCGCATCCATTCATAGAGGTCAACATTACTGAACTTCTTGCGTAAAAACTCATCCACGTCGCGTGCCTGCTCAATCTGCGCGTGTTGATTATCCCGTTCCTTCTCGGCGATGGAGAGCCGGATCTTCTGCGCCAAGCTTTGTCGATCGATATGCCTGAGTTCAGCCAAGACTTGATTGCTCTGGTGGGCCCACTCATCACGGCGACGAATGTGAGAGCCACGGAGTTGTTCCCAGGATGAGGACTGCTGCCAGGCACGGCCGACAAGATCAAAAATATCGCCCGTTGTTGCGACTCCAGTCCCTACAGCCTTCAAAACTCTTCCTTTCTGTGGATCTCCTGCTGCATCGGCAGTAGCGGAGCCAAAATGGAGGAAACTGGCAATGCTTTTTGTGGCACCCCCAACAAGCATCCATCTGTTGGCATGACCAAGATGCTCGATATGAAGGAGTTCTGGTTCGATAAGCCCAAGCCCCCCAAAACCTGCCCTGAAACCTGACACGTCGCCACTGGGATTGGAGAGCATATCTTCATCGGGTGCAGTGGTATTGTCCTCTGGTGCCTTACCATCCTTGCCCAATAGGCGTTGAAAGTGCTCATAGCGGCGTTTGGCATTCTCCCGGCTCACGCCTAAGGCTGCTAACGATTCCTGCGCTTCAGTGATTTGCAGTAAACGCACCTCTTTCACCCGCTGCAACAAGGCAATCTCGTTCGTTGACCGCAACAAGGCGAGCCGTTCGGCATCGCGCTTTTCCAGGGCGGACAGCAGCGCCGCGCCCAGGGCTTTGGTTTCGTTGGCCAAATCAAGCGCTCGCGCCAGAAGCGTCTGCGAGCGATAGACATGCGGCGGTGCATACAGTCCGCGCAACACGTCGGCGATGTCGAGTCCGGCAGCAGTGGCGCGCACGAGTAGCTCTGGATCAATGGGCGCTTCGGTAAGCGGAAGGTCGCGCGTGACGCCATCGATATTGCGACAGTGACGAATGTTGAACAAGCGGTCCTCGACAAGATCCCAATATCCGTTGAGCTTTGGATTGACCGGGATACAGAAGTAGAGCATCCCCAAAGACCCATCGGCAGGAGGATGTTGACGGGATGGCCCCACGGTGTAGTTGAAGCGATTTCCCATGGCACCACTCCCAGTGGCATCGAGCCAGACGTTGGCAAACTCATCCCATTGCAGCTGAGCCTGGTCATAGGTGATTGGGGTACGCGGCGCTCGGCCACTGATGGTTTTCGGCCTCGGCCCCAGCATTGTGGCAGCAAGCACATACAGCTGTGTGGCCTCGTTGATCGACTCACGCGTATCCAAACGAAAAAGATCATCAGCCCACGCAAGCAGGTTGTCGAGGTAGGCGAACACCGTGCGCCATAAGAACGCAAGCGGGCGCTGTCTCGCAATAAGAAAGGGCATGAAGGGCTGCAAGCGCCACTGTATGATGAGGTCGCGGACGGCAGATGCCCCTTGTGCAGTGAATCTTCGTTTTGCCCGTGCTAGAGCTGTCAATGCCGCGCTCACATTGTTCGCCGGTTTGATGTCTCTGAAGGGACGAAACCGCAAGAAACGCTGCGCACCAGTGTTACTGTCACCACTCGTCGGATCCAGAACCAAGCGCAACCAGCGTTCCGCTTCCCAGTACCGCCCTTGCTTTGAAAGCCGGTCGGCTACTAACAGGGGAGCGTGAAAGAACACTTCCCAGTTGTAGCTTGCATACGGCAGTTGTGAATCAAACGCTAAGAGATCTCCTGCTTGTGATGGTGCTATTAGATCTTTGACCACAATGCGGCTCAGTGCGGGTAATTGCTGGGGACCAACGAACGCACCACCCTTGAGAGTGGAAGAACTCGGTAGTTCTCCCCGTCGATAGGCACCTGGAAAGTTTGTTGCGTCCAAGTGCTGTGCTGGGATCAGACGGCAACTCGTTGTTGAAATTGGATCATTTAACCCCAGATCAAAGTATGCACAATTGGCCTCCTCCTCAAAGTACCAAACACGTGGCGTTTGAGAAATCGTCCGGCTTGACGCCGCACCAAGCACCCAGTACTTACTGGCATCGCTTCTGTCGAGAAGGCTGATGGGGCCCTGAGAAGTCTCCAACGTAAGCGGAGACAATTCGGTGTCTTGCTCGCGCACACCATTCATCCAAGAGCGTCCGTTCAACACACCAGGGGGTAGAGGCGAAGAAGAGCCACCGGTTATGCGTATCACCCGAGTACTTGTGAACAGAAACCGGCCCATTTCATGCAGTTGGGCAGGGGCATTGGCGAGTCCGAGATCGGCAACGGTCAGCGGAGTTTCCCCCGCACTCGGTTCGAATCGGAAGATCAAGGTCATATTTGCCGTCTCTTTGGCATTGACGCTTTGCGATTTCGTGTCGCTCTCGATTTTCCTCGCACCGACTGTCAGCGTTGCACGAAGGGAGAACGAAAAGTCCGAAGGCCAGGTCTCAAGCCAGCCCGGCGGGTGACGAAAAAACGGGGGTAATCGAATCCCTGTGTCGACATCCACAAGTTCAATAGCGTGTTGGGCGGGGTCTAGGCGAACCCAAATCGGGTTACCCCGAGGGTCATTGATTTTTGCTGCATATTGGCAATTTACCGTCACCTGGGACCCTTGAGAAAAAGGCGTCCTAGATACTTGGTCGCTAGGCAGTTGCCAGGTGGTGATGCCGGTCTCTTGCGCCGCGAACACGTGAATCGCCATACCATCTTTTATGGCGGCCGGAACTATGCGAAATGAAAAACCGCTGCGTTCTTCAACCAAGGGGTCCGCGTTTACGGACAAGACATCACGTGTTGTCTCTTGACGACTCCAGCCTTTGTCTGTAAGCCGAGACCAGGCTATGCTGATCTCCCATTGAATTCTTTTTGTATTGGGATCAGGACGGTTGAACAGTGGCCATGCGATATAGAGTTGCCGGTCAAGAACGAATGGCATTGCGTGGTCTCCTTGCACATCCACGTCAATGCCAGACCACGGTTGCCACTCCATGACTGATGTCCCAAAGCCACGACAAACACGCCAAAAATATGTGTACGGCGGATAAGCGGTTCGACCGACCACATACAGATCGCGAGGATTGGTGGAGCCTTGACGGGAATCCACATCCTCAAACATGCCTAACACGCGAATCTGAGCCGTCTGGGCAATTTCATCGAGAAAGGCACCGAACGCCTCCTCAGCCATTTCTTGCGTGAGCTCGCTCTGTCCCAGCGCAGCTTCCAGGGCTTTGAAGCATTCGGATTTGTCGTCGCGCAGTTCTGGAAATAACCAATTTTCAGGGTACAGAAATACCTTGCGGTTGGCTTCCCACACACGGTATTGCGCCATCCACTTCCACTGCTGTCGCACGTCCGCCAAGTCAGCACCTGGTCTGGAACCAATGCCAGGTTCAAGGCCGAATAAAATACGATGGACGAACTGTTGCACACTTGCGATTGCCTGCAGGATGGGCGTGGTTCGCATGCAGGGAGCCATATGCACATCGATGAGATAATGCTCGTAAAGCTGTTCGGCAGTCTTACTGGTCTGCGCGATTGCAGAAGCCAACAGTGCGTCTCGGTGCAGATTCTTGATGTCGTTGGTGACGATGTCTGCCTCAATGGAGCGCTTGGCAAGTACCAATGCCTTGGCTGCATCGGATGTGGCCGCAGTCGGTGTAGCCTGCACCAGTTGGATGACTTGTGCCGGACTTGCACCCAGACGCAGACTCTGCTCCAGCAAGCTTCCAGCACGCCACCAATGCCACGGATCACGCCAACTGAAAGAACTGGGCACGATCCGATTCATCAAATCTAGGAGGTTCTCAGTGGTGATGTTCCAGGCACGGGCCAGTGGTTGCAACGTTTCACTTCTGATATTTGGTACTGATGCGGACAGGTTCTGCATCTGTTTGGACAGGGTTTCGACCAATACCCCACGTCTTAACATTTGAATAGTTGAAACTACGGCCCGCCACTCTGGCCATCGTGGGTTACCACCTGGAGCGCGACTAGGTGCTAACAGGGTCGTCCAAGAAAATTCTCGCGGGCCACCAATGCCGATAACGGAGGCTGGCCGCAGGCAAGTAAACAGGCCAACCGCATCGTCAACCCTCAGGAGCGACAAGAGGCTTGCGGTGCGCTTCAGTTGATCCACCCAATCAAGGAATTCAGGTAACTGTGTAGCGGCCTCGTGAGTGAGACCATGATCTTTATGCAGCAGTCCACCCTGGAATTCATCCAGAAGCGCTACGACTGCTGGGCGAGGCGCCCGGTTCAAAGCCTCCACCCTGAGATCTCTTGCAAGCAACTGATCCAAGACCAATTCTTCCAACCCGCTCCACTGGCTGAGTTCCGTACGTAATAAAGCTTCTCGCCTGATTCTTGTAGTTCGAAGGAGCAAGACACCCAAGCGATCTTCTGCTGTGCCTCCCGCAAAGGGTGCATCAACGTTGGCCTGATCGAAGAGCATGGCCGGTTCGCCCTGTGCTCCCGGCACACCAGGCACTGCTACTTGAAGATCCCGCTTCGCCACCGCGATGTCCGCCCCTTGCTCACCGAGCAAGGCGGCGATGATATTAGGCAAAGCCTGCGCGGGCACCCAAGCCCCCAGCGCCTCTTCGGTTGCAGCAGTCAGGACTTGTTTATCACCCGTTGGTGGTTGGAGCTGAAGCAGCGCAATGCGCAAGGAGACAAGCAGACGTTTGATGTCGCCCCAGTCTGGTTCGAGAACGGTTGGCCTTGGAACGCCTTGCCACTGGGTATCCGACAACAGCAATCGCGCGGTCTCCTCCATTGTCAGACCACTGAGCCGATAGGTCTCATGCGCGTCGAGGAGCATGTCCATGGCATCACAAAATGCCGTGACACCTGCGGAGTAGGCTTCTGTTCCAGTCATAAACAACAACAGCGACAGTTCCTCCGGCGACAAGCTGAGCGCCTTGGCCAAGCGATGTCTGCGATACAACGCTGTCACGGTGGCGTAGTCGAAAGCGTTGCTCACCAAGTAGCCGGGACTCGCAGCCGTACCGGTATGGATCCAGCGAGCCAAGTCCTTCGGAGGGCACTTCATCCCCAACGCCAGCACAGGCACACGCGAAACGAGCGTTTGAGCAATGGGAAATGTCGGTGGAGTTCCCGGCGCTGAGGGCAACGCAGGCATCAGCGCTTTTTGCTTTTCGGACAGCCTGTCCGAACGGAATATGGCCTCGTACAAGGATTCGTCCAAACCTGGTTTCTTGCTCGGTACCGATATCTCATGCAGTGGGTGAAACAGCGAGAGGACCTCTTCCATCGGCAGATTCAGGCGCTCGTGAATCGCGACAACTCGCCCAAGCCGAATGAGGACGTTCGCAAACGGTTCTGCAGCCGCAGCACGGCAAGCACGAAGCCCCGAATCCAGAACGGGGATCGACCATCCAGGCCTCGCTCGCCACAGCCGCACGAAGCGATGCAAGCGATCCAGTATGGGCTCGGTGAGCCCCATCACATGCATCTCACTGGTCTTGCAGTGGTCAAGATTGATAATCCTGATCGTGGCCCCTTCTGTGATAAAGTGCGCCGCAAGAGCTTGTCGCAAACTGTCTAACCCAAGTCCGGTTCGATCCAAGAGGATCGAAACAATGGACAACAGCGACAGCGGCTCTCCTCTTCGCGTTTCTCCAGAGGCTGGATCCCGAACGTCAGTCGAGAGGCTATTGGCGAACCCGTACAGCTGCCACAGGCTGTCTCCCGAGACTGCACTAGCAACCAACGGCCAAGTCCCCTTGACGGCACCTCCTGTATCGCGGATCCGACTGAGGCCCAACTGTTCCGCAGCCAAGCCAACACGGAATTCTGGATCTGAAAGCAACCCCTGCATCTGCGTCATCCAGCCCGTGCGCTGCATGGGCAAGCGATCAAGCCACGCCCTCGTCTCTACGGCTTCTTGCACGTACGGCAGGGACCATGGATAGGCTTGCGTCGCAAGATCAGCGGAAGTGCCGATTGCACCTTGAAGAATCTTAATGACGATGTCGATATGCTGGATCTCGGTTTCCGCTTCGAGACAACCTAGCGGCAGGTTGAGGATGTCGGGCCGACGCGCACGGAGTTCGTCCAGCGCCGTCACTACGTTGATCTTGTGGGCTGGGATCTGTCTGATAAAATTCAGTAAGTCGACGAGATACGCCGGAAGACCCAGTACGGATTCGCAGGGAGGGCACACGCACTGGTCCAGGTCGCCGAAGAAGCCTCGCACCGTGGGAAACGCTTCTTGTACCTCCCCCGAAATCGCTGTTTGCGTGGCACCTAATCCCAGTGGCATGGTGCGCATACTGACGATCTGATTAAAGAGTGCTTGGGTGCTGGTAAGCAGTGTCTGTGCCTGAGTGATGATGGGCATGATGTACGCTGTCGGCACCGCTTCGCCCAGGAGCTTCTGGATAACGGCAGGCCCCAGACCGACCATTTGTGCAGGCGTCTTGGCTCCGGCCGTCCACAGCCGCGCGCCGGTTTCTAATGTCACGCCCAGGCGTAAAAAGCGGCCGAGGTTCAAACCAAGATCACGTGCCGTTTCAGGCATCGCAGACACGGATGCATGATTGAGTTCTCCAGCCATGAGTCGTGTCATGCCATCAGGGTGATCCGTAACCGCTCTCCTCAGCTCCGGCGCTGCCGACGGAGGCAAGTGCTCCGCAATGGGCTCGATTCGTGCACCAAGTGCCACCATCGGATACTGCAACTCCGCATTCGCCTGCATACGAAACGGCAAACGCACCTTGGAATCGTCATCGCCCAAACGAGTACTCGCCTCGCACCACCCACGCCAGTCCGCCAAGGGCGCCGCTGCAAGTCGCTCGATCCCATGGCCGTCACCATCAATCTGTTGATGAAGCTCGCGCATCAAACCCAAATCGCCATCGGTGAGACCGTGCAAGCGCACCATGCGAACCCACCGACGCGTGGCGGCTGCCTCGTCAGTATTGGCATCGATCGGGCCATTGGTCATGGCAAAGAACGCTTCAGGGTCATTGAAACCCTGGCGCAGAAAAATATCCGTGGCGCGTTCGGCTAGTTTGCGGGGTAACGGCACCTCCATTGTCGAGGCGACACTGGCCAACGGGTTATCTGGGAATCGCACCTGGTCGAAGGCGCGCAACTTGCGCAGGCGCTCCAATGCGTGGACGATGCTCAACCACTGCCGGTCATGTATGTTGCGAACCCAGCCGCTTTCCTGGTTGTTTTGCTGCCAGGACGCCCATGTCTCCGAATCGTGTCGCAGGATCTCGTCGAGATCAGCAGCTTGCGCGTTACGCACAAAACCATAGAACGCTTCCCAACCGAACCCGATGAGCTGGTCAGGCGACAATCCCTCAGGTCCAATCGCTGGCAAAGGCTCAGCCGTTTCATGCATCAGTTCCATGGCCATGCGGGCTGACTGAGCCCAGGCTTGCACGGCTGCTGAGTCGAGGCTGGTCTCGGCGACGATAAATTCCACGTCGTCCGCACGGAGTTCATAGGGCGGGAGGTCTTCACGGCGAGTCGGGCCGGCGTCATCCTGGATCTCTTTCCCCTGTCCTGCGAGCAGCGGCATCACGGCGGCGGTGATTCGCTCGAATTCGCTGGGGCCTGGCTCGCGCGCGGGGACGGTGAGATCGATCACTTCGACCGGTTTGGCGTGATGACGGCGGTCGCTGGTGGCCAGAGGCGCCAGGTTGTCATCCGGCAACACCTCCACCACCAAATCAGGAGCAAATGGTTGTTGCCCCTCGCCCTTCTCGAATTGCTCGCGGCGGTAGCGAATGGTATAGCGACCATCCGCGTCGGTGGGCGCATCGCCGAGGCGCTGCCGATAACGGAGGTCTTGGTCATAGGCCACCACTTTCAAGCCCGGCTGAGGGCGGCCCTGGCTATCGGTGATGCGGCCTTGAACGAGGTACTCGTCGGGCTCCACCACAACGTCCAACACCGTCAGAGCTTCGACCGCGCCTGCCCACTGCGCCGCTCCCATCTCTGACCCATCAGGCCGGTACGCGCGGGCGACAATGGCTTTGTCAGTGGCGGCGCCGTCGGGGGACGCTTGCATCAGAGAAGCGAGGAACTCGACGCGGTAGATGCCGCTGCTATTCGTTTGAGATTCTCCTAGGACAGTCTCTCCGGTAGCGTCGACTGCAAAGACGCGCACCAACACATCAGGTTGGACGATCTCCGCTCGCAACACGCGCCCCTTCACCGCGAACGTTCTATCACCGTCTAGGGCGCCTCGTTGCTTGAGGAACTCATTGAGCTTCTTCGCCGTGGTCGCTTCGACCTTTCCTTCGAGATGATCACCCAGGCCTTGTTGGTGCTGAAAGAGAGACACCAACTGCATGGTGGCGCCGCCAAACTGACCAGCTGACTGTTCTGTGCGGAGCGTCTGCTTCAGAGACGCTAGGTCGTCCGCAGTCGGTCGGTCAGGTGGGGGAAGGGCCTGAAAGACTGGAGGCTTTTTCTGTTCGAGGAGAAACAGCAGCGCATCCTGGAGATTCGACACATGGGAGCCGCTCTCGCCAGGGGTAATGGTGGGCTGGATGAGATTCATGGAGTGGTCCTTTCATCGCTACGATCGAGCTCGGTGGTCCTTTGTGACGAGACCATTGTTCTGCCTTCAGTTGTATCTTGCCTCCTACGGCGTTTCTCGCTTAGACTCATAGAAGAGTCCCTATTCCAGAGGAGTTGCGATGTCCCCGATTCATAAACAGGTGGTGACGGATCACCAGGGCCACCCCGTGAGCGTCGTCATCCCGTATCACGAATGGCTTGAGATTGAACGAGTCGTGTTGAGCCAGCCTCAGGGAACGGAGAGCAGCAAGCTTCGCACACACGCCGGCGTCATACACTTGAGCCAAGACCCGGTGGCCCATCAACGGCAATTGCGCGACGAATGGACGTGACTCCCGGGTGCTTCGTCCTTGATACCAACGCAATCCTTTATCTCCTCGGTGGACGCCTCGCGCACCCTCTTCCAGATGGCACCTACTTTCTCTCAGTAGTCTCAGAGCTGGGATTGCTGGCATACCCTGATCTCTCCCCATCGGAAGAGGCTCACATCAAAGCCTTCTTGCAAGACATCACCATCGTCGAGTTGAACAGCACCGTGAAAGCCCATGCCATCGATTTACGAAAGCGCTATCGCCTCAAGTTGCCGGATGCCCTGATCGTTGCGACTGCATTGGCGTTCAACGCCACACTCCTCACCAACGATCAACAATTGCTGACCCTCGCTGCCATCCCAACACAGATCCTTGAGCTGACATAAGCTCCGAGTCTGGTTCCTGGTACCTTTGTCTTCTCTTCCACATCCTGCGCCGCGATGACACGCTTGTCGACAAGGAAGCGGAGCGCCTCGATCAGGCTGGCGACCTGCGGGCCGATGTCATGGAGTGCGATGGGCGCGACGATGGGTTGCATGGGCACAGTTCCTTTCAGACGATCTTCGGCGCATAGGAGAGAGCGACGGTTTTAAGCACGGTGCATCGACCGTCAGAGGTGTAACCAAATGATGAATCGAGTTATTCAGGGCCATATGGATTTGCAAAACAAAGTTGCCTGTCCCCTTTTTCTTTTTTCCTTTTTCTTTTTCGACCCAGCATCCCCGTCAGATGCCTATCGGTCTGGGCTTGTCATGTTACCCTCCGGCTGGCCTGCGAGACGCCAGCAGTGCCTGGATCACGTTGGCGACCTGCGGGCCGAGGTCATGGAGTGCGATGGGTGCGACGATGAGTTGCATGGGCACAGTTCCTTTCAAACGATGTTCGGCGCAAAAGCGAGAGTTGCGGATTTAAGCACGATGCGTCGACCTTTCAGCGAAGTGAAGAGAAATGATGTCTCAAAACTTCAGGACGTTGTGGACAACAAGTAAAGTTGTCCATTTGTTTCTCTCGCCTCGCCTAACCACTTTGGGCTACCACTTGTAGGAGCCCCAGTGTCCATACCCTTGCTGGGCCACGTCTAATGAGAACAACAAGCCAGTTCCAACTAGACCCAATCCTTGCTTGAGCCCGGCAACAATGCCCCGTTCCCTTTCGCCCTCAATTCTTAGTCGATCAATAGACTTAAGTGACCGGTGAATTGCAGTTTCTCGTCCTTCCATCGCAACAATAGTCTCATTAGTGGCCAGTGCTAGCGACCCGACCATGAGTGATGCAGCTCCTGCTGTTCCACCAACAGCAGCTCCGATGCCCTCAATTGCCGTTGATCCGGCAGCCCAACCAGATGCGTAGATCGTAGCCCCAGTTAGCTGACCAGCTGCAGTAGTTGTGTGAAATACCGTACGTGAAACGTTTCCCTGTTCGGCGTATTGGTGGGCCGCAAAAACGTCGGCTCCCGCACCAGTAACCATGGCACCACCTGTAAACACTTTTGCAGCTACAGAAGGAGTAGCTACAGAAGGAGGTTTCGATACTGCTTGCGTCTTGGGAAGTGATAGATCCACGATTACTGTAGGAGGATCTGGACCAATCGCTGTCGCTGGTGACGGTGAATTGCTAGGGGGGAGAGGCTCAACCGCTGCTGATACCGTGATATATCCACTACCTTTAGTAACCACAATACTTCCAGGATCGATTGATAGACTATTTGCACGAAGAGCCTCTTTCATATGAGTGCCGCCCCATGTCTCAAGGAATGGTACTCCTTTTGAAACGGCGTCTACGGTCTTTCGATGCGTAAAGGTCATCTCAATTGCGGTTACTTGATATCCTTCTTTTATTTTTTGGGCTATTTGTTCAGCTCGAATTAGATCTCCTAGGCTTTTATGGGAAAGGGCGCCGCTTGTTGTCACCTCGAACGGTGAGCCTTTAAACGTCGCCTCTGATCCCTCAAAGGACCATGTTTCACCAAATAGAGCGTTTCCATTGAACATGCTGTTTGGAACAGGCGTAAACTCCATTTGTGTTCCGATAACTGACTTGTTGAAGCCTTCTACAAACACCTGACCGTCGATGAAGGCTATCTTGGGATCGGCTTGATGTCCGGAGACGTCGCGTGTATGCACTGGTCTTCCATGGGAGTAGCTGAAAATGTTAGTGCCGTCTATGAGTCCAGCAGAATCTGTACTGCCCCACCTCCCAACCCACGGCACGTAATACCGCGCCGTGTGATACCCCAACCCACTCTCCTCATCCCTCTCCATCCCCGTATATCGATACCGCTTTGCCGGCGCCTCGCTGTCCGATTGCCTCGCACGATAGGCACTCGTGCCGTAGGGGTGGTATTCCTCATAGGAAATAATCTGGGCCTGATGATCGAGCTCTAGTGTGGCGGAGCCGAGATGGTTGCTATAGTGATAGCGAAAGATTGGGCCGGTCTTGTACGCCCTGCCATCGGCATGGGTCTTATCTGTCTTGAGCACATCTTCGACCATCAACAGCCGTTGCTCGCCTTGGAAGACATGGTGGGTCTCGATCTCCTCGACGACCGCCGTGCCGCTGCTGTTATAGCGGCGGTAGCGCTCGTATCCTCCGAGATAGATCCGTTCCCAATAGGCCGCGTTGGTCTGATGCACGATGCGCTTGCGCGTGCGTTGCTTGCCGCTGTCGTACTGGTAATGGGCCACACCGCCGCCGCCAAGACTAACCCTGCGAATCATGTCGCGGTGGTCCCATTGCAGATTGAACCGCGGATCGGTACGAGCCAGGTTCAGCATGTTGCCGTGGAGGTCATGGCCGTAGGTGGTGGCCTGGTCTCGGTCGCCGCCGGTCCAGGTCTGCCACAGTCGGTTACTCGCCGGTTGTGCGGGATCGTCGAATGCGTAGGCGTACTCGCGGGTCCAGCCGTTGGCCGTGCTTGGGAGTTCGTGCTTCATCTGGAGGATGTTGCCGACCTTGTCGTACTTGTAGTGTTGGGTGTACCGGCGAACGGCATTGGCCGCCTGGATTGGGAAGGATGTGTTCTCCTCCCGATCAAATTGGGTGGGTGCCTCTGTGCTGGAGACATTGTCGTTTTCGCGTCCGGTAGCGGTGATCAGACGGTAGAGGGCGTCGTATTCGTATAGGCTTTTGGGTTCGACGATGGCGTTGGCAAAGAACACCGGTTTGTAGGCTTCGTCGTAGATCTCGCTGATATTGCCGGCTGGATCATAGGTGTAGCGCAGTTGCTGGATGACACGTCCGTCTGCGAGGTTGGAACTGAAATCCGGGAAGGTTGGCTCCTCCTGTCCAGTCGTCAGCCTGGTCGTCCGGAGCTGTTTTAGCCGGAAGGTCGTCGCGTCATAGTCGTACCGGGTGATGGTGCCGTTGCCCAGCTTGAGAGACTCCTTCTGTCCTTTGGCGTTATAGCTTATTCCCTGGATCGCCTGAGTGCCCACCCCGCGCAGCGTGAAGGCTTCGCTCTTCAACAGGCCTCGCTCATTATAGGTGGGAGTATAGACAGCCCCCGCGCTTCCCATCAGGTGCCAGTTTTCCAAACGCACCATGCGATTCAGGGCATCATGCTTGGTGCGCTGCACGTAGGTGTCGGTTTCGAGCTTGTCCACCGGATTATCTTGCCAGTCGACGACCGAGACAGTGGCGTCCCGCACCAGTGTCCGTCGTGCCTCCTGAACATTGCTCTTGAAATCGCGCTGGACGGTTTCCATGAGACCACTCGCGTCGTAGTGCTTGACGAGCTGGCCGTTGAGATTATTCGCTGGATTAGCTTGAGCGTCTTGGTACTCGAACCGTTCGATCACGATCGGGGAATTGCGATCGATCTTCAGTTTCAGCACGAGCGGGCGATGCAACCCGTCGTAGTCCGTCGCGTACAGCCTCGCTTCCATCACGAGGTTGTTCTGCGCATCCTGCTGCTCGTTGAAATCCCAAGCGAACAGAGGTTTGCCGGCGGCATCGTTGAGCATCCAGCGGTCGCCCGCATCCATGCTGTGCTGGAAGAGCAGATTCCCGGCGATGTCGTAGCAGGGGGCGCTAAAGATCCTCCGACCTGTGGCGACATCATTACGGCTCGGGAGCTCTTCGTTCGATTCATCGGTCCAGCGCGTCTGCTTGGGCGGATTGATGTACTGCATGACCAGGTTGCCGCGCGCGTCTCGAATCCAGAGCGGCTTGCCTTCGGCGTCGAGCTTGGTGAACGTGAGGTATTTGTCGTCTTGCCAATTGCCATTCGCATCGGGTGTGCGATTGTGGGCGATGCTGATGACCTCGCGACCTAAACTGTCTAGATGGATCTCGGCGGGTGTGTCAGCGTGGCGAGTGGTCAGGCGGGCCGCGCGCTTTTCCTTCTGTGACGCCTGAGCTGCTTTGCGTTCTTCTTCGGGTGTCCCTGTCGTGGCCCCTGGCCCACGCTCCGCCGCAGTGAGTCGCTCGCGGTACCACCCCGATTCTTTCACGGTGTCGCTCTGGTCGTAGGTCCGAACATGCCAGGGCGAAAATTCCACACGAGCAATCGTGTTGTCCGGAAACTCGGTGCGGACGAGGCGGCCAGGTGCGTCGTAGTACATGACCGTGGTCACCCCGTTGGCTTGCGGCATCTCGCACCCGAATCGCTCACTAAAATCCGGTTCGTACTGCTTGACCGGCTTACCTTTGTTGTTCAGCACCGTCAGACCGTTGATGATCCAACGTGGCTCTTGTTGAGCCTGAGGTAACGTGGGATCCGGCTCAGCCTGGATTTTCTTCATCACGACAGTGCCGCTGCCGTCGCTACATTCCAGTGCAATCTGGAGCGGACTGGTGGCACCGCCCGGTTGTCCGACATGGATCTCGCGGACAATTGCGCAGGCACCAGCCATCCGGTGTAACCAGGTGAGTTGACCTGCATCCAACCGCTCGCCATGGTGGTAAACGAAGCGAGTCGTGGCCGTCCCCAACCACGTTCGGGCTTGTTGTTCATCCACACGGTCGGCCAGACAGAAAGCTGAGACCGCCAGGCGTGACGGGTTGCTCTGCTCGAATATGACACCATCCAGGTGATCGCCCTCCCACCGCGCTGGTGAACCGACCCGTTTGCCCTTCACGGCCGCCAACACCGGCAGGCCCAGGATGTCAAATGCCACCTCGGTGTGATTGCCGTTCGCATCGACCATCTCGATAGGCGCGAGCACGCGGTAGTCAAACCGTAGTTTGCCGCCTGCATCCTTTGCGAGAGCGGTGACATTGCCCTTTGCGTCTGTGCTCTCATGGATGAACAGATCGCGCAGATCGTACTCCAGCTTGGTTTCGTTCCCGAAAGGATCCGTATACCGCTCAGGCAAAAAGAAGTGTTCGTGCGCGTTACCGGCAAAGCCCGCGATGCCGGAGTGCATCCAGTACTCCCCTTCCGATCGCCCCAGATCCGTTCCCGGCACGTAGCCACAGACTTTTGGATCTTTGAGCAGATCACCACAGGTCTTCGCTGCAACGGCACCCGTCGCCGGCACTGCCTCCCATGCCAGTTTGTCAGCCAGTGGATCTCTCGCGCTCGCTGTTCCGAAGACCGCCCTGAGCAAGGAATCCGTGAGCGCGAGCTTGTAATCTTCGTACTTGAGACCACGCGGGCCGTGGTGACCGAAGGGCAGCTTGTCTTGCACTGGCTTAGGTCTATGATCCGGTTGGTCGCCGTCATCAAAATAGAGCGTGCGGGTGTGTTCGACGATGCGCTTCTGTGGCACAGACCCATCGGCATGCTCATGGTAGTGCTTGAACTGGACCCTCGTAGTGGGAGGGGTTTCTCCCCGCTGGTGGCCGTAGTGGTCGCTGAGATCCAACGGCCCGAAGTCATTCGGCGTGAAGTAGCGCGCGCCATTCTTACGGAAACCTTTGAGCGTGAGTTCGTAGGTCAGCGTCTCGCATGGCAGACGCAAGCGGCGGTGGCGAATGGCCGGCCTGAGTTCGTCTGGCGGTTGCGTTCTGATCGGAAGCTCTACATCGCTGGTGTAGCGAATCTCGCTGTAGGCGACATGCTCTTCGTTCTGAACTGCCGTGATGAGTTCCGGTCGTGGGAGACCCGTGAAGTCGGCGGCCTTCCATCGTGGATAGCCGATCGCCACCGATTGCTGGGGATTGCCATATTTATCCTGGCGGAGCGTGATGCTGTGCGCGATGCGTGGGTCAGGTGTGAGCTGGCTCCCATCTTTTGGAATGGTCAGTTCGTAGTGGTATGTGAGGGCCTCGCTTTCGGTGACCAAGAACACGGCATGGCGGTTCTGTTTGCCAAGGCCCTGCACACGTTGAATGTGACAATTGTGGGTGGCCGCCGAGAAGAGCCTCACTGGTGTGTGTGTTGGCGCTGCGCCGGTGAGATCGTCGACGTCTAGTTCGTAGACCTCCTGCCGCAGGACCATGCCTTTGCAAGCTCGCAAAGCTTCGCGCCATTCCTCCGCCGTTAAATCGGGAGGTAGCTCCGGTTCCGGTAACGAACGCTCGTGGAACGGATCCGCTTGTTGTGCCAAACGACTAGCATAGCGTTGTGGGAAATACTCCTCTTCGAACTGTTTCAAGATACGTCGTCGATCCAACGCGGCACCGGTGTGGTACCAGGTGATGGTCTTGATCGGTGGCTGATAGAGGGTCTTGTCGTCGGTGATCCATGGCGAGCCGACATTGCCCTGCTGGAATGAGCCGTAGTCCTCGACATCGACTTGCTCGACACGACCGAAACCTCGAAATTCGCGTTCGATCCCGTCGAAATAGCCATGGTGATAGCTGTAGGTACTGCTGAATTTTGTGCCGCGCCACTTGTCGTGGACCGTCACTTTGCTCACGCAGTGCACGGGGAACGGTAACCGTGTGATCCAAGGTCTGCCGGCTTTGAGATCTTCGAGATAAAACCTGGTGGAGGGTGTGTACTCAATCGTGGTGGTAGCACCGAGATTGTTGTTCACTTCGATCAAGAGGTGCGGCTTCTCGTGCCGGCGATAGTTCTTCTGTTTCTCCTCTGTATCGCGCACACCCACCATGAGATCGATGTAACGAACCGGGCGCGTCGCATCGGCAGGCAGATGTGAATTCCACACCAAACAGGCGGTGCCGTTGCCCAACAGATCTGCCACCTGCACAGCATCAAGATTCTCGGTGGCCACGGGGAGCACGACGATGCGGGGATGACTCAGACTATTCCCGGAGCGGTTGAAGTAGAGCTGTGCGCCCTGTCTCCCTAGATAGATGAGATCGACAGGCCCGCTGCCATCAAGATCCGTGAGGCGAATCCGGTTGGGATCAAATAGGTCCGGCGTGTCGAAGCGCGGCGAGTTGTCGAGCGTGACTTTGCGGCCAAATCGGCCGTATCCCAGATTGGGCCAGTAACAGACTTCGCCGTTTCGGACACGGACCAGATCGGTCAAGCCGTCGCCGCACATGTCGGCGAGAAAGATGGTCTGGGTGCCGTCGGCAAAGACGAGCCGTGGCCCGTCGTCTTCATCCGCCGCCTGGCGCGTCCGTTTCGATGCGGCAAATCCCCGTTCGTCGAGCGAAGGGTACCAGGTGAAGACCTCGTGCTCGGTGATGAGCGCATCGGCATGGCCGTCGCCGGTGAGATCGACAAAGCGGAGGTTGGCGTCCTGCCAATCGATATTGGGCAGACTGGCAAACGGCACATGGCGCGTCCAGCCTTCGTCCTGATCCCGCTCGTGGAACCCTGGTACAGGACCCCTGAAGTCTACCACGTCGATCGCGCCGTCGCCCGCCAGATCCATGAACTGATGGCGGCTCCCTGCTGCCACTGCCATGGCCGGCTGGGGCACAACCTGGCGGAGCGGGCCGAACTGGCCGTCCCCTCGATTGGGTTTGTAGTACCACCCTCCGGCTTGCTCGGTGAGCACACCCGACAGGCCTTCGCCATCGAGATCGAGCCAGCGGTACCCGGGACCTTGCGTGCCGACCGGCAAGTTGACGAGCTGGGAGGCGTCGATCCGGTGCACAGTCGGATCGATTGTGGGCTGGCTGTACTCGAACGTGACCGGCGGTAGCTCGCGTGATTGATAGTCGCGATCGTTGGCATCACGCTTTTGGTAGGCACGCTGGGTGACCGACTTGAGGACCGTGTAGCCTGGCTGCTCTGGCTTCTTGAGAGAAGTGGGTTGCTCATACTGAAAGTCGGTGGAGCGTACGAGATAGCCAGCGGTGCCCAGTTCCTCAAAGTGATGAAACATGAGCACGCGACGGCAGAGCCGGTAGGTGCGGATCTCGAAGCCAGCCCGGTGTGAGGAAAACGGATCCTTCCGAACCAGCCAGGTGCCTGTATCGGCTGGTTCCGTGGTCGGGCTTGTGGTCACGGTCGGATCGCTATAGTCAAAGACGACCTCAAACATCCACTGTTGATCTGCAACATCATTGGGACCGATCCATCGTGCTCCGCTGAGCGGCAGAGTCGGCAGGTACGGCTTCGTATTGCCGTAGCGGATGCGGTCCAGATAGCAGTTTGCTGTGCGCTGTGCGGCTCGGCGGTTCAATTCTTCGACGGCGGTCTTGGTGACATTGGCTGCAGTCTCACGCTGATAGTGGTAGGTGGCGACATTGCCTTTGTCGTCGTGCGTTTCGCAGATGAACCATTGAAAAATGTGCGTGGGCTTGTCCGGGTCCGCAATACGGCTATCCTCAGATTTGCCGTACCAGGTGGTGATGTTGTCGCGACTGAGCGTGCGCCAGAACACATTGGTCGGCGTTCCGACCTGCGTCCAACGCTCGATCCGTGCAAACAACCCTTCGATGCGGGGACGGTAGGTGCGAACTTGATAGGCTGTGCCGTAGACCTGAGTGAGCTCGGAATCTAAACGCTCGCCGGTGTCGTTCAGCACCGGCACGAGATCTTCCGCTCCGGCGAGGATGAACACATCCGATTCTTCATGGTCGCGATAGCGGGGAAGCCCCTTGTCGGTCTTTCGCGTGATCGACGGGAGCGAGAGGCTCCACCCAAGTCCAAACGGGCCATTGCCGGAACCTGAGTCGTAAGAAAGTGAGAGTTGTGGACCGAAACCTGAGCGGCCTGGCGAGGTTGCGATAGGAACGGACATCGACCCGGTGCCGGTCACCGGATTGGCCGCGAACTTCTCCCCGATCCCGCGAATGGCTCCCCCGCCTTTAGGGAGAGAAATGGATGGCGCAGTGACCTGGAAAGAATCTTGTGGCGGGGCCGAAGCAGATTGCGAGGCCGTGCGCGAGGGGGGCGGCACCCTCTGCGGATCGGCCGGTTTTCCGTCGCGTCGAGTCTCCATCACCTCTCCTTACACGAGGGACATCGACCGGCCTGGCTGGGCAAACTTCTTAAACCAACTACGCATGAAAGTAAACACACTAATGTCGGTGGTCATAACACTGTGGGTCCCGAAGATCGTCAGCAAGATTGATGCTACGGCGTCGGATCAATCTTGATTCGCCACGGCATACACTTCCTGGGGAATTCAACATACTGCTTGTTGCAATAATGGACTGGACGCTCCACCTGAATCCAATCTGATTCACGCCTGAATCTAAAAGGATACGTCAATAGGAAATAGCTCAACACCAAAGCGAGGCCATCATGCTCAGACCGTCGTCCCCACGTTCTGGGGATAACCTTGTGAGCAAGTCGCGCTGGGCGTACGAATGACCACGCATCACATCCGGTTTCGTATGTTGCCTATTTTTTAGGCGTCCGCTGTCTCAGGAGGAGACCACCACGTGTGGTAGGGAACTGAAATTCTCCGAATGTTCGACAGGCGTCATGCACTCAAGAGGATTGTCGATGGGAGCTGCGACAGGAGTTTCTCTGTGGCCTCACGGCGGCCAGCCCTGATCTGCAAAGCTATAGAGACGGTCCTCACCGAGAATGAGATGGTCGAGCAGCCTGATGCCCAGCAGGTCTCCAGCTTCCCGTAGCCGTGTAGTGAGCGTCCGATCCTCAGTTGAAATCAAAGGGGAGTCTTTGTGTGATCGTCAGGAAAAAATAGAGGTCGATAGGCGCGCCATGGGAGGCTATCCTCGTGGAGACTCATCAGCGTTCTTGCACGCGGCGGAGGGCATCTTGGTAGACGTGCCCTGCCGGGTCAAGATAAAACCCGGATGCTCTGAGTTGATCGAGCACTGGTTGTAGCCTATCGATGATTCCTTCCAACCGTGCATGTACCAGGATTCCGATGGTTCCCATGACGGTGAGCTCAGAGGGGGCTCCGGAAATTCGGACAGTGTGCTACGTGGTAGCCTGGCTTCACCAAAGCCACCGCGAGGTGGCGACACAAAGGAGCGAGGCAATGAAGAGGACGAGACGGAATCACGGAGCGACCTTCAAGGCCCAGGTGGCATTGGCCGCAGTCAAAGGTGACAAGACGGTGGCCGAGTGGGCCGAGCAGTTCAGGGTCCATCCCACCCAGATCACCGAATGGAAGCAACAGCTGCTGGCTCGGGCGGCGGATGTGTTTGGCGGCTCAAAACCGCCGTCGGAGGCGCCGGCTCTCAAGACCCTGCATGCCAAGATCGGGCAACTGACCCTGGAGAATGATTTGTTAGAAGGCGCGCTCACCAAGGCGGGCTTGCTGAGCGCAAAGCGATGATTGACCGAACGCATCCCGTGTCCATCGGGCGACAATGCCAACTGTTGCAGCTGGCTCGCTCGACCGCGTACTACCAACCGAAGCCCGTCTCCGACACGACGCTGGCACTCATGCGCCGGATCGACGAGCTCCATCTGCAGTATCCGTTTGCTGGCGCTC
>FKKE01000456.1_pt1 | contig 32965 bp, 42 predicted proteins | sample 1106331 | NCBI WGS metagenome assembly FKKE01 (sample SAMEA3931202, study PRJEB13176) | freshwater metagenome | biome: Drinking water system; feature: drinking water; material: freshwater | place: China | collected 2013-02-06
CCGATGGCGGCGCCCGAGGCGAGGCGGTCGCCCATTTGCGTGCCGCATCCGGCAAGCGCGGCGGCGGCTGTCACAGCCAGGATTACGGTCTTCATCGCAATGCTCCTCAGCAAAAAATCGGCGGCATGTTTCGCGCCGCCGGGAATAGCAAGATGCACCCGCTAAGCGCTAGTTTTGGCGCGAGTGAGGCGAAATTGCTAACGCGCGTTAGCAAAGTTTGCCGCGCTGTCATGCCTGCCTCAGAACCAGCGCCGCCATTTGGCGATGGCGAACAAAGCGGCGGGCGCGACGATCATCATCAGGAACGCGACCCACGGTCCCCAGCCGGTCTTGAACCAGTTCATCGCCTCGAAATTCATGCCGAAAATTGAAGCGACGAGCGTCGCCGGCACGAAGGCGATGGTCGCCAGCGAGAGCGCCTTCAGCACATTGGTTTGCGCCGCGTTGATGAGGCCGAGCAGCGCGTCCTGCAGAAACGAGAGCCGCGGCTGCATTTGTTCGGCGATGCGCTCCAACTCGCCGACATCGCGCGCCAACGCCGAGATGCGCGCCGAGTTGAGCCCGTGTTCGCCCTTGGAGGCGCGCGCGTAAACCAGAAGACGCTGCATGCTGGTGAGCGAATCGTGCGCCAGCGAGGCCAGCGCGCCGATGCGGCCGAGTTCCTTCAAGGCTTTGTGCAGGTCCGGCGCCGCACCCTCGGCGAACATGGCGGCGGAGATGGTGTTGGCGTCGCGCGTCGCTTCCGCCAGCACGTCGGCCAGACGCTCGGCTGCGCCCTCGAGGAGCGCCAGCATGACATCGGCGCCGGTTTGCGCCGAGCCGATGCGAGCCGAGGCGCGGCCCTGTCCGATGTCGAAGGCGCGCGGACGCACCTGGCGGACGGTGACCAGCTTGCCCTTGATCAGAATGAAAGTGACGGCGCCGGAGACAAGCGGGCCCTCGTCGCGGCGCCCGAGCAAGGTGGCGGTCAGATGCAGCGCGCCGTTTTCCTCATAATAGCGGGCGGATTCTTCGAACGCAGCGCGTTCCGCCGGCGTCGGCACGTCCACGCCGAGCGCGGTCTCGACCTCTTTTTCTTCCTTTTCGCTGGGCGCTTCGAGGTCGAACCAGATCGCGTTGGCGTCGGTGCAAGTGGCGGCCTCGGCGCCGCCGCGGGAGATGGTGCGAAGCATGGGTCCCGTGTGCCATGATTTCGGCGTGGGCGGCTAGCGCGCGATCGGGGTGTGCGGTTGGCGCCGATGCTGCCTTGTCTGCGCCGAGGCCGGTGGGCTAGCGTTGCCCGTCACGAATGGGGGGAAGTTAGATGAAGTCTCGCTTATTTGCGCTTGCAGCCGCGCTCGCTGCATCTCTGGCCGCGCCGGCCGCCGCTGACGAAGTCTGGTCGCTGCCGAGCGGCAATCAGGTGATCTACGACCGCGACGTCGGCGCCACGGCGGTGCTCACCTACACGCCGGAGCAAGGCGCCGGGCGCGGGCAGATTTTCGTTGTCGGCATGGCGGGGCAGGTCGAAGGGCGCGGACGCTATCAAGCTTATTGGGTCGAGAACGACGATGCGGGCGCGGCGTGCCCTGCGGCGCTGACCGACGCGGAAGGCAATAGCTGGCGCCGCTGGGGCCTGGCGACGGTGACGTTCCAGCGCCCGGGCTTTCCCTCTGCGATTACGATTTCGCGCGGCGAATGCCTGACCGCGCCGGCGGGACGCGTGATGGCACGGCCTGTTGTCGGTGCGGGGGTGCGTTAGGGGTTTCCGCCTTGGTCCGTCGCACTCTTCACCCGAGGAAGAGCAGACCGTCATCCCGGGCGAGCGGAGCGAGACCCGGGACCCAGGGATCATAAAGCAGCGCGTTTGCCCCTGGGTCCCGGATAACGCCTTCGGCGTTTCCGGGATGACGGAGTTTAATTCGGTTATTGGCCCAAGGCGGACATTCCGTCGCCCGCAATGGTCACGTAGACTTAGCCCATGTGCCTCAGCGTATATCTAGGAACTTCACGCCCAATCGCGATTCCAGACGCCGCGCCGGGTTAACTTGGCGTCGAGAAGGCAAGCTGGACGCCGCCGCCGCTCCGACGCAATCACGAGTACGTCTATTATCTCGGAGCCAAAGGAAAAGGCGAGGAGCCGTTGGCCTGCTCGTGCTTGCTTGTGGAGCACGTGGAATGGACTGATGCGGGCGCAGTTGTCCGGCCCGATGCGACATATCCAGACGATGCATGCCCCTTATGGCGCTCCGAACGCTCTGCGATGAGGCGACACGAGACGGCGGCTTCGCGACCATCGTTTGCGACGATAGCAACGGCTTGGAGCAAGCTTGCTCGGAGGACGACTACTGCACCGGCGGTCTTGTTCGCCTCGCGATGATTGCTCCTGGCAATTTGTTGTTCGCCGACGCCAGCGGCGGATTCCCGTGGCGGGTCCTGCACGTTGTCAGGTAGCGCAATGACCGCTCTCGGCGAAAAGCAGAATTCACGGCCCGCGGGCGTGCTCACTCCGCCCTGTGCACCGCGCCGCGGGCCATCACGAAGCGGACGTTCATCAACGTGGTCACGTCGCGCAGCGGATCGCCGTCGACAGCGATGATGTCGGCGGCGTGGCCGGCGGCGAGGCGGCCGGCGGTTCCGTTCAATTGCAGATGATCGGCGGCGTTGACCGTCGCCATCTGGATCGCCTGCAGCGGCGTGAAACCGGCTTCCACCAAGAGCTGGAACTCGCGCGCGTTCATGCCGTGCGGCGAGACGCCGGTGTCGGTGCCGAAGGCGATGCGGGCGTTGGCGGCGCGGGCGCGCCGCGCCATGGCGACGAGCGCGGGACCAACGGCGCGCGCCTTCTCCGCTTGCGCGGGCGAGAGCGTGCCGCCTTGGTCGGCGAGTTGGCCGACCCACCAGCCCGCCATCATGGTCGGCACCAGATAGCGATTGCCTTGGCGCAGCAGGCGGAAGGTCTCCGCGTCGGCGTAGGAGCCGTGCTCGATGGAATCGACGCCGGCGCGCAACGCCGCGTTGATGCCGCCGACGCCGTGCGCATGCGCGGTAACGCGTCGGCCCATGGCGTGCGCCGCATCGACGATGGCTTCGAGTTCGGGATCGCTCAGCTGTTGGCCGACGCCGGCGGCGGTGTTGGACAAGACGCCGCCGGTGGCGGTGATCTTGATCACGTCGGCGCCGGCCTGGATTTGCCGGCGCGTGGCGCGGCGGCAGGCGTCGGCGCCGGAGCAAGCAGACGTGGAGCGCAGCACGTCCAAGACATCGGGCGCGAGGCCGTTGGCGTCGCCATGGCCGCCGTCCGGCGTGATCGAGCCGCCTGAGGCGATGATGCGCGGGCCGGGCACGCGGTTCTCGGCAATCGCGCGCCGCAGCGCGAAGATCGCGTCGTTCGCCGCGCCGAGATCGGCGACGGTGGTGAAGCCGGCCATCAGCGTCTTGCGCGCGTTCTCGGCGCCGCGCAATGCAGCGTCTGAACTCGTGAGCGTGACCTCTTCGATGAATTGGTTGGGGCTGAGTTCGCTGGTCAAGTGCACGTGGCTGTCGATTAGGCCCGGGAGCACGAAGCGGTTGCGCTGATCGATGACGGTCGCGCCCTGGCGCTCGACGTAGCCGGGCTCGACGCCAAGCACGCGCCCATCGGCGCCGATGAGGATCGATTGTTGCGTCAGCACCCGCCCGGTTGCGGGGTCGGCGAGCAGGCGGCCGGCGTGGACGATGGTGGCGACGCGTGGCTCTTGCTGCTGCGCAAAGCTCGATCCAGCCAACAGAACCAGGGCCGCCGCGGCCCCTGCAAAAGTCATTGCGCGCTGCAACATGATGTCCCCCGAAAACGAGCGGTTTTGATCCGCCCAGAGGGCGGACGCGTCAACTGCTTACGCCCGCTATTCGTCGCTAACCCAACGTGATCCAGACGAAGGCGATGAAGCCGACGATCAAGGCGGCGGCGATGGCCACGGCGATGGCGGGCCCGCGGTCCGCGCCCTGCATGACCGGCTTTTCCGCCGGCGGCCGAGCGCCCTGTGCGAGCATGTTCTGATACATGGCTTCCTGTGACGCGAACACGCGATTGGCCAGGAAGAAGCCAATGCCGGCAAACGCGCCGATGGAAAGCACCAGCAGCGTCCCGCCGCGTTCGATGAACGGAAGCATTGCGGAGAGGCCGGTATAGGCGCCGCGCTCGGCGGTTACATCGGGCAGCAGGATCAGCGCAAACACCACGCCGCCGAGCGCGCCGATGATTGCGCCGCGCAGCGCGATCGCTGCTTGCCCCGGCTGGCGCCGGCGCGACCACAGATACATGAAAAGATCGCGCTGGCGCTCGTTCACTTGAGGCCGGCTTTTTGTGCGTAGTGAAACGAGGCCGCTGCGAGCGGACGAATGCGCGCGATCATCTGAGTGGCGTGCGCGCTCGCCGCCGTGCCGTCGCGCACGCGCCCGGCAATGCCCTGCAGAATACAGGCGAGGCGGAAGGCGTTGTAGGAGAAATACCAATCGAGCGCGGGAATGCCGTCGCGGCCGGTCTGCGCGCAGTAGAGCGCGACGGTTTCTTTGAGCGTAGGAATGCCATGCGGGGCGAGATCGACGCCGCCAAGGCCGGAACGGCCATCGTTCGGCATTACCCAATTCATCAGATAATAGGTGAAATCGCCGAGCGGATCGCCCAGCGTCGAGAGTTCCCAATCGAGCACGGCGATGACGCGCGGTTCGCTCGCATGCAGCACCATGTTGTCGAGACGATAATCGCCGTGAACGATCGAGGTGCGCTCGCCGGGCGGAATCGTCTGCGGCAGCCATTCGATCAGGCGGTTCATCTCATCGATGGTTTCGGTCTCGCTCAGTTTATATTGCTTCGACCAGCGGTCGATCTGGCGGCCAAAATAATTGCCGGGCTTGCCGTAATCGCCGAGCCCGATCTTCTCGTGATCGGTGTTGTGCAGCTTCGCCAGCGTCGCGATCTTGTCGAGGTAGGCGGCGCGGCGGTCTTTTTTCGACATCTCCGGCAACAGCCCGTTCCAGAGCACGCGGCCTTCGACCATTTCCATGACGTAGAACATGGCGCCCAAGACGCTGTCGTCGGTGCAGAGCGCGTAAGGGCGCGCCACCGGGAAACCCGTCGGATAGAGCGCCGAGATGACGCGGAACTCGCGGTCGACCGCGTGCGCGGAGGGTAGCAACTTGCCGCCCGGTTTCTTGCGCAGCACATATTTTTGGCGCGGCGTGACGATCTGGTAGGTCGGGTTGGACTGCCCGCCCTTGAACTGATTGACTGTGAGCGGTCCTTCGTAACCATCGATATGGGCGCGCATCCACGCATCAAGCGCGACTTCGTCGAGCTTGTGGCGCTCCTCGACGGGCTTGACGCCCTTGAACTGGGCGTGGGGGTCTTCGGCTGGTTCGGTCATTGCGCTACTCTTTATTCCTAGCTCAATGCTTCGCATCGCCTCGGAATGACGACAAGGGGGAGCGCGACGCGGCGTTACCCTGTCTTGAACGGGTTGAGCGTCTTGACGCCGAATGGCGCGAAGTCGCGGGTGTTGCGGGTGACGACCACGAGGCCGTGGACGCGCGCGGTGGCGGCGATCATCGCGTCTTCGAGCAGATGCTCGCCGCGGCCATGCATCAGCCGCGCCCAAAGCCGGAACGTGCGCCCGTCCATGTCGAGCACGTTGTAGGTCGCGGCGACCTGGTCGAGCCAGGTTTCGAGTTCGGCCGCTCGCGCTTCGTTCTGTTCCCGCGTGATCTCGATCCCAGCCTGGATTTCGGCGAGCGTAATCGCGGCGAGGCGCAAGTCGCGGTCATCGACGCTCTGTAACCACGCAACCACGCCGCCATGCGGCCGTTGCCGGCGCAGTTCCGAGATCACGTTGGTGTCGAGCAGGTACAAGGCTCAGCCGAGACTGGGCGGCGGCCGGCGTTTCTTGCTTCCGCGCGCGGGCAATTCGAGATCGCCGCGCCCGGCGTCGGCAAGCAGCAGTTGTTTGAGCGACGGCCGCGTCGCGCCCTGCAGTTTGCGCCAGGCTTCGGCCGGCACGAGCACGGCGGCCTCTTCGCCCCGGCGCGTCACCACCTGTGGGCCTTCGCGCAGGCAGGTGTCGAGCAATTCGCTAAAGCGCGCCTTGGCGGCATGAACGGGCCAGTCCTTCATAACTAGTCATATACCTAGTCATCCGGGGACAATCAAGATCACCCCAGCGCCCGCCAGCCGATGTCGCGGCGGCAGAAGCCGCCCGGCCAGTCGATGCGGTTGACGGCGTCATAGGCGCGCGCGACCGCGTCCTTCAGCGTCTCGCCGATCGCGGTGACGTTGAGCACGCGCCCGCCGGCGGCCCGCAGCAGGCCGTCGTCATCGAGCTTGGTGCCGGCATGGAAAATCTCGACGCCTTCGACCGCTTGTGCTTTCGCGAGCCCTCGGATCACCGAGCCGGTCAGCGGTTCATCCGGATAGCCTTGCGCCGCATAGACGACCGTGACCGCCGGGCGCGCGTCCCATTCGAGGGTCGGCGCCGACGCAAGTTCGCCTTTCGCAGCCGCCAGCAGCACCGGCGCCAGGTCGCTGTTCAAGCGCCGCATCAGCGTCTGGCATTCTGGATCGCCGAAGCGGACGTTGAACTCGATCAATTTCGGCCCAGCTGGCGTGATCATCAGTCCTGCGAACAGCACACCGACGAACGGCCGGCCCTCCGCCTTCATGCCGCGCAAGGTCGGCAGGATGATCTGCGCCATGGTCTGATCGCGCACCGCGTCAGTGAAGATCGGCGCTGGCGAATAGGCGCCCATGCCGCCGGTGTTGGGGCCCTTGTCCTGATCGTAGGCGCGCTTGTGATCCTGCGCGGCGACAAGGGGAACCGCCGTCTCGCCATCGCAGAGCGCAAAGAAGCTGGCTTCCTCGCCCGGCAGAAAATCCTCGATGACGATGCGCTGGCCCGCCGTGCCGAATTTGCGCAAGAACAAGATTTCATCGATCGCGGCGTCGGCTTCGCGGCGGGTCTCGGCGATGACCACGCCCTTGCCGGCGGCGAGGCCATCGGCCTTGATCACGTAGGGCGGTTCGCGATCGCCGAGATAGGCCTTGGCGTGGATCGCATCGTCGAAGACTTTGTACTCCGCGGTCGGCACGCCGTGGCGGACGCAGAATTCCTTCATGAACGCTTTCGAAGCTTCGAGTTCGGCGGCGGCCTTGCTCGGACCAAAGCAGGGCACGCCCACTTGGCTCAGCGCATCGGCCAATCCCGCCGCCGCCGCAGCCTCCGGGCCGATCACCACCAGGCTCACCTGCTCGCGCATGGCCAACGCCGCCAGCTCGCGCGCGTCGTCGGCCTTGATGGCGACGCAACGACCCAGTTCGGCCAGGCCAGGATTGCCGGGGGCCGAAATCAGTTCGGTGACCAGCGGACTTTGGCGGAGTTTCCAGCCCAGCGCGTGCTCGCGCCCGCCCGAACCGACAACGAGAATCTTCATGGACGCTGGCTTTGCGACCGCGGACGCGTACGGTCAAGCTGAAGCGAGGCGACATGAGCGATCTGATCAACCCCACCAAGGAGCAATTCGCGGCGTTCCAGAGGATGCCGGACGAGGGGCCGATCCACATGCTCAATCTGGTCCGGCTGCGCGATCGCGCGGCCTACGAGGATGGACGCGAGGCCAGCGGCGCGGAGGCCTACAAGGCGTATGCGCGCGAGAGCGCGCCGGTGTTCGAGCGCCTGGGCGGGCGGCAATTCTGGGTCGGGCGGTTCGACTGCATGGTGATCGGGCCGGAGCAAGAGCGGTGGGACCTCGTGTTCATCGCCGAGTATCCGAACCCCGCGGCGTTCGTGGCGATGGTTCGCGATCCGGCCTATCGCGAAGCGGTAAAGCATCGCACCGCCGCGGTGGCGGAAAGCCGCCTCATCCGGCTGACGCCGCAGCCGCTCGGCCAAGGGTTTGGCAGCGTGCTGCGCTAGCGCGCCGAAACCTATCGCGCCAAATCGGCCAACAGCTGGTCCCATGCGCCAGCCATCTCCTCGGTCCATGCCGGACCGCATGTGGCCTGAACCTCGTCGCGCACGATCGCGAAGAACGACGCAAACGCATCGCGCGGCACGTTGTAACCTTCGTGGGTGACGATTTCGCTCTCGATGAAGCGATGCGCGTAGCGGCGCTCGCCGATGAAATCGAGAATCGTATCGAACACGTGTGTGAGCATATTGCCGCGCACCGCGCCGTCGCGATCCAGGGCAAAGAGCGGCTCAGTATCGGGAAACTGCGCGAACAAAGCGAGCATAAATGGCCGCTGTGAGATCTCCGCCGCGTGCAGCCGCGGTTTCGAGGCTTTCGACGATCAGCGCCGCGTGGGCAAAGGCGGCGGCCATGGGCTGGGATCAATCGTCCTTCGGTTTCATGATGCCGGAGAAGGTCACAATGGCCAACGCGGTCAGGATGGCGCCGAGCATGGCGTAAAGCGCGTGCGCCCAACGCCAGAGCGCCACGCCTTCGAACAGCCGCCAATCGCTGTTCTCGGAAACCGCCATGCCTTGCGAAAGCTCAGCCCGCGCCGTGCGGCCGGGCGCGCAGCGGCTCTCCTGGCCGAGATCGATCACGGGCAGGGCCACGTCGAGCGCGTAGAGCGCGGGCTCAACCGCGCCGTTGCAGGCGCGTCCTTGCGGCGTCACCAGCGCGCCCTGTGCGTTCATGGTCAGCACGCCGGCGACGCCGAGCGCCAGGAACAGCGCCAAGGCGCGCACGATGCGGATCGGCGCCAGCCCATAGCCGGCGATCAGCCCGAACAAGGAAGAGAGCGCCCAAGTGAATGGCCCGGCCGAGCCGGAGAGCGTGCGCAGATCGTGCTGCGCTAATTGCACGCGGCGTGCGAATTCGCGCCGGCCCATGCGGGCGTAGGCGCTGGCCGCTTGTGCGAACGGTTGCGGCGAGAATTTCTCACCGTCGCGCCGCGAACGTTTGAGCCAGCTGAGCCGCGCGCGCCACTTCTCGCCGTCGCTGTCGATGCGACCAAAGGCGAAGCCGTCGAGTCCGAGGCGCGCGCTCTCAGCGCCCCAGCCGGAGCGCACATCGTCGTCGAGCGCCGTGCAAGTGGCGCCCGCCGCATCGATGAACGCATCCTGCTGCGTCGTCAGCGCGCGCGCCTGCACCGGCCCGGCGATGTGCGCGTCGGCGAACGAGAACACCGCGCCCTTGGCGCCGTCCGGCCCGGGACCGCGCAACTCCAGGTTCGCCCAAGCGAAGGTGCCGTCGATGCGGGCGCGGTCGAATTTGGCGCCGCCTTCGATGACGGTTTTCTGGCCGTGCGGGGCAAAGCCGTTGTCGGCCAGTTTGAAGGTCAAATTGCCGCCGACGCGCACGTTCGGCGCGCGGATCGCCCAGGCGCCGGGATTGATGTAGCGGCCGCCGCCGAACGAGAGATAACCGTCGATGCGCGCATCGGCGAGGAACAATTCGCCCTTGATGTTGGCGCCGTGCAGGAGCGCCGCCCCGCCGACACTCAGGCTCGCCGCATCGATGGCGCGCCCATAGGTATTGCCGCTGAGCGAGGTGCGGTGTGCGATCTCGGTGCCGCGCAGTTCGAGATTACGGGCGATGGACGCGCTTTGCAGCCACAGCATGCCGAACATCTTGGCGCCGTCGCCGAACACCTGGCCGCCGATCTCGGCGTTGGCGAGCATCAGCGCCACGCCCATTTCGTTGCGCAGCGAGGCGCCGTCGCTCACGTCGAAATCGCGCGCGATCCGCGCTCCCGAGAAGCGGACTTCGCCTTCGGTCTTGGCTTTGCGCAGCACCACTGTATCGAAGCGGGCGCCGTCGGCATTGAGCGCCTGGCCGCTGGTATCTTCGCTGCGGTTAAGCAGCGTGGCGCCTTCGCACGAGAGGCCGCCCTCGACCTTGGCGTTGGCGAGCCAGATGCAGCCGAAGGCTTCGAACGAACCGTCGAGCAGCAGATTGCCGGCGATCTCGGCGCCTTGCAGCATGAGCGCATCGTCGTCGCTGTCAGTGGCGCGTGCGAACTTGGCGCCGCGCGCCAGCAGATCGCCGTCGACGCGGACGCCGCGCAGCTTCGCCGTCAGCGTCTCGCGGCCGGCGGCGCCCAAGGGCGCGACATCGCAGAGGTTCAATTCGCCGTCGATCTCGGCTTCCACCGCCAGCAAACGCGTCATGCGGCTGCCCGCGAACGAGACCCGCGCCAGCCGCGCATGGCTGAGGTCGACAAGTTCGGGGAGTTCGCATTCGGTCAACGCCAGCGCCGGCAGGCCATCGCCTGAACAATCGGTAAGGTCGAGTACGCCCTCGACCCGCGCGCCTTTGATCCGCACGCCCGGCGTGCGTATGGTCCAGCTGGGGTCGAGGCGCAGCAGCAGTTTGCGCAGGAAGCCGGCCCGGATCGCGGCCTTGGCGCCGCCCGGCCCGCCCATGGCGGTGAAGTCGGCGACCTCTCCGGCGCTGGTGCGGTCGACCACGAAGTGCTCGTGCGGCGACAGGTCGTTGGCGTCGAACGCCATGCGCTGATCCCCCGGCTCCCCCAAGCCTTGGGGATGTATAACCACCGGGCGCGGCCCCGCGCGAGTCGCCTTATATGAAACTGATGTCAGAAGCCGCGGCCGCCACCGCCCAGTCCAATCTGCCGGAACTCACCGTCAGCGAACTCGCCCAGGCGGTGAAGCGGACGATGGAGACCAATTTCGATCGCGTCCGCGTGCGCGGGGAACTCGGCCGGGTGCTGATCGCCAAGTCGGGTCATCTCTACGTCGACCTCAAGGACGCCGACGCCACCATCTCGACGGTGATGTGGAAGTCGAACGTGCAGATGCTCGCCTTCAAGCCGGAAGAGGGTTTGGAGGTGGTGGCCGAGGGCCGGCTTTCGACCTATCCGGGCCGTTCGCAATACCAGCTGATCGCCGAGCGCATGTCGCCGGCGGGTGTCGGCGCCTTGCTGGCGCAGCTCGAAAAGCTGAAGCAGAAGCTGCAGGCGGAGGGACTGTTCGCGCGCGAGCGCAAGAAACCGATCCCCTATCTGCCGCGCACCATCGGCGTCGTTACTTCGCCGACCGGCGCGGTCATTCGCGATATTCTCCATCGTTTGCGCGAGCGCTTTCCGCGGCGCGTGATCGTCTGGCCGGTGCTGGTGCAGGGACCGGAAGCCGCGGGCCAGGTCGCGCGCGCCATCAAGGGCTTCAATGCAATTCAGGGCGGCGATCGCCCCGACGTGCTCATTGTCGCCCGCGGCGGCGGCTCGATCGAGGATTTGTGGGCGTTCAACGAGGAGATCGTGGTGCGCGCCGCGGCCGAGAGCGCCATACCGTTGATCAGCGCCGTGGGCCACGAGACCGACACGACGCTCATCGACTACGCCTCCGATCACCGCGCGCCGACGCCGACCGCCGCCGCCGAAAAAGCCGTGCCGGTGCGGGCTGAGTTGATTGAACGCGTCACCAGCGCCGAGGGCCGGTTGAAGAACGGGCTGGTGCGCGGGCTGGAACGGCGGCGGACCGAATTGCGCGCGGCGGCGGCGCGGCTGCCGCGCCTCGAAGTGCTGTTCCAAATTCCGCAACAGCGCTACGACCGCGCCGCCGAGCGCCTGACCGCCGCACTCGTCGCCAACACCCGCGCCGCGCAGTCGAAGTTCGACCGCGTCGCCGCGCGCCTCCGTCCCGAGGCGTTGGCGCAGGACATCTCTCGCCGCCGCGATCTGCTGGCGCGCACTGCGGCGCGGCTTGCGCCGGCGATGAAGCGGACGCTTGAGGCGCACAAGAAGCATCTCGACGGCGCGACGCGCATGCTGGAATCGCTCTCGCACAAGAGCGTGCTCGCCCGCGGCTTTGTCATGGTGCATCGCGAGGACGGCAGCCTAGTCCGCGCCGCCAAGGAACTCTCGCCGGGGGATGCCATCGAACTCAGCTTCGCCGACGATAAGCAACGCGCCGTGGTGGATCCAGCGCGCGCGCCGCCGGCGGAATCGGCCAAACCCAAAACGAAACCCAAGCCTGGCGGCGCGCAAGGTGATTTGTTCTGAGCGCAGCCGCTTGGCGGATGGCTCGGCGGCGCGCTACAAGACTCGCATGAACAAGCACGATCCCGGCGGGCCGGAGGCCAAGGTCCATTACGGCGACAACGAGATTACCATCATGCGCCAGGGCCTGTTTGTGCGCTGCGCAGTGACCGGCGAACGCATTCCGCTCGATCAATTGCGTTACTGGAACGTCGATCTGCAGGAGGCCTATCGCGGGCCGGCGGAAGCCACCGCGCGCTGGAAGCAACTGAACGCGGAGAAGTCTTCGTGAGAGCGCTCGCTGGCGCACTCGCGGTGCTGCTTGTCGCCTGCGCCGCGGCCGAGGCGCCGGCTGCGCCGGAAGCGCCGGCGGCTGTCGCCGAACCGGTGGTCGAAGCGGAAGCGCCGGTTGCAACGCCGCCGCCGCAGACTTTGTCGTTGCGCTGCGCCGGCGCGTTCACGCAGGGGGGCATCGCGCTTTGCCGGACGCTGCCCGGCGCTATTGTCAGCGTCGATGGCGCGCGTGTCGATGCGGCCGATCCGCAAGGCTGGATCGTGATCGGTTTCACCCGCGAGCATGGCGCGTCCGCTGAAGTCGCCGCCAGCGCGCAAGGTGCGGTGGTCAGTGAGCGATATGAGATTGCGCCGCGCGAGTTCGATATCCAGCGCGTCAACGGCCTGCCGCAACAAACCGTCACGCCCACCGATCCGGCAGTGCTTGAGCGCATTCGCCGCGACAGCGCGCTGAAGGCGGAGGCGTTTCAGAGCCAAGCCGACATCGAAGGTTTTCTCGACGGCTTCATCCGTCCGGTCGAAGGCGGGGTTGTCACCGGACGCTGGGGCAATCAGCGCATCTTGAACGGCACGCCGTCAACGCCGCATTTCGGTTATGACATCGCCGTGCCCGAGGGCACGCCGATCCGCGCGCCCGCCGCCGGACTGGTGACCTTGGCCGAGACGGACATGCATTATGAGGGCGGGCTGGTCTTCATCGATCACGGCCAGGGCCTCATCACCATGTATCTGCACATGAGCCGCGTCGACGTGCGCGCCGGCGATACTCTGGAGCAGGGACAGATCATCGGCGCTGTCGGTGCGCGCGGCCGCGCCACCGGCCCGCATCTGTGCTGGCGCATGAAGCTGCGCAACACCCAGCAGCTCGATCCGAGCGTGGCGATCGAGGGCCTGGCGCGGGCGCGGGCGGAGTTGCTGGGCGGGAATTAGTTCCGCGCTACCACGTGCGCCACCAGCACGACAGCCGGCTCGTCGCCGTCATTGCGCCAGCCGTGCGCGGTCTGCGCATCCTCAATAGCGACATCGCCCGCCCGATAGCGGATCAGATCCATGCAGGAATTGCGCACCTCGGTCATTTCGCCAGTGACGATGAGCGCCATGCCCTGCACTTGATCGTGCGCATGCCAGGCAATGACGCCGCCCGGCTCGATCGTCAGCCTGCGCAGACGCACGGCGCGCGTTGGATCGCTGGCAAGCGGCGTGAAGGCGATGTCCTGCGCAACCACGCCATGTTGCGGGCCGAAGGCTTCATGGTTGGCGCCGTCCAATGTCCGCCCCGGCGGACAGGTTCGCGGCGCCGCCGTTTGAATCGCCGCTAGCGCGGTGTCGGGCGCGGGGCCGCGGCCATCGCTCAGGCCCACGCTCTGGCCGACGCGATCGACGGTCGCGCATCCCGCCACCAGCGAAGCCGCCAACACTGCACGCCACATGGTCTGCCCTCCGTGAATCGTCTCACATCGCGCGCAATATCTCGCGCAATGTCTTTTCCTGCTTGTTTGCTTCGAACCAGAAACCGCCCATCACCATCAGGTACGGGGCGAGAGCGAAGAGAAACGCAACACCAAGAAAACCCCCCGCCGCGGTGAACATGCCAAAGACCGCCAAATACCAGATCGCCAGGAAGACGAGGACAAAAACCGACGGCTGCATCGTGATATTGATCCGCGACATGGCGCCGGCGGAGTCGATTTCGCCACGGACAGCCGGCGCGAAGGAGTTGCGATAGCCCATGATACGGCGGAGGTTGAATCCGTTGGCGGTCACTTCTCCCTCAAAGCGCTTGTCGTTTGTGTTACTGGGCCAGTCAAAACGAAGCCATCGCGGCGCTTCGGTGTGGGCTGCAAGCGCCGCCACAGCGTCCTCGCGCTTCAGCGGCGACATGATCTCGAACCGGTGATAGGGAAGCCACTTCACATCACGCCCGCCGCGACCCAGGCGCTCTTCGGCCAGCGCCGGTGCGACCAGAACCATTGGCCGGGCGCCTCGCGCACGCGCGCTTCCATGAAGGCGTTGACGCGCTTGACGCCATCGATGACCGATTGTTCGCTGTCCGGCGCGTCATAGTTCAGTTCGATCGCCGGGTAGGCGGTGGCGATGAAGCGCGTGCCCTCCACGCGTCGCCCGGTGATCGGAATCAACGGAACCTTGAACTTGAGCGCCAGCCGTGTCGGTCCGTCGGCGGTCATGCAGTCGTAACCGAAGAACGGAACGGCAAGGCCGGCATTGTATTTCTGGTCGTTCATCAGCGCGACGCTGCGCCCGCGCTTGAGCGAGCGCAGCAGTCCCATGCCGCCCTCTTTGCCCTTGGCCGCTTGCAGCACCAATCCGAACTGCGCGCGCGTGTCGACGATGTATTTATCGATGATCGGATTGTTGGCGGGACGATAGGTAAAGTGCGAGGTCGGATCGACCTGCGCCAGGCAGAGCGAGGTAATTTCCCAATTTGAGAAGTGGCCGCCGATGAAGACGGCGCCCTTGCCGAGCGTAGCCTCGATGATTTCCCTGCCGCGGAACTCCACCTCTCCGCTTCGGTACTTGTCCAGGAATTTCGGCATGTGCGGAAACTCGCCGGACATGCGGCCGAGTTCCACGAACGATTCCTTGCGCACCTCGCGGTGGAAGGCGTCGCTCTCGTTCGGAAACGCCATGCGAATGTTGCGCATGGCGGTCTTCCAGGCGCTGTTGATCGGGGCAATGGCCGGCACCACCGCGCCGCCCCAGCGCGAGGCGCGTTCGAGGCCCAAAGCGCCGAGCCCGCCGACATAAGCGTTCCACGCCAGCGCTTCGATCTGAAAGCCAAGATTGAGCGGTTTAGGCTTCGCCATGCGCCGCCGTCATCTTCGATCGGATCGGTTCGAGCAAGGCGTCGAGTGCGGTTTCGTCGTCGAACGTGGCCGTCACCGGCAACACCGCCACACGCGCACGCCACTCCGGCGAAAGGCGAGCGGCGTCTTTCTCGGTGGTGATGAGCTGCGCGCCGCGCTCGTCCGCCAGTTGCATGAGCAGGCGCAGATCGTTTTCGGAATAGGGATGGTGATCGGCGAAGGGCACGCCTTCCTCGACGTCGCCGCCCGCCGCTTCGAGCGTGTCGAAGAATTTCTCCGGCCGCGCCAAGCCGGCGAACGCCAAGAGCCTCCCCGACGGCGGCGGCGCGGCGGGGACGAGCTTGGCGAACAGAACAGGCTTCGAAAACTCATCGAGCCAGGACGCGTCTTGGGTCAGTTCGCCCAGCATGACGATGGCGTCGGCGCGCGCGAGGCCGGACGCGAGGCGCTCGCGCAGCGGGCCGGCTGGAAACACCTGGCCGTTGCCGATGCCGAACCCGGGATCGACGGCGACGATGGAAAGATCCTTGGCCAAGGTTGGATTCTGAAAGCCGTCATCCAGCAGGATGACATGGGCGCCCGCTTGTGCCGCGGCCATGGCGCCGGCAAAGCGGTCGCGCGCGATCCAGGCCGGGCCGTCGATGGCGTGCAGCAACGGTTCGTCGCCGACCTCGCCGGCGTCCATGTCGGGTGTGACGCGCAATGGCCCGATGGCGCGTCCGCCATAGCCGCGCGAGAGTGTGTGCGCGTGGGGACCGAGTTTGGATCGGATGGCGCGGGTGATCGGGGTCTTGCCGGCGCCGCCGACGGTGAGATTGCCGATGCACACGACGGGCACGGGCGCATGCCGCGAAACGGTGCTGCGGATGCGGTGCTCGGCCGCGGCGGCGTAGGCCCACGACACCGGCGTCAGCAGCATGCGCAGCGTCCAGGCGGCGTCACGGCCGCTGGGATTTGCGCTCCAGAACTCAGGCGGACGCATGGGCGTTCTTCCGCGCTGCGGTCTTGGGCTGAAGCAAAGCCAGAACGCCTTCGAGCGTAGCGTCGAACGCGGCCGCGCCTTGCGCCGCTACCGCGCGCGCGGCTTCGCACTGGCGTGTGCGTGCGGCGTCATCTCGCCACAGCCGCGTTATCTCCGCGGCCAACTCGGCTGCGTCTCGCACTACAGTCGCCCCGCCAACCGCGAACAGCGTGTCGAAGATATCCTGGAAACTCTCGACATGAGGGCCCGTGACGATGGCCGAACCGAGTTTCGCCGGTTCGATCGGGTTGTGGCCCTTGAGATCGGCAAGCAGGCTGCCGGCGATCAGCGACGCCGGCGCGAGATCGTAGAGCGTTCCGAGTTCGCCGAGCGTATCTGCAACGTAAACAGGGTCATCTGCGAGCGCCGCACCGCGCGAGCGCAACGGCGCGCCGTTGGCGAGTGCGGCGATGGCGGCGCCGCGCTCAGGGTGACGCGGCGCGACGATCAGCAGCGCACTGGGGAACTCGCGCCGCACCAATGTATGCGCGGCGAGTGCAATTTCGTCTTCGCCGGGATGCGTTGAAGCCGCGAGCCAGACCGGACGATCGCCGATCGCCGCCGCGAGTGAGGCGCGCGCGGAGAGGTCAACCCGCGGCGCCGGCGCGGCGAGCTTCAGATTGCCGGGTTCGCCGAGAGGCGCGGGCCGCAGATCGGCGAGCGCATCCTTGGTGCGCGCGTCGGCCGCGGACACGTAGGCGAAGGCGCCGACAAGCCGCCGCCCGGCTGTGCGCCAGCGTGACCAGCGCCGCAACGAACGCGGGCTCATGCGGGCGTTCACCAAGGCCAGCTTCACGCCGCGCGCTTCCGCCTCCAGGATAAGGTTGGGCCAGAGTTCGCTTTCGACGAAGACGCCGACCTCGGGGCGCCAATGATCGAGGAAGCGGCGCACGCAATCGGCGCGGTCCAAGGGTGCGTAGACGTGGATGGTGCGCGCGGGTGCGCGCCGCGCGACGAGTTCGGCGGAGGTGCGTGTTCCGGTGCTCAGCAGAAACGAAAGCGAGGCTTCGCGCGCCGCCATTGCGTCGATCAGCGCCAGCGCTACGCCGCTTTCGCCGACGCTGGCGGCGTGCAGCCACACGATGCGGCCGTTGGGGCGCGCTGTTTGATAGCGGCCGAAGCGCTCGCCGAGGCGCGCTTCATCTTCCTTGCCGCGTCGGGCGCGATCGCGAAGATACGCGCCCGCCAGCGGGCCGAGGAGTGCAGTGGCGCCGCGATAGGCGGCAAGGATCGGCGAGAAACTCACGAGTCCAACGCCGCCGGCTCGGTTTCCACTGTCGCCGCGGGCAGCGGCGCGGGTTCGACACGCGCGACGCCGGCCAAACGGTCAGCCTCGGCGCTGATGCGATTGAGTTCGGCTTCAAGCTTCAAGCGTACGGCTTCGATCTCCGCCTCGGTTGCGTCGGGCGAGGGCGGCGGGATCGGGTCGCCCCAAATCAACGCGCCTCTGCCGAACGGCAACGGCAGAACGAAATGATCCCAGCTCTCGCGCATGACGATGCGGTGCGAGGTCGCCCAGGCCAGCGGCATGAGCGGCGCGCCGGCGATCTTGGCGACGAGCACCGGCCCGCGTTTGACGCGCATGCGCGGGCCGCGCGGCCCGTCGGGCGTTATCGCCATGGCCCCGCCGCCTTCGATGTGGCGCGCCATCGCCCGCACCGCCTCGACGCCGCCCTTGTTGTGCTTGCCCGCCTTGGCGGCGGAGCCCCGGATGACTTCGGCGCCAACGGTGCGCGAGGTGTGCGCCACGATGCCGCCGTCGCGCGATTGCGAGATCAGCATTTTGGCTTTGGGGACGCCGGGCCCAAACGACCACATCTTATGCAGCAGCGAAAACCGCCCGTGCCACATGCAGATGATGAGCTTGCCGCCGTCCGGTCTCCAGAAGGGCTCGATCGCGGCCCGGTTCATGCGGGTCCAGCGGGTGGTGGCGCCCACAAAAAGCATGTAGCCGCCGATCAGGCGGCCCAACAGGAACTGCACAAGGGGGTTGGCGAGGAGGGATTTCACGATGCCTGCTGTCCGCCCGCTTCCGAACCTGTGACCGGCCCCTTATAGGGGGCGGCCCCCGGCGGGCGCCAGCGAGTGTGCACAGCCAATTTATGGCCAACCCTGTGAAATTTCCCGCTTTCGACCTCGCGTCCCCGGAAGGACGGCGGGCGGCGGAGCGCGACCTGATGTGGGGCGATCACGGCTTCCTGCGCAACCTCTACCAGAATTTCCACTGGATCGAGCCAGGCGTCATGGCCCGCTCGAACCAACCGTCGCCGCGGCACATCGCGCGCTATGCGGCGATGGGCATCAAGACCATCGTCAACGCGCGGGGCAAGTCCGACACCGGCTATTATCTGCTGGAGAAGGAGGCGTGCGAAAAGCACGGCATCACGCTGATCGATCTGCGCTTGCGCTCGCGCGAGCCGCCCAGCCGCGAACTCATCCACCGCGCCAAGCAGATTTTCGAGACCATTCAGTATCCGGCCCTGGTTCATTGCAAGTCCGGCGCGGATCGGGCCGGCGTGGCGGCGGTGCTCTACAAGCATTTCAAGATGGGCCTGCCCATCGATACGGCGATCGAACAGCTTTCGCCTAAGTACCTGCACATCAAGCAGGGCAAGACCGGCATGATCGATTTCTTCTTCGAGACCTATCTCGCGGAGACGAGAGATACCGGCAAGCCGTTCCTGCAATGGGTCGACGAGGACTACGACGCCGAGCAGGTGAAAGCGTCGTTCATGGGCGAATGGTGGGCGAACATCTTGGTCGACAAGATTTTGCGGCGCGAGTGAGCTATTTCGCGGCGGCTTGGAATTGGAGTTTTGAAAGCCGCGCGTAGAGGCCGCCTTTCGCCGCCAGTTCGTCGTGGGCGCCAATCTCGACGATGCGGCCCTCGTCCAGCGTCACGATGCGGTCGGCGTCGCGCACCGTGGAGAGGCGGTGGGCGATGACCAACACCGTGCGCCCCTTCGAGAGCCGTTTCAGCGCCTCCTGCACCTGCGCCTCGCTCTCGGCGTCGAGCGCGCTGGTGGCCTCATCCAGCAGCAGAATCGGCGCATCGCGCAGGAACGCGCGCGCGAGCGCGATGCGCTGGCGCTCGCCGCCGGAGAGCTTGCCGCCACGCTCGCCGACCAGCGTCTCGTAGCCCTGCGGCAGCGCCATGATGAAATCGTGCGCGGCGGCGGCGCGGGCGGCGGCTTCAATCTCCGCATGGGTGGCGCCGGCGCGCCCGAGCGCGATGTTGGCGCGCACGGTGTCGTTGAAGAGCGTGGCTTCCTGAGACACCAACGCGATCGCATTGCGCAGCGACGCGACGGTGACGTCGCGCACGTCCTGCCCGTCGATGCGCAGGGCGCCGGCGGTGACGTCGTAGAGGCGCGGCAGCAAGTTGAAGATCGTGGACTTGCCGGCGCCGGACGGGCCGACCAGGGCGACGGTCTCGCCGGGCGCAACTGTCAGGCTCACGCGGTCGATGATCTGGGCGCCGTCGTAGGAGAAGCTCACGTCGTCGAATTCGATGCGGCCGCCCTTGATCTGGAGCGGCTTCGCGTCATCGGCATCGTTGATCGCCGTCGGTTCGTCGAGCAGCGAAAAAATCCGCGCCAACGCCGCCGAGGCTTCGTTCAGAACCGTGTTGAAACTGCCGAGCGATCGCGCCGCCGGGGTCGCCACGCCGATAGCGGTGATGATGCCCAGGAGATCGCCGAGCGTCATGGCCTCGCCGGCGATGCGCAGGCCGGCCGTCAGCAACACTGCGGCGAAAGCAATCCCGCCGACGATTTCGAGCAGGGGCTCGCTGCGGGCGCGGTTGGTCGCGAGCTTCATGGCGATCTTGCGCCGCTCCTCGAAAGCGGCTTCGGCGCGTTGGGTTTCGCGGCGTTCAAGACCGTAGGTCTTGATGAAGCGCGCCGCCCCGAAAATCTCGCTCAACAGCGCCGTGAGCGAACTCAACTGCTGCTGGGCGGTGTCGGTGCGCCGGCGGGCGCGCTGGGCGATGCCTTGCAGCGGCGGTCCCGCCAGCGCAAAGGCGCCGATGACCAACAGCGTCAGCACCCAATCCGACCACAGCATGAAGCCGATCGCGCCCAACAGGGTCAGCGCATCGCGGATGACGGCCTGTCCGCCGCGCACAAGCCCTTCGGCGACGACATTGATGTCGTTGGTGAAGCGCGACACCAATCGCCCCGGCGCCTCGCGGGCGTGACGGGCGAAGTCGACGCTCATGAGCTTGGCGAACATGGCGTTCTGGATGTCGCGCAGAACCTTAAGGGCCAATCCTTGCGACAGTACGGCCTGGACGAACATGGAGAGCGCACGGACCGCGACGGCCGCCAGAACAAACAACGGCGTCAGCTGGATGGCGGAAAGATCGTCGCGCGCGATGGCGTCGAAGGCGTGCTTCGTCACCCAGGCGTAGGAGGCCGCCGCGCCGGCGACGATCGCCAGAACCGGGATCAGAGCGGCGATGTCGCCGCGGTAGCGGGAAACAAATTCACGCCATAGCCGCGCAATGAGCTGGCCGGTTCGCATCAGCGGATCACATCTCGCCTTCGGGATCGGTCCCCGGATCGAGCAGGCGATGGGCGTGGATGATGAAATAACGCATGCGCGCGTTGTCGATTGTGCGCTGCGCCGCGCCTTTCCAGGCGTCGTAGGCGGTTCTGTAATTGGGATAGGCGCCGACGAAATCGACGGCGCCGAGATCGATGAATTCCGGGCGGTCGAGGTCCTTCAGCTCGCCGCCGATGACGAGGTGCAGGAGTTGTCGTGTAGGTTCGCTCATGGGTCTCAGCTGGCGGCCTGCGCGCGCGGATCGGGCAGGACTCGCGTGCGCTCGATTAGCAAAGGGTGCAGGCGCGCGCCAGCGGCGGCGACGCCTGGCACGCGCGGGATATCGTTGTTGAAGCTGAGCGCGCCGCCCCAGAGATCGCTGACCGCGCCACCCGCGGCTTCGACGATGGCGGCGCCCGCGGCCACGTCCCAATCGTGCTTCCAGCCGAACAGCAGGGTGGCGTCGCCCATGCCTGCCGCGACGAGCGCCAGGCGATAGGCGATAGACTGCCGCTCGATGATCTCCATCTTCGGCCAGTTGGCGCTCCAGCGGCGGTCGGCGAAGCGGCTCTTCTGACCGATCATGCGCGCGCCTTCGATTGCCGACGCTTCGCTGACCTTGATCGGCCGGCCATTGAGGCGCGCGCCGTGACCGACGGCGCCGGCGAAGAACTCATCCGTCATCGGATTGTAGATGACGCCGGCGACGGCGCGGCCCTCTTCAATCAGGCCAGCGCTGATCGTCCATTGCGGAAACTTGCCGATCAGCGCGGCAGTGCCGTCGATCGGATCGAGCATGAAGGTGCGCGGCTTGCCGATGCGATATTCCGGCTTGTCGGGCGTTTCCTCGGAGAGCCAGCCATAGTCCGGCCGCTGCGAGAGCAGCTTCAGTTCGAGCATCGCATCGACGGCCTTGTCGACATTGGTGACCGGACCGGCTTCGCCCTTGGACTGAATCTCCAGCGGCTTCATCGACAGCTCGCGCGCCAGCGCGCCGGCTTCGCGCACTGCCGCTTCCATCAGTTCGAGATCAGACGCCGCCGATTGCAAGGTCATCAACGATCAAACTTGGGATTTCGAGGGAGCCGCGGTTGTCGAGATCGGCGCCGCAGCGCAGGCGCTTGAAGATGTCGAGCAGATTGCCGGCCACGGTCACTTCGCTCACCGGATGGGCGATCTCGCCATGTTCGAACCAATAGCCGGCGATGCCGACGGACCAGTCCGCCGTGTTCATGTTGAGAGAGGGCGAGAACATGTCGGTGACAAACAGACCCTTGCCGGCGTTCTTCATGAGCGCCGGCAGGTCCTCGTCGCCGGGTTTGACGAACACGTTGGACGTGCCGATCCCGGGCGGGCCGCCATGTCCGGCGGTGGCGTGGCCGTTGGGTTCGAGATTGAGTTGACGCGCGGCCGCGGCATTCAGCAGCCACATGGTCAGCACGCCATCGTCGATCAGGGTCGCCGGCGCCACCGCGCCGCCTTCGCCGTCGAACCAATGGCTGCCGGGCAGTCTCTTCACGAACGGGTCTTCGTGAATGCGGAAGCCCTCGGCGAAAATCCGTTCGCCCATCTTGTCCTTGAGGAACGAAACCCCGCGCGCCACCGACGAGCCCGAGATCGCTGAGAAGAAGGGCGAGATGATGCGGCCAGCCAACCGATTTTCGAAAATCACCGGCGCTTTCTGGCTTGCGATCTTGCGTGCGCCAACGCGGCGCGCCGTGCGCTCGCCGGCGATGCGGCCGATCTCTTCGGGAGAGGGCAAGTCGGCGAAGAAGCGTTTGGTGCGCCACTCATAGTCGCGCTCCATCTCGTCGTCCTGCTCCGCCACCGGCTGTGTGCCCAGGCTATAGGACGTGCCGGACTCATAACCCTCGAAGCCGTTCGAGGTGATGTGCACGAACGTGGAGTGTTCGCTCGAGGCGCCGGCGCCGCTGGAATTGGCGATGCCCGGTACGGCGAGGGAGGCCGCCTCGCAGCGTCTGGCCAGATCGAGCAATTGCTCCGGGGTGGGGCGGGCCGTGTCCGATTGTTCGAGGTCGGGCGCAGGGCCTTTGGCGTGGAAACGCGCATCCAAGAGCCCGCAGAACTTATCCTCGGGCGCGGCCTTGGCCATGGCGACCGTACGCTCGGCGAGGTCTTTGAGGCCCTTGGCGGAAAGATCGGTCGAGGAGGCGGCGGCCTGACGCTTGCCGATAAAGGCGCGGAGCGCCACCGAACGCGCTTCCTCGCGCTCCATGCCTTCAAGGTCGCCCATGCGGACTTCGGCCGAGATGCTCTCCCGCACCGCCAGCGAGGCTTCCGAAGCGTCCGCGCCGGCGCGTTTCGCGTAGTCGATCAGCGCCGCCAGCGCGGCCTGGGAATCAGCGTCGAATGCCATAGGCGCAACATGGGCGTGCCGAGGTCTCCGGGCAATTGATCGGGTTGACCCTGGCGAGGAGCGACCTCACGTGCTATCTAGATTTCGGTTCTAGAAATGGCCCTTAGCATTAAGACTCCCAAGGCCGACCGGCTCGCCCGCGAACTTGCCCAATTGACTGGCGAGAGCATGACCGAGGCTGTGACCAAGGCGTTGGCCGAACGGTTGGAACGGGAGCGCGCCAATCGCGACGGGGCGCTGGCGGAGCGCCTTAAGGCGTTCGCGGCTGAGATTGCACCCCAGTACGACCGCCGTCCGGTGACCAAATCCGAGTGGGACCGCGCCAGCGGCGACCAGGATTGATCGTCGTCGACTCATCGGCGGTGGTCGCAATCATGTTCGGTGAACCTGAAGCCGGCCGGTTGATCCAGCGCCTAGCCCAAGAACGGGAGCGGTTGCTGTCGGCGGCCAATTATGTCGAGACCGGTACGGTGTTGGCAGGGCGTCACAAGACCCCACAAAAGGCCCTGACCGATTTAGACAGGTTTCTGTCCGAGGCGGGGATCGCGCTGGCGCCGGTCGACGATCAGACTGCGCGAATTGCCCTGCACGCGCGCATCCGGTTTGGCCGAGGCTTCGGCGGCGGCAAACTGAACTTCGGCGATTGCTTCGCCTATGCGCTGGCCAAGAAGCTCGATGCGCCGTTGCTGTTTGTCGGCGACGATTTCGCGGCCACCGATGTCGGACCGGCTTAGAGCTGCTGGCTGAGCCCGGCATAGAGCAGGCCGCCGCCGATGAGCAGGTAGGCGATCAGCGTCAGCAGCATGCCGAGCACGCGCCCGGCATTGAGCGCCCCGGCATGCAGGCCAAAGCCGTGCAGAATTCTGCCGGCGGTCAAAGAAATTCCAGCGGCGTGCACCAGCCAAGGCGGCGTTGCGGGGTCGAACAGCGCGAGCAAGACGAGGCCAACGAGGCCGGCAGGGATCCATTCGGCGGCGTTGGCGTGGGCGCGCACGGCGCGGGTGAAGTCCTGGTTGCCGGCGTCGCCCAACACGATCTTGTGCCGGCGGCGCCCCATCATCACCAGCACTGCGAGCCCGGCGAGGAGGAGGATGTTTATGCCGGCATAGAGCGCGGCGATCTCCAGCAGCATGAGGTCGTCTCCTTCGAGGTCAACGCTCTAGTCCGCCCGCAATCCGCATTTCAACGTTTTGTTTTGCTTTCGGAAACTGCGTGTTCATCGCAGCTAGGCATAATCTGCCTCAACAAGATGCCTCGAAGGCAGGGTTGGGTGGTTTTGATCGACGCTGATTTCCTCTGGGGCGTCGCATGGGCGATGTTCGCGGCGGCGGCAGGCACGGGCCTAGCAGCCGCCGCGATAGCCTTGTTCCACAAGGCCGAGGACGCCGATTACGATTTCGCCGCCGGCTACAATGCCCTCGCGCCGGTGCTGGGCGACTAAAGCTGGGCGACTAAACCTTACAAAAAACAAAACGACCGCGCTTGCTCCGGCCGCTAAGGTTTGGCGGAGGAGGCGAACTCATGAAACTGCGCGCGATCGTGTTGGCGCTTGTTTTGGCTGCGTGCGGCCAAACCGGTGAGAAGCAGGACGCGGTTCCGACCGCGCCAGCCGGGCCCGACCCGTTCAATCTCAACATCGAGATCGGCCGCTACGGCGTGATGCTGAACCAAGTGACGGGCCATACCGGGGAGCGCCCGGGCTCGGCCGAACCGGAAGTGACCGCGCCGCGCGAACTGGCGCGGCGGCTGCGCGAAACGGTCTGGGAGTACAATATCGAGCGCTCCAAGATCTGCGCCAAGGGGCTGTTCACCGAGATCACCTGCTCGCCCGCCTACGAACCGGTGTGGATTTCCGAACCGCCGAATGTTGAGCCTACGCTGGAAGAAATCCAAACCCGCGCCGACGCCGTGGGCGACGAGGTGATGCGGCTCTGGAACGCCGTCTGCGAAGACGCCCGCACCCGCGCGGCGACGGACGAAGAGCGCGATCTGGCGTGCGCGATCGAGTAGGGGCGCCCCCTGAGCTCAGCGATTGCTTCAGCAGGGCGTCTGACGGGACTGGACTCTCGACGCCTCGCACAGTGGCGCGTCACCTACAACGGCGACGGTTACACGACGGAAGAGACGGTGCAGACCTATTGGCTCTATCGCAGCGCGGAGCTCGCGCTGGAACAGGGTTATGACGGATTTCAGATCATCTCCGACGTCGAACTGATCGCAGCGCCGGCGCCGGACGCGGACGCCAGCTTGATCCCAATCGTGGAGAGCGGGCTCGGAAAGCCATACATGGTGGCGGACATCTGCTTGCTGCGCGCGCCGTTGCTTGAGCAGGGCCGCTACGTGTTCGACGCGGCGGCGCTGAAGGCGTTCCTGGAGCCCTACGTGACGGGCGAGCTTTGCAACTCGAATGTCTGCCCTCATGTCCACCGCTACCTCTTCCCCGGCTTCGGACAGAGCGCCGGCGAGGCGTCGTAGGCGCGCTTCAGAATGCCGGCGCATTCTCAACCGCCAGCCGTCGATGCTTGATTGGTCCAATGGGTTGGTCTAATCTGACCCCATGGTGCAAATGAACATTGCCGAGGCGAAGGCCAAGCTCAGCGAACTGGTCGCGCGCGCGGAGGCGGGCGAGGAGGTCGTAATCGCGCGAGATGGCAAGCCAGTGATTGCACTTACCCCGTTGCCCGATCCTGGCGCGCGGCGCGTGGGCTTGTTGGGGGAGGCCGAGGAAAGCTGGAGTCCCCATAATGCGCTCGACGAAGATGATCCGCGCGACTGGGGCGATGACGAATGAGCCTCTTGCTCGACACCCATGCGGTCATATGGGTGTTGAGTGATGCAAAGTCGCTTTCCGCGCGCCTCCGGCGTCTGCTAGAGCGAAGGCGAAAGCCCGTATTTGTCAGCGCCGTCAGCCTCTACGAGATCGAGCAGAAGCGGCGGCGGGGCAAGCTTCCGCGTGCGATAAGGCAAGGGTTCGAGACGGCGCTATCGACCGCGGGATACAACTTCCTGTCCGTTTCGCCGGCGGACGCCATCGCTGCCGCGGCGCTGCCCGAATTGCATCGCGATCCTTGGGACAGAATCCTCATCGCTCAAGCGCTGGAGCGAGGATTCGAGATCGCGACCGTCGATGAGGAATTCGCGCCGTACGGCGTGAAGGTGGTTTGGTGAACAACGCTTGCCACCGGCCCAGAGTCGGGCAAGGTGGGAAGCAACAACACATCTAAACAGGGAGGCCTTCATGGCGCGCGTGGCATTCGTAACCGGTGGTACCCGCGGGATCGGCAAGGCCATTTCCGCCCGGCTGAAGGCCGACGGCATGAAGGTGGCGGCCGGCTATTCCGGCAATGACGCCGCCGCCGAAGCCACCGCCAAGGAACTCGGCATCATGGTGGTCAAGGGCAATGTCGGCAATTTCGACGATTGCGTGAAGGCGGCGCAGGCCGTGGAAGCACAGCTCGGACCGATCGACGTGCTGGTGAATAATGCCGGGATCACCCGCGACGGTTTCTTCCACAAGATGACGCACGAGCAGTGGAGCGAAGTCATCCGCGTCAATATGGATTCATGTTTCAACATGACGCGCCAAGTGATCGAAGGCATGCGCGCGCGCGGCTGGGGCCGCATCATCAACATCAGTTCGATCAACGGGCAGAAGGGGCAAGTGGGGCAGGTAAACTACTCCGCCGCCAAGGCCGGCATGATCGGCTTCACCAAGGCGCTGGCGCAGGAGAGCGCCAACAAGGGCATCACCGTGAACTGCGTGGCGCCGGGCTACATCGACACCGACATGGTCGCCGCCGTGCCGGAAGAAGCGCTGAAGAAGATCATCGCCACCATTCCAGTCGGGCGCCTTGGCAAGGCCGAGGAGATCGCCAGCGCAGTGTCGTTCCTGGCGTCTGAGGGCTCGGGCTTCATGACCGGCTCGACGCTGACCATGAACGGCGCGCAGTACATCGTCTGAAATCGACCTGGACGCGAATTACATAATAGCGTATGTAACTCGTATGGCTCACATCAGCATTCGCGAGTTGCAGAAGATTTCCGGTGAAACCATCGGCGCTCTGGCTGGCCCGACCGCCGTGAAGTCGGGCGAACGAACGGTTGGGCTGCTGGTTCCGCTGAAGGCCAGCGATCCCGCGCGTCTCGGGCGCATTCTTGCGCGCGCGGAAGCGTTGGCGAAAGGACGGGACAGCACGTCCGATGACGCCGCGCTTGCAGCGTTCGGCGATGTCGATCCGGTGGACTGGTCCGTCAAAGCGGTGAGGGCGCTGACCAAGACCTGATGCGCGCGCCCACGACAACGCTCGTCGTCGACGCTTCAATCCTGATAGCCGCTGCGCGCGGCAGGAGTTCGGGCGCGTTGCTGCGCGCTGCCGAGCACGCCAATCTCGTGACGACGGATCGCGCGCTCCAAGAAACTAGGCGCCGAATAGAGCTTGGCTTGAAGCGTCCGGAATTGCTTGAGATCGTCGACGCGCTGGCTGGAGAAATCACCGTCGTTCCCATGGCGGCGCTCTTGCCGGTGCTGCCTGTGGCGGAGTTGGCGTTGCGCGATGCGGTCGCGAGCCGGACCGGATCGACGGATGACGCGCACTTGCTGGCGCTTGCTTGGAGCGTCGATGGCGATGTCTGGAGCGCCGACCGCGACTTCGCCGGAACAGGCGTCGCCTCTTGGTCGACGCCGAACCTAATGCGCGCAATGGCGTGAGAGGTTACGCCTACGGCTTGAACACGTATTCCAATTTCAGGCCATCCGGATCGGCGAAGAAGACCGCGTAATAGCCCGCGCCATACTGAGGGTACTCCGCGGGCGGATCGAGGATGGTCGCGCCGATCTGTTTGAGCAATGCGTGGAGCGCGTCGACATCGGCGCGGCTCGACGCGGTCCAGGCGATGTGATGCAGGCCTGGCGAATAGCGGTCATGCGTGCGCTCTGCGTTGGCGCCGCTCGCGCGCATGACGCCGACTGAGCAAAAGCCCTCGGGCGTCTGTAAATCCATGTCGAAGCCGCGCTGATGATCGTCCTTCAGCGTGTAGCCCATGAAGCCCAACACGGCATCGTAAAAGGCGCGCGATGCGTCGGGATCGCGAACGGTGAGGTCGATGTGATGGATGGCGCCGCGCATCACGTCCCTCCCCACCCGTCGCCTTCGGCGACACCCTCCCCTCGCGGGGAGGGACGAAGAGATGCTCGCATCACCTGTTGGCGCCCGGTTTCCAAAGCAGATCGGCCTTGCCTTGGTCGTTGGCGTAGCGCGCGGCGACGAACAGCAAATCCGAGAGTCGGTTGGCGAACCTCACGACCTCGGGCGAGATTGGCTCGACATCCGCCAGCGCCACGATGGCGCGTTCGGCCCGCCGCGCGATGGCGCGGGCCAGATGGAGGTGCGCCGCTGCCGACGATCCGCCGGGCAGGATGAAAGAGGTGAGCGGCGTCAGTTTCTCGTTGAGCTCGTCGACCTCGCGTTCCAGCCGATCGGTCTGGCTCGCCTGGATGCGCAGAGGTTCGAACTTCAAATCGTCGGCGTGCGGCGTGGCGAGATCGGCGCCGAGATCGAAGAGATCGTTCTGCGCGCGTTCGAGGATCGCATCCAATAGTACATCGCTTTTGGTGTGGAGCCGCGCCACGCCGATGGCGGAATTGGCCTCATCGACGGCGCCGTAGGCTTCGACGCGGGCGCTGGCTTTGGATACCGGCTCGCCGGTCGCCAGCCGGGTCTTGCCGCCGTCGCCGGCCTTGGTGACGATTTTGTCGAGCCTAACCATTGTTCTGCTTCCACAACATCGCTGCGACCAAGATCAGGATCACCACGAACTGCGCCAGCACGCGAAAGCGCATGGCCTTGTTTGACCACGAGCGCGAAAAGTCGCCGCCGCGGAACAAGGTGTAAATGCCAAAGCACAGGGTGAGGAAAACGACGCCGAGGCCGATGGGGATGAGATAGTCGAAAAGGTCCATGGGGACGAAGCCTACGCCTGCAAGCGGGCCTTCGCCATGCGCCAAATCAGGCTTATGGTCGTTGGGCATGTGGTCGGGCCGGCGCGCGATGCTAGGCTTCCGAAATGATCGAATCAGTTCTTTTGATTGCGGCTCTGGGCGCGATGGGCGCGGCTGCGTGGTTCGCCTACCGCTCCGCCGGCGTCGAGCCCATCCGCGCCGAGCGCGATCGCGCGGTGGCGGAGTTGGCGTCGCTGCGGGCCGAGAACACGCGCCTGATCTCTGAACTGGCGGCGGCGAAAGCGTCAACCGAAGGCCGCTCGGAATCGGAAGAGGCGCGGTTTTTGGCTTTGGCGCAAAAGGCGCTCGAGGCGTCGCAGACCACCTTCATGTCGCTCGCCAAGGAGACGTTCGAGAAGCACAGCCAGGCGGCGGCGGGTGGCGTCAAGGAAGTGTTGGCGCCGGCGCAAGAGCAACTCGCCAAGCTCGCCACAAGCGTCGAGGCGCTCGACAAAGCGCGCCTGCAAGACAAATCGGCGATGGGCGAGCAAGTGCGTCAGATCATGGATGCCGTTGGCTCGACAAACAAGACGACGCAAACGCTGCTGACCGCGCTGCGCGCCTCGCCCAAGATGCGCGGGCGCTGGGGCGAGCAGACGTTGCGCAATGTGTTGGAACTTTCCGGGCTCGCCGCGCATGTGGATTTCCACGAGCAGTTTTCGACGACGGACGGCGAAGGCGCGCGCCTGCGGCCCGACGTGGTGATCAATCTGCCGGGCGGGCGCTGCATCGTCGTCGACTCGAAAGTGGCGCTCTCCGGTTATATCGATGCGATGGAGGCGACCGACGATGTCGCCCGCGAGGCGCACCTGAAGAAGCACGCGGCGGAACTGAAGGCGCACGTGCGCAATCTGGCGTCGAAGGATTATTGGAAGCACGTGCCGGCGACGGCGGACTTCGTGGTGCTGTTCGTGCCGGGGGAAAATTTTCTCGCTGCCGCCGCCGAGCGCGATCCCAATCTGTTCGACGAGGCCTTCGCGCAGAAGGTGATCATCACCACGCCCTCGACCATGGTGGCGCTGGCGAAATCGGTCGCTTACGGCTGGCGCCAGGAGCAGAGCGCCAAGAACGCGCAGGAAATCGCCGAACTCGGCCGCGAACTCTATCGCCGCATGGCGGTTATGGCCGACCATCTGGGCAAGGTCGGCGACGCCATCGGCGCCACGGTCACGCGCTACAACGCGCTGCTCGGCTCGGTCGAGAGCCGGGTCATGCCGCAGGCGCGCAAGTTCAAGGAGCTGGGCGCGGGCGACGCCGGCATCGATATCGCCGCCGCCGCGCCGATCGAGACCGCCCCGCGTCTGCCGGCGCCGCCGGAACAGCTCGAACTGACGCCGCCGCCGCAAGCGTCGAAGCGCGCGCGATAGCAGCCGTTCGTCGCGTTTTTGATGAAGCTCGTCCCGGCGCGCGCTAAGGCCGAGCCCGGAGGAACGCACATGAGACATCTGCTTTGGGCCGCCGCCGCGGTCGCACTGGGGCTCGCCGCCTGCAGCCCGCCGGCGCAGCAAGAAGAACCGCCGCCGGTGCAAGTCGCGGTGTCGCCGGACGCCGCCAACATTCAAGCCGCAATCGCTGACGCGCGCCGTCCGGCCGAAGATGTCGCCCGCGATGCGGCGCGCCATCCGGCCGAGACGCTTGGCTTCGCAGGCATCGAACCCGGCGACAAGGTGGGCGAGATCTTCCCCGGCGGCGGCTATTTCACGCGACTGTTCGCCGTCGCCGTCGGCGAAGAAGGCCGTGTCTATCCGACCATTCGCCCCGATGGCGTCGCCGGCGAATTCGAGACGCCGATTCTGCCGATCGCTGCGCAGTACCCGAACGCGGTAATGGCGCGCACGCCTTACGATGCGCTAGCGTACCCCGAGCCGCTCGACGTCGTGTTCACGGCGCAGAATTATCATGACATGGCGCTGACGGCGTACAATCTCGGCGACCGCGCGCGGATGAATGCGACGGCGTTCGCGGCGCTGAAGCCGGGCGGCGTCTACGTCATCATCGATCATGCCGCGACGGCGGGTTCGGCCTTGGAGACCGATGCCGAGACGGCGCTGCATCGCATCGATCCGGCGATCGTGCGCGCCGAAGTCGAGGCGGCCGGGTTCGTGTTCGACGGCGAGAGCGACGTGCTGCGCAATCCCGCCGACACGCATACGGTGAGCGTCTTCGATCCCACCATCCGCGGCCGCACCGATCAATTCATGATGCGGTTCCGGAAGCCGGAGTAGGGATTCTAGCAGGTCAACTCGACTTCGGAGAAGTCGCTAGCCGCGAGTTTTGCGGGATCAATCCAAAAATGGTATGATCCTTCTGAGCCCAGAAGCATTGGATCACCGCAGTCGAGTCGCAGCAGTAGCACCTTGTCAGTGCGCTGGTTCGGTTGCACCGCTGTGTGATCATACGAACCGTGACCGAGCATGTGATGCATCGTCACGTAAAGATCGACATCGTCGGCGGTGCGACGGATGGTTGGCTGTATATCGAGTTCCGCTTGGAGTTCTTTTGGCACAGATGACAGTTGACCGGCTTCGGAAGCTAAGTTGGCCGCATAGCGAAAGACTTTCTGGCACAGCGTATAGAAACGCATTTGGAGATCGTGGCTAATCCGTCTTGCATTGCGGCGCTCAGCAATGCCGCAGAGAAACTCCAAAAATCTCTCGGCGCTGGCTAGGCTGGGCCTCCCCAACAGTGGCAAGTCCGCCGTCAGGCGCAGCCATCGAAGGGCCTCGTCTCGTACCCAGTCGTTTTCGGTTCCTGCTTCTCGTTCTGTTGCGTAGTCAGGCAAAGGATGCAAGAGTCCCCGCGCAAACGCCGCGATCACGGCCCAGCAAAAGATCAGGTCCGGCATGAATTTCGCTGGGTTGTGGAACCCCAGGTGTGTCCGCTCGCCGCGCGCGCGTGATCCAACCGCGTCTACCAGACTATCGCGCTGCAGACGTCGCAAAACACTAAGCCCCTCGTGCTCGCAGGCGTACACCCATGACGTCTCAAGGCCTGCAAATTCCACGTAGCCGGCACCCAGTTTCCCGGTGGATGGGTGAACGCCAAGCAGACTGGAGAGTTCTAACGCCTCTTTATCCGACAAGGGGCCAAGCGGGACGTCGCTCAACTCAATGTGCTCTGGCGCGCTCCTGAAGGGCGCGAATGTTAAATTGAAGCGGAAATGGCCCCGATTGCGATAGTCAGCGGCGTCGATATAGGTTGCCGCGCTCGCCATAGCGTCGTTGGCTGCGACCATGCGCAGAGGCTGAGCCCTGCGCGCCCATTCCTGGGACGAACTCTTAGAATAAAGAACGGCGCAGGGCATAACGCCTTCTTCGTGTTCGTCGCTCTCGTCGCCCATCTCCCACGTGTCTTTGTAGAAAAAATAGAGGACTCCCGCTTCCGGCAGCGTGGGGCGTCCCTCGAAATCGGGCAAGTCGGCGAGATCAATCTGCCCAGCGAAGATGAGGCCAGCAGGCTCGCCACCTTCTTCAATTGTAGGCCATTCCATCTCCGGCGGTAGGAAGGGCAGGCCTCCTAGAAAGCTCCGCCCTGGCGCGTCAAGTGGATCGGCGAACGAATTGGGCATGAGAAGCACAGCCGACCGGCGCGGATCGCTCTCAACAAATTCGTCGATTGCTTGTTTCGGAGTCCGCATGGGTTGATACGGTATCAGAAGTTGCACAAGACGAAAAGGGCCGCTCCCAAAGGGGTGGCCTCTCCTTGCGCCGCTCGACAGTGCGACATTGGCCTGGGGGAGGTTCGGGTTTTTACCCCCAGTCCCGACCCTAATCTTCGCTCCGCACTCTGCCGCGCTTCGCCTTGACGTCGCCGCGGCGGGCTTTGTCATCGCGGCGTTTCTGCTTTTGCGCCTTCGGCACTTTCGTCGCTTTGCGCGGCTTCGGCCGGTGCGTGGCGTGTTCGACCAGCGCCACCAGCCGCGCCAAAGCTTCGGCGCGATTGCGATCCT